>OHVP01000269.1_pt1 | contig 13884 bp, 10 predicted proteins | sample 1579521 | NCBI WGS metagenome assembly OHVP01 (sample SAMEA3882523, study PRJEB24775) | human gut metagenome | biome: human-associated habitat; feature: intestine environment; material: feces | place: Netherlands | collected 2009/2010
ATTTAAGCCCTTTTCCATCATACCAATTGAACCGATGAGACCACGCAAATCAAGTGCCTTTGATGATATTTCGCCATTTTTGCACTTGGTATGCAGTTCAAGAAATACCTCCGCAAGCTCATTTGCTCCCGCTTCACGTATTGCAGGATAATGCTCCTTTATGAGCTTCACAAGGCTCTCTTTTGAAATCATAGGCATCCGGATTACCGCAAAACGTGATACAAGAGCCTCATTCAGCTCCTTCGTGCCTGCATAGCCGTAATTCATCGTGGCAATAAATCTTGTTGCCGGATGAAGCGACAGTCTGTCATAGCCCGGCACATCTATTGTACGTCTGAAATCAAGTGTGGCATGAAGCACTGCCATAGCCTCACTTTTTGCCATATTTATCTCGTCAAGCACCGCAAAGCCGCCTGTTTTTGCGGCTGTATACACAGGTCCCGGCCTGAATGTTACTTCTCCGGCGCGAAAAGTATCGGTTCCGATAAGTGATGCTGCATCCATATTTACGTGAAATGACACATCCCAGCGTGGTCTGTTAAATACGCCTGCCAGATTCTCTGCGAAAAGATTCTTTCCTGTGGCCTTTTCTCCTACTAAAAGCAGATTTTCTCCACATAAAACGGCGGTTATAGCCTGCTCCCACACATCGCTTCCGTAATAAAACTGTGTAGGCACGGGGATTCTTGACTCATACTCCTTGTCCACCGGATACTGCGAGCGAAACTTTTCAATTTCCTTAATCAGATTTTCTGAAATGCCAAGCTCTCTTAATTTGTCCAACAAGCTCATCGCTTCCTTTCATGTCAGGTATTTTAACTGTTCCAGGCCATACATACTCAAAACCGTACACAGTTTATGCTTTACGTTATATTGTCATACGATATATTATTTCTTCACGCCCTTGGTGTCACGGTTTGCAATGTGCAGCCTGTGAAGCGCCACCTGCTTACCCTTTACCTCGACCTCTTTTTCCCCCTGGTCATTAAGCAGATAAATGTCAGTAAGCTCATCCTCTCTGTCAAGCCTCATTCCCCTGACACCTACTGCTGCCTTTTTCTTTTCAGGAATAGTGCCACAGTCGATTCGAAGGAACATCTCCTTCTTTGAACGCATTACCATTGTAGCATTCTCTGAAAGCATGTCAACAAATAACAGCTCATCATCATCCATGAGCTTTGTAGCCTGCGAGGTCTTTCGTGTCACCACAAACTCAGCACCATCCACGAGCTTTATCATGGCTGACTTCGTTCCAAATATAAGCTTGTGCTTTTCAACATCCATAAGAGGTGCTATAAATACTATATCCTCCTTACTGCTGTCATAGTTGCTTACATTGTCAATAGGTGTGCCCTTGTCACGGAATTTGCCGTAAGGCAGGTCTAATACCTTGACAAGATGCATGTTTCCGTTGTTTGTGAAAATGCACAGCTTATCTATATTTTTGACCTTTAATATCAGCTTGTTCTCTGCGTCAGCTGTATCTTTGTTTCTATCATAGGTTGAAGTATCTACTGTCTTCACATAGCCGAAGCGGTCCATAAGCAGCACTACATCCGATACCTCAAGCTCTTTTTTTACCACAACAGCTTCCTCGAGATTGTCAAGCTCCGTGCGTCTGTCCCTTGCATATTCCTTGCGGAACGCTTTAAGCTCCTTCATAATGACCTTTGCCATGGACGAGCGATGCTCTAAAATATCGCTGTACTCTGCAATCTTTGCCCTGGTCTCCTCGTGCTCCTTAATCAGAGCCTCAATTTCGAGTCCAATCAGCTTGTACAGACGCATTTCAAGGATAGCAGCTGCCTGACGCTCAGTAAAGCAAAGCTGGGCTGCCATGGCTTCTGAAGCCTTTGACTTGAATTTAATTCCCTCTGTCTCTCCGTTTATGAGACATGCCTTTGCCATTTTCTGGTCACGGCTTCCTCTTAATATTTCAATAATCAGATCTATCACGTTGCAGGCCTTTATGAGTCCCTGCTGTATTTCTTCTTTCTCCTGCTCCTTTGCAAGAAGTGTCTCATACTTTCTTTTTGCAATCTCATACTGGAAATTGACATGGTGCCTTATTATTGGTACAAGACCAAGCGTCTCAGGTCTTCCATTTGCGACGGCCAGCATATTTACACCGAAAGTGTCCTCCAGCTTTGTCTTTTTATACAAAAGGTTCTTAAGTGCCTCAACATCAGCACCTTTTTTAAGCTCTAAGACAATTCTTATTCCCTCTTTCGATGACTGGTTGGTTATATCCACAATATCCGTTGTCGCTTTTGACTCGACAAGTGAATAGACATCATTTAAGAATTTTCCTATATTGGCACCAATCATTGTGTATGGAATTTCCGTAATGACAAGCTTGTCCTTTCCTGCCTTACCCTTCTCTATTTCGATTCTTCCACGGATTTTTATCTTTCCCTGTCCGGTCTCATATATTGCTGCAAGATCATCCTGATTTGCAACAATGCCTCCTGTCGGAAAATCAGGCCCCTTTATATACTGCATCATCTCGGCTGTGGTAATATCAGGATTTTTCATATAAGCAATCACACCGTCCACCACCTCGCCAAAATTGTGTGGCGGAATGCTTGTAGCCATGCCGACTGCTATACCCTCAGCTCCATTTATCAAAAGGTTCGGCACCTTGACCGGAAGCACCTCTGGCTCTTTTTCTGTCTCGTCGTAGTTTGGAATGAAATCAACCACATTTTTGTCTAGATCAGCAAGATATGCTTCCTGTGTGATTTTTTGAAGTCTTGCCTCAGTATAACGCATGGCAGCGGCTCCGTCTCCTTCAATTGAGCCAAAATTACCGTGTCCATCGATAAGCGGCATGCCCTTTTTGAAATCCTGTGCCAGTTTTACCAGTGCTTCATAAATGGATGAATCTCCGTGCGGATGATATTTACCCATTGTATCACCGACTATACGCGCACTCTTTCTATATGGCTTGTCGTACCTGATGCCCAGCTCATGCATATCATAAAGTGTACGCCTTTGTACAGGCTTAAGCCCATCGCGCACATCCGGCAGGGCTCTTGCTATAATGACACTCATCGCATAATCAATATATGATTTCTGCATCAGCTCCGAATATTCGGTCTGAATTATATTGTTGTCTACATTGTTATCTATATTTCTATCCATGTTTTTCTCCGATTATAAATACTGCTTACACTATTCAGAACCACTGAGAAGCAAAAGCAGAAGCGTCATGCTTACACATCCAGCTCCGCGTCATGCGCATGCTCGTATATGAACTCTTTTCTCGGTGGCACATCACTACCCATAAGCAGTGATGTCACATCATTTGCCAGGCGCCCATCCTCTATTTCAATACGCTTTAGCATCCTAGTTGCGGGATTTAGTGTGGTATCCCAGAGCTGATCCGCATCCATCTCTCCAAGACCCTTGTATCTCTGGAGGGTAAAGCTTCCCGGCTTGTGACTGCGGCGGTATTTTTCCAGTGCCTTATCATCATACAGGTACTCTTCGGCACCCTTCTTCGGCATTACTTTGTAAAGAGGGGGCATGGCAATATAAACATGTCCCTCATAGATCAGTTCCGGCATAAAACGATAAAACAGTGTCAGAAGCAGTGTGGAAATATGTGCTCCATCGACGTCGGCATCTGCCATGATGATGATCTTGTCATAGCGCAGTTTCGTGATGTCAAAATCATTGCCGTATCCTTCGGAAAAACCACATCCAAATGCATTGATCATCGTCTTGATCTCTGCATTTGCAAGCACCTTGTCAATACTTGCTTTCTCAACATTTAAAATCTTACCGCGGATAGGCATGATTGCCTGATACATACGGTTTCTTGCCATCTTTGCCGAACCACCGGCAGAATCTCCCTCAACAATATAGATTTCACAGTTTTTCGGATCTTTGTCTGAACAGTCTGCCAGTTTTCCAGGAAGAGACATTCCCTCAAGCGCAGTTTTTCTTCTGGTTAAATCTCTCGCTTTTCTTGCTGCCTCTCTCGCGCGCTGTGCCAGAAGGGATTTTTCACAGATTGTCTTGGCAACCGTCGGATTCTGCTCTAAAAAGTAAGTAAGCTGCTCGCTCACAATGGAATCCACCGCACCGCGGGCTTCGCTGTTACCCAGTTTCTGCTTGGTCTGTCCCTCAAACTGAGGCTCTTCAATCTTAATACTTACAATAGCAGTTAAACCTTCACGGATATCATCACCGGAAAGTGTCTCGGTGTCCTTGATCAGTTTATTCAGTCTCGCATAAGAATTAAAAGTCTTTGTCAGTGCATTTTTAAAACCAGTCAGATGGGTTCCGCCTTCCGGAGTCGTGATGTTATTTACAAAACTGTAGGTCGCATCGTTGTAGGAATCATTGTGCTGCATGGCAACTTCGACATACACACCATCCCTGGTTCCCTCACAGTAAATGACATCCGGGTACAATGCCTCCTTGCTGCGGTTTAAGTAAGTGACAAATTCCTTGATACCACCGGCATAATGGAACTCATGACAATGATGCGATTCTTCTCTGGTATCCGTAAGTACAATGCGAAGTCCTTTTGTTAAAAATGCTGTTTCACGAAGACGCTGTTTTAAAGTGTCGTAATCATAAACGGTCTCCTCGAAAATCTCAGGATCCGGATGGAATGTAACCTTCGTGCCGTGTTTTTCCGAATCACAGGTTCCGATTACTTTTACCGGTTCGTCCGGTTTTCCGATATGGTAACTTTGGAAATAAACCTGTCCCTCTTTGTATACTTCAACACAAAGTTTGGTGGAAAGCGCATTTACAACTGACGCACCTACTCCGTGCAGGCCACCGGATACTTTATATCCTCCACCGCCGAATTTTCCGCCTGCATGAAGAACCGTATATACAACCTCAAGTGCTGATTTTCCAGCTTTATGATTCATTCCAACCGGAATACCACGCCCGTCATCTTCAACTGTAATGGAATTGTCCGGGTTGATGGTAACCTCTATGTTTTTGCAATATCCGGCAAGTGCCTCATCCACGGCATTATCTACAATCTCATAGACCAAATGATGGAGTCCTCTCGCCGATGTACTGCCGATATACATACCTGGTCTTTTACGAACTGCTTCAAGTCCTTCCAGAATCTGGATCTGGTCAGCTCCGTATTCATTTGGATTTTCAATTTTTTCTGTTGCCATTCTGCTAACCTTGCCTTTCTATAACTTGACCTTTTTCAAATACCTGACCACTTATTACCTCAAAAACCTTATTGATTTCGAACCTGTTACGGATAAATTCATCCAAACCGGTACAGGTAATAATTGTCTGGGTATCACATATACTGTTTAACAAATAATTCTGACGATTGCTGTCCAACTCTGATAAAACATCATCCAGTAAAAGTACCGGAGTATCATGAATTGATTTTCTCACCAGCTCTATCTCGGATAACTTCAAAGAGAGTGCAGAGGTTCTCTGCTGCCCCTGTGAACCAAATTTACGGATATCAACACCTGCAATGGAAAAAAGCAGATCATCACGGTGTGGCCCTACGGATGTCTGGCACTGTTTCAGGTCGCGCGGTTTCACCCGTTCTAACTCCTGTTCCAACAGATCCGCAGAAACACTAGGCTCATACGAAAGAAAAAGTTCTTCTCTCCCGCCGGATATCCGATAGTGTATTTCATGAACAATTTCATTTAGTTCTTTTACAAACTGTTCCCTGCGCCTGATGATTTTTTTCCCGGTATCAATAAGCTGCATATCCCATACCGGAAGTGTATCCGATAATTCAGGACGATAAACCATATCTTTTAACAGTTTATTTCGCTGATTCAGAATTTTATTATAGTTCGACAGATCAGATAAATAGATCTTATCTAACTGACATAACTCAGCATCCAGAAAATGTCTGCGCTCTGATGGACCATTTTTTATGATATTCAGATCTTCTGGCGAAAAAAATACGATGTTCAATATTCCAAAAAGCTCACTCGCTTTTTTCATTGGTATTTTATTTACAGCGATTCCTTTGGAACGGTTGTGTTTTAAATGCATGTCAATCTGATATTGTTTGCCTTTTTTTAAAACCATAGTACGAAGATGCGCTTCGTTTGTTCCAAAACGGATCATCTCTTTGTCTTTGCTTCCCTTGTGGGACTTTGTAGTTCCACTTAAGTAAGCAGCTTCCAGGATATTGGTCTTTCCCTGTGCATTATCGCCAAATAAAATATTGGTTCCCTCATCAAATGAAATCTGGAGATTTTCATAGTTGCGGAAATTGTTCAATTCAATGGACTGAATGATCATTTTGAGACTTTCACCGTTTCCCCGTTATAGGAAATCACATCACCATCATGGATTTTTTTTCCACGCTGAAGTTCTGTTTCACCATTGACTTTTACCAGACCATCCTGGATGACAAATTTTGCATCAACACCGGATTCCACAAGTCCGGCTTTTTTCAAAGCCTGTCCAAGTTTTATAAATTCATCTGTTTCTCTAATCTGAATCTCTATCATGGAATTCCTTTCTATCGCCCTTTGGGCAATATCAATCATAGATTTCAAATTCTATAAAAATAATTAGTTTGCAGCTGCATTAAAGTTAACCGGAAGAATCAGATAAATAAATGTACCTTCATCATCCTTGATAAAACATGGTGCTTTCGGATTGACCATGTAAAGTGTTACTTCTTCTTCATCGATTACTCGCAGCGCATCAATGAAAAACTTTGGATTAAAGCCAATTAAAATATCTTTTCCTTCTTTGGCAATATCGATATCTTCATTCATGGAACCAATAAAGGAATTGATTTTTAATTCCATCGTTCCATCTGTGATGTTCATGATGATCGGTTTCTTATCACCTTCTTTGACAAGAAGTGTTGCACGGTCAATACAGTCTAACAGCTCACGTTTGTTTATTTTTACTTTTGTTTCGTAATCAGAAGATAACATCTGTTCAATCTTGAAGTATTCACCTTCGATCAGACGGGAAACGACTGTCGTATTTTCAAACTCAAAAACGATGTGATTGTCTGTCAGGAAAATAGATACTTCATCTTCTGCACTACCCGGAAGGATTTTGCTGACTTCCTGAAGTGTTTTTCCGGGAACGACAACTTTTTTGTGAGAATAATTATTTTTTAATTCAATGTTGCGAATCGAAATACGGTGTCCGTCGAGGGAGACAACCTTAAGATCGTTTTCTTCGATCTCGAACAACTCACCTGTCATTAATTTGTTGTTGTCATTGTCAGCGATGGAGAAAATAGTCTGGCGAATGACTTCTTTTAAGGTGAACTGGGACATAACGATTGGTTCGTTACGTTCAATGTACGGAATATAGGAAAAATCATCACCGGATTTACCGACAATGTTAAATTTTGCTTTTTCACATGTAATAGTTGTTTTAAAGGATGCGTCAGTTTCGATCGTAACATCACTGTCTGGAAGTTTACGGACAATCTCGGAAAAGATTTTTGCATCCAGTGCGATTACACCACGTTCTGCAATCTCGCCTTCGATCTTTGTTTCGATCCCAAGTTCCATATCATTTGCAGTAAGTTTAATTTCGTTTGCAGAAGCATCGATCAGAATACATTCTAAGATCGCCATGGTAGTTCTGGTTGGAACTGCTTTTGAAACAATATTAACACCATGTAACAGATTAGATTTAGAACAAATTAATTTCATGTTGTAGATAACTCCTTCCTGATGAAACGTAGTGGCTCGCCAAAACGTGTTCATAAAAAAATAAATAGAAATCCGCCGTAGTCGTCTTAGAGGCTGTTAATAAGTTGATAACCGCAGAAAGCCTTAATTTTCAAGGGGTTAAAAAAAATTTGAGGTGGTATAACCCTGTGAAAACCATGCGGAAATTATCTTGAAATGATGTGAATTGAGGATGAGGCTCATAAATGCCTTAAACAGGTTTTAAACATGAAAATGAGACTTGTCCATACGGAATTCACGTTAATTTAACAAGATATCAACAATTTTTTGTGTATAACTTCGAAAAACCTTGATAACTTTAGTTAGGATTGATTTTTTTCTTGATAGTTTCTATTAAATTGCGTGTATTTTCGTTTGATTCGTATTCATCGGCAATTTTTTTGATACCATGAATAATGGTGGAATGGTCTCTTCCCCCAAGTAACTGTCCGATCGAGTCAAGCGGTATATCTGTCATATTCTTACAGAGGTACATTGCAATCTGTCTTGGTCTGGCAATTTCGTTACTTCTGTTTTTTGAGATCATCTGATCCAGCGAAATATTGAAATGTTCGGTGACAACTTCAATTACAAGCTGTGGCGTGATCTCTCTTGGCTTGTCCGGTGTAATAATATTCTGAAGTTCTTTCATGGCAATTTCCATTGTGATATCTGTTTTTTCAAGATTGGAATATGCGAGAAGTTTGTTTAAAGCTCCTTCAAGTTCACGAATGTTGGATTTAATGTTAGTCGCAATATAATTAAGAATCTCATCGCTGAGTTTCATGTCGTCTGCTTCAACTTTTCTTCGCAGGATAGCCATTCGTGTTTCGTAGTCTGGAGTTCCGATATCAGCAATAAGACCCCATTCGAAACGTGAACGAATCCGGTCTTCTAAGGTTTCCATGTCTTTTGGCGGTTTATCGGATGTTAAAATAATCTGCTTGCCGGCAGAGTGGAGTGCATTAAATGTATGGAAAAATTCTTCCTGTGTACTTTCCTTACCGATGATAAACTGAACGTCATCGACCATTAATACATCAATCGTACGATACTTTTCACGAAGTTTGTTCATAGCGGAAGCATTACCACTTCGAATTGACTCGATTACTTCGTTGGTAAATTCTTCGGATGTAACATAAAGTACTTTTGCGTTCGGGTTTCTCTCTAATATAAAATGACCGATGGAATGCATAAGGTGAGTTTTTCCAAGTCCCGGTCCTCCATAAATATAGAGAGGATTGTATGCTTCACCCGGAGATTCAGCAACGGCAAGTGACGCCGACTGCGCAAAACGGTTATTGCTGCCGACGACGAACGTGTCGAATGTATAGTTCGGATTCAGATTTGATCTGTCCGCCTTTTCGGAAAGTGCATTTTTTTTCGGTACGCCGTTATTGCCGGTGCGGATATTTTTTGTCTGTTCCGGCAGGATGAACTTGATTTCGTATTCTGTCCCCGTAAGTTCTGCAATCGTTACCTTTAAAGGAAGATAATATTTTTTTGAAATATAGCTTAGGGTCATCTGTTCCGATGGAACCAGTATATATAAAGTGCTGCCCTCGACGCCGTAAACTTCGAGCGGGCGAATCCAGGTATCAAAAGAAATATCACTGATATCATGCTCATGTTTGACGGTTGAGAGAATCTCGTCCCATTTTTCTAAAATTTTATCCATTTTAATCCTCATTTTTGCGCTGTATTTTGCGCATAACAAATATGAGCTTACGCCCAAATTTGTACGCTCCTGATAAAAAATCCTACATAGTTCTATCCTACACTATTTTTTTGCTTTTATCAATGAAAAGTTTGTACAGGGTATTTTAAGTTAGGGTGAATGCAAAAAAGCCCCAATTTGGGCAAAATAGAGAGCCTGAATAATAAAAATTTGTATGAAGGGAAAAAATATGTGTGAATAAGTCGAAAAAAGTTATAGACCGCTAAATATAAGGGATTATCCTGTTTATAAACAGATTATCCGTGGATTATCCATAAAATATCCACAAGTTATCCACAAATTGGGGATAACTTTGCGAAACCGCTAAAAATCGGCATTCTTCAACCCACATTTTTTAACATTTTCGGGGGATAACTGTGGAAAAGCAAATAACAAGATATAGGATGATAGAGTTTCTTCCTTATATATATAGTGGTCAACATTTTCCACAAATGGATAAATGTTGAAATGTAGATAAGTAAAATGAGGTCAAACAAAATTTTAGTGCTTGACTTGAAACATTTTTCTGCTATAATTGAGAATGATGTTTTTTAACTGAGAATATGCGTCTTAGGACGTTTTCTATCGCATCGTCATTTCAGGATGATGGTGAATGCCAGGCAGAGGAGGTGGATATAACATGAAGATGACATTTCAGCCGAAGAAAAGACAGAGATCAAAAGTTCATGGCTTCAGAAGCAGAATGAGCACAGCAGGCGGAAGAAAAGTATTGGCTGCTAGAAGATTAAAAGGAAGAAAGAAATTATCAGCATAGGCCACATTTTTGTGGTCTTTTCTTTCCTTAAGAAGAATGGATGAATAATGAGGTGGTGCATTTTGTACCACCTATTTGTTCATTCAAAGATATTTTATGGGTAAAGTAAGCAGAGACCTTCAAACAGACAGAAGGTAGTTGGTGCCTTAGATAAATAATCAGAAAGGGCATACTAGGATGAAGTTTTCGGAATCATTAAAAAAGAACAGTGATTTCCAGAAAGTGTACAGGCAGGGAAAATCCTATGCGAACCGTTATCTGGTAATGTATGTTCTGGAAAATCATACAGAAGGAAATCGTCTTGGCATATCCGTCAGTAAAAAAGTTGGAAACAGTGTTATCAGACATCATCTGACCCGGCTGATCCGGGAGAGTTACAGACTACATGAAGACATGTTCAATAATGGTTTGGACATTGTAGTCATCGCAAGAAGTACGGCGCGCGATATCAGTTATCATGAAACAGAGAGTGCCCTGCTGCATCTTGGAGGTCTTCACAAAGTAATCAATCGTTAATTGCAGAAAAAAGAAGATGGAATCATTTTGAAAAAAATTTTGATCGCTTTGATAAAATTTTATAGAAAATATCTTTCTCCGATGAAAACGACCAAGTGTCCATATTGCCCGACCTGTTCTTTATATGGGTTGGAGGCAGTTGAAAAGTACTGAGCTCTAAAAGGGGGAGCACTTGCTTTATGGAGAATCTTAAGATGTAATCCTTTTTCAAAAGGTGGATATGATCCAGTTCCATAGTGGAGGTATTTACAAGTGTCAGATATGTTATTAACAGCATACAATGGTGCTATTTTAGGACCGATCGCCAAAGTACTTGGCTGGGTAATGAATGGTATTTATGCGTTGATGTCAATGATCGGTATTGAGAATGTTGGTCTTTCCATCATTATCTTTACTATCGTGATCTACGCTATTTTGTTCCCGTTAACTTACAAACAGCAGAAATTTTCAAAGTTATCACAGAAGATGCAGCCTGAACTTCAGGCGATCCAGAAAAAATATAACGGAAAAAAAGATCAGGCATCCATGATGGCAATGCAGGAAGAAACACAGGCAGTATATGAAAAATACGGTGTTTCCATGATGGGAAGCTGTGTGCAGATGCTGATCCAGATGCCATTGTTGTTTGCTCTTTACCGTGTATTTTTAAATGTTCCGGCATATGTATCCGGTGTAAAGAACAATTTCTCTACGCTGGTTGATGGAATTATGGCAACAAGCGGTTATCAGGATAAGATGACTCAGCTCGTTACAGATTTAAGAGTTATGACAACACCGGCAGCAGATTTTACAGTGTCAGATCCGACTGCTCTTTCGAACTCTATTGTTGATGTTTTATACAAAATGAATTCAGCGGGATGGGAAAACTTAAAGAGTGCATTTCCTTCTTTGACGGATACCATCAATGCGACTTATGATACAGTTTCACATGTAAACAACTTTCTGGGACTGAATATTTCAGATACACCATGGCAGGTCATGACGACGAACTTTGCGTCACATAACTTCCTGTTTGTAGTATTAGCACTTCTTGTACCGGTTATTTCTTATCTGACCCAGGTACTTAACATTAAGCTGATGCCGCAGGCTGCTCCGTCTAACGGAAATAGCGATAATGATATGGCTGCACAGCAGATGAAAATGATGAACCGCACTATGCCGATCTTTTCATTTGTAATGTGTTTTACCGTTCCTGTAGGTCTTGGTATTTACTGGATTGCCGGTGCCGTAGTACGAAGCGTTCAGCAGTTTTTCTTAAATAAACATTTTGAGAAAATCAATCTTGAGGATATTATTAAGAAGAATCAGGAAAAGGCAAAGAAGAAACGTGAAAAAATGGGAATCGCTGAAAATCAGATTTCCAATGCTGCTAAGATCAATACAAGAAAAATTGATGAACCGAAAAAAGAAGAGAAGAAGTCTAACATGAGTGAGGCACAGCGCGAGCTTGAATTAGAGAAAGCAAATGCCGCAAAATCAAAGGCAAAAGCCGGAAGTATGGCCGCAAAAGCAAACATGGTCCGCGATTTTAATGAGAAAAACAGCAGAAAATAATAAGAAAGGATAGGGGTTTGGAATGGAATATATTGAAATTTCAGCAAAAACAGTCGATGAAGCAATCACAGAAGCACTGGTAAAACTGGGGACAACCAGTGACAGAATCGAATATGAGATCGTCGAAAAAGGAAATAACGGTTTCCTTGGCATCGGAAGAAAAGATGCGGTGATCAAAGTACGTAAGAAATATTCTGTGAATGATGATATCAAGGATTTCTTAAATAAAGTATTTGAAGCGATGGACTTAAAGGTTGAGATCGTTATGACTGCAGAAGAAAACAGTAATGTGATCAATGTTGATTTAAAAGGTGATGACATGGGCGTTTTGATCGGAAAAAGAGGACAGACCTTAGATTCCCTTCAGTACCTGACAAACCTTGCTGTTAATAAAAATGCAGAAAGTTTTGTAAAAGTAAAAATCGATACCGAAGATTATCGTAAGAGAAGAAGAGAAACATTAGAGAATCTTGCAAAGAATATTGCATACAAGGTAAAGAGAACAAAACGTCCGGTTTCTTTAGAGCCGATGAATCCTTATGAAAGAAGAGTGATTCATTCTACCTTGCAGAATGACAAATTCGTAACAACACACAGTGAAGGAGACGAACCTTATCGTCATGTTGTTGTAACATTAAAGAGACAGTAAACCGGTTTTCATCCGTGTGTGATGAATGACACAGAAAAATTCGTGGCGGATAAAGAAAACGTCCACGAATTTTTTTGTATATGGAAATGAGGTATTATGCGAACAGATACGATTGCTGCGATTGCAACAGCTATGTCAAGTTCAGGAATTGGTATAATAAGAATCAGTGGAGATGAGGCAGTCGGGATTGTCGACCGTATTTTTTCAATGAAAAACGGAAAAAAATTATCTGATATGCCGACACATACGATTCATTATGGTCATATCAAAGATGGGGATGAAGTGATCGATGAAGTTATGGTTGTACTGATGCGGGCACCAAAAAGTTACACCAAAGAGGATACCGTGGAAATTGACTGTCACGGTGGTGTGTATGTCATGAAACGGGTGCTTGAGACAGTAATCAAATATGGTGCGCGTCCGGCAGAGCCGGGAGAGTTTACAAAACGGGCATTTTTAAATGGACGGATCGATCTTGCACAGGCAGAGTCTGTCATAGATATTATTCATGCGAAAAATGAATTTGCATTAAAGAGTTCAGAACAACAGCTTTCCGGTTCACTTTCGGCTGCAGTAAGGAAAGTCCGTGAAAAATTGCTGCATGAGATCGCATTTATTGAGTCTGCATTAGATGACCCGGAGCACATCAGTTTAGATGGATATCCGGAAACACTTCATGGAATTGTGGAAGAAGCGCAGAAAGAGATTCAAAAGCTTCTTGCAAACAGTGACAATGGAAAAATTTTAAAAGAGGGTATTTCTACCGTCATTATTGGAAAACCGAATGCCGGAAAATCATCGCTTTTAAATCTGCTGGCAGGCGAGGAAAAAGCGATTGTGACGGATATCGCCGGAACGACACGCGACGCCATCGACAGCTATTTTGAAAACGAATTCGGCAAATACCGCTTCATCGACACCGCCGGGCTGCACGATACCGCCGACCGCCTGGAACAGATGGGCATCGACCGCACGCAGGAGATGATCCGCCGCGCACAAATCG
>OHVP01000273.1_pt1 | contig 13819 bp, 8 predicted proteins | sample 1579521 | NCBI WGS metagenome assembly OHVP01 (sample SAMEA3882523, study PRJEB24775) | human gut metagenome | biome: human-associated habitat; feature: intestine environment; material: feces | place: Netherlands | collected 2009/2010
TATAGGCAGGGGGCACACGTTAAGGATTGGCAAGCTTCAGTTCCTGAATCAGATTTCCTGCCTTCCCATACTTCTCAATCATAAACAGTATGTAGCGTACATCCACCCCGATGGTACGCTGCATCTTCGGCTCATAAAGGATGTCGCTGCTCATGGCTTCCCAGTTCCCATCGAAGGCAAGCCCCAGAAGTTCTCCTTTGGCATTGAACATGGCACTGCCGGAATTGCCTCCCGTAATGTCATTATTGGAGATAAAGCAGACATTCATTTCTCCCTTCTCATCGGCATATCTACCGAAATCACCGGAGGAAAGAAGGGATAGCAACTCAGGCTGCACTTCAAAATCCACATCACCTGCATGGGCTCTGACTTTCTCCAGAATACCTTTCGCGGTGGTATAATAATCATATTCCGCTCCGTCGAAGGGGGCATAACCGCAGACAGTGCCAAAACTCAAACGCATGGTGGAGTTGGCGTCGGGATAGAAGTTACGGGATGCGTACATACGTCGCACGGCAGAGTTGAACAAACGTTCATTCCGCTCGATTTCACCGGAAGCCTGCTGTACCTGCATATTCATCTCGAATAGCTTCGTGATGAGGTCGATGCCCAAGTTGATGGCAGGGTCATTATATATCTGATAGGTGGTGTCCTGCTCCAGAAAACGCTTCAATCCACGGGGGGTGGTCAGCTCCGAGCGGGCATAAAGACTATCCACATAGGTACGCTCGTTACCTCCGTATTCTGTCGCAATCGTCTGGTAGAGCTCGGGCAGATAGGTGGAATCCACTTGGGAGCGGTATTCTTTCAACAGTGCTGTAAACACTTCCTTGTCAATGCCCAAGTCCAGATTGGCATATTTCTCAACGATAGCTTTCAGATTGGCAACCACCGTTTTCTCTTCCCCCTCAAAGTCGAAGTTGAGGATGGACAAAGCAAGCTGCACCAGTTCCGGACCGTTCAGGAAAGATTCGGCAAAGTAAGCTCTGGCACGATAAGCATCACGGCGGCTCTTGTAGTTCAGCTCCAGGTCGGAAAAAAGATGCAGCAGATGTTCCCGCTCCTCCGGTGTCTGCTGTATCCAGCGACGGAGTTCGGTCTCCATGGCACGCTTCTTATCCAGCACATGCAGTTTCTTGATGGTGCGGTTCACTCCTATGCTGTTCTTCCAATAATTGGAACTTTCGTCGTATTTGGAAGCGTACTTGATGCGGATGCTGTCACGGCTATCCATTTCACGCTTCCAGATGGCCTGCTTCACACCACGGACATCTATCTGAGCCTGGTTGGTGGTGGTCATCATCTCTTCGATGCCAAAAGAGGAAAGATAGCGTTCCGTACTGCCCGGATAGCCCATCGTCATACAGAAGGAACCCTCACGATAACCGTCCAGAGATATCGGAGCCACGTATTCGGGATGGTAGGGAACATTGTCGGGAGAATAGTCGGCAGGACGGTTGTCTTTGCCGGCATAGATACGGAATACGGCGAAGTCACCCGTATGGCGCGGCCATACCCAGTTGTCAGTGTCCCAGCCGAACTTGCCCACTGAAGAAGGCGGTGCAAATACCAGACGCACATCATTGTAGTCGCGATAAACGGAAAGCCAGAATTCATTGCCTCCATAGTAAGCATCCACAATGCCTATCAGCGTGGAGTCTTTACGAGAAACCTCTTCGCCAATGACCAGCATCACCGAATCTACTACACTTGTACGCTCAGATTCGTTCATATCCGGTTTTACTGCTCCAAGTACCCGACGGGTCACGTCTTGCTGGTGCAAGAGGAAGCGGACGTAAAGTTCCGGATTAGGCAGTTCTTCACTAAGATTACGTGCCACAAAGCCGTCTTTCAGATAGTCGTGCTCCACAGACGAGTGTTGCTGTATGCTGCTGAAGCCGCAGTGATGATTGGTAAACACCAGCCCGTCCCCGGACACCACCACTCCGGAACAAAAGCCTCCGAAGCTGACTACCGCATCCTTCAGAGACGGGCGTTTCGTATTGTATAGCTTGTTGACAGACATCTGCAAGCCCAACTCTTTCATGGTCTGGCGTGTCTGCTTGTTCAGATTTCCCAGCATCCACATCCCTTCATCCGCTTGTCCCGGCAGAGAAAAAAGGAAGCAGACAGCTATCAGTATAAATCTTATTTTCATTCCGTCAATTCTTGTATTATTCAGTAATCAGCCTCAATTGCTTGGCACCCGTACGCGCCTTGAGCCACTCCGCAATCTTTTCCTTCTCGTGCGCACCCGGATGCTTGCCGAATTTCAAGACGGCAAGGGTCACAGTATCCACCCGTACAGAATCTACCGCCAGTTCAATCGCATGAGATATTGATACAGTCTTTACCGACGGGTAGAGCACTTTCAGTTCCGGGATAATCTTCTTGCCCAATTCATCGAAGGTTTTGTATCTTTCCAAATTCTGCTCCAGTGTGGCAATCTTCTGTTTCTGTTCCACCAGACGCTGCTCACTGTTCTTGTAGAAGTCTTCCATCACCATGGCACGGATGGAAGAAATATCCACCGCTTCATTGTTCATGCCTTGGAGGACTATCAGCTTGGTATTGTCCAGCTTATAGTCTTTCATCTTACTGCGGGCAATGGCGATGGAAGCTTCGGGCACCTCCTGCCCAATCAGCACGACACGTATTTCGTGGCCCTTGCCCTCGTGATGGATTTTCTTGTCCAGCACCTGCGTATTCTCAAAGGAGAGCTGCTCGTTGACAAAACGGTTGGCAGCACTCTCAAAGAAGGTATCCTGGACGATACCTACCGTCAGATAGACAGCGGGACACATGGTCAGGATAGCAATCAGGACGATATATTTACGTACTTTCTTCTCCCGGTTCTTATCCACAAACTCCTTGCGCTGGAAGTGCATCACGCGCACGCCCAGGAAAGTGGCAAGACTGATAAACACGGAATTGATGAAATAAAGATAGAATGCACCGAGGAAATAAATCAAGTTACCCGTTGCCAGCCCGTAGCCTGCCGTACAGAGAGGCGGCATCAAAGCCGTAGCAATGGCAACACCCGGAATCACATTTCCTTTCTCTTTGGTAGAGAGCGCCGTCACACCTGCCAAGCCACCCATCAAGGCGATGAATACGTCATAAATGGTGGGTGACGTACGTGCCAGCAATTCCGACTGCCCCTCGGCAACGGGACTCACCAGAAAGAAAATGGTAGCAGTGGTCACACTGAACAAGGTAGTTATCAAGAAGCTCTTCAAAGACCGCTTCATCAATTCAAAATCATTCAACCCCACAGAAAGCCCCACGCCCATGATAGGCCCCATCAGCGGCGAGATGAGCATGGCACCGATAATCACGGCTGTGGAGTTTACATTCAATCCCAACGAGGCCATGAATATGGCGAATATCAGAATCCAAAGATTGGCTCCTTTGAATTCCACTCCCTTACGGATGGAATCTACAGTTTCCAGTTCATTGTCCTTGTCTTTACGCAAATCAAGATAGTCTTTCAGAAAAGTCTTGATAGCGAAGGTATTTCTGTTGTCGGTCGTCTTTTCTTCCATTATCAATTATCAGTTTTCAATTTTCTCTCAATGAAACGCCTCGTAAAACACTGCTGGTCATCTCGGCAGCAAAGTCCTTTGCCTTAATGCCAAGAGTTGGCAAGAAATCTGCCAAAGCACGTTTTTCCGGTGCTCCAAGTTTACGTTTAAGCATAGCAGTGTTCATGCGAAAAAGAGCTTGGTCGCCCTTACTACGTATGATTCCGAACCCCTTGTCATCCACACCACGCTCGTAAAGAACACCAGAGAGGCGTTTCTCTGTCTCTGCCAACTTATGGCGAGCCTGGACACGGTCGTAGTCAAGAAGTCGTTGCTCTATTACCTCTGCCACACGTGTTTGTACAGCAAAGTAATTTTGGGCAAAAGCAATCTCCGACTTACGAGGGTCACCATTTTGTGCCACGAGGTAGCAGGCATAGCGAGTGAGCATAAAGTCTTCAATGTCCTTTGATGCACCTTTAGGCATAAGTATCGTTTTACTGATGCCGGTAAAATGATTACTCGTCTCTACACCAGCGTTTTGGCAAGCCTCCTTAGCTTTTCCTAAAACATTCTCAAACGTTTGCCATTTGGCATAGCCCAGAATGGGATATAATTCGCGAGCACTCCAGCACTCCACGCCTTCGTATTCACACGCAATGGATTCGAATCTTGCGAGGAGATTCTGAATTGCTTCTGATTTAATCATACTTGATTCTGAATTTATTGTTTGCTCTTCTGCACAATCCTTGATTTCAAAACAATCTTTATGCGATTGATTTTTCTGTCCATTGTGTCACTTCAGTTTTAATAACAGTACAAAAGTAATGCTTTTCTTGACAAAACTGTTAAATACGCAATGTTTATCAATCTAACTTCTCTAACCTCACTTCACCAGCCTACCAATGAACGGAATCTGCCTCAACGGCAAGTCGCACTTCACGATATAGGCCACAAAGAGCAGCAACAAAACGGTACGGTACGCCATACGCAGGTAAATATTTTCTATCGGGACATATTCGGCAGCCAGATAGAGTACTGCCGCAAGCAGCACATAACTACCGATAGCCTTCAAGTCATACTGAATGGGATACTTCTTCTGCCCTACGAAATAGGACAGAAGCATGGCGATGCCATAGCCACAGAATCCTGCCCAGGCACAAGCCATATAGCTGTATCGGGGAATCAGAAGTACGTTCATCACTACCAGTACCGTGCAACCTATCAGGGAGAAATAAGCGCCCCAACGCGTCTCGTCAATCAGCTTGTACCAGAAGGAAAGATTGAAGTAGATACCCATAAAGATTTCGGCAGCCATCACGATGGGCACTACCCGCAACCCCGGCCAGTAGTCGCGACCGATAATATGGCGCAGGATGTCCAGATAGAACATGACAGCGAGGAATGCCAGCAGTGTGAAGATGATGAAGAACTTCATGGCTTGCGCATACATCTGCTTGTTGTCCTTGTCCCGGCTCTTCCCGAAGACAAAAGGCTCGTATGCATAGCGGAAGGCTTGTGTAAGCATCGCCATCACCATAGCAATTTTGCTGGCAGCTCCATAAATGCCCAACTGCACAGTAGCTTCCGCCTCATCCGGATAGACAAAAGGAAAAATAATCTTATCCGCCACCTGATTCAGGATACCTGCCAAGCCGAGTACCAGCAACGGCAGACAATAAGCAAGCATCCGCTTCAGCAGTTTTCTGTCCAGCACGTAGGCAAACCCACGCAACTCCGGAATCATGCAAAGCATAATGGTAGAGGTGCATATCAGATTGAAAAGGAAGGCATAACCCACGTCATCCCCTTTCATTCCCACATAATAGAGCAGATTCAGTGCAATGTTCAGGAAGATGAACAGCAGTTTGAGTGCCGCAAACTTAATGGGACGCTTCTTGTAGCGCAAATAAGCGAAAGGAATGCTTTGAATAGCATCCATCGCCACCACAATCATCATCATGCCCACGTACCAGGGATGGTCACCATACTCCAGCCATCCGGCAATGGGGTTGAGGAACAGCAATCCCAATGCAAGAAAGGTAAGCGCCCCCACACTCACACTGAGCAATGTCGTGGAGTACACCCGCATCGGGTCGTCCTCTCCTTTATTGGCAAAGCGGAAGAAACCGGTCTCCATGCCGCACGTCAACAACACCAGCATGAGCGCCACCCACGCATATACATTCGTCACTACGCCATAGCCTCCGCTTTGTGCGGACATCGCCATGGTATATACGGGCACCAGCAGGTAATTGAGGAAACGCCCCACAATGCTGCTCAACCCATAAATGGCAGTTTCTTTTGCCAATGATTTTAATCCGGCCACTTCTTTAATGGTTGTTATGAACACAAAGGCACGGAGGCACAAAGTTTTCTAGGATAAGAGGAAAGAGAGACTTTATGTCTCCGCATCTCTGTATTCGTTTTCTTAAAATGAATCACTCGTCGCCAAACAAGGTACGCTGGCTACTATAGAGGCTTCGCCCCAGATGCTTGTAGGCAAGCTCCGTCACTTCACGCCCACGGGGAGTGCGTTTCAGGAAACCTTCTTTTATCAGGAACGGTTCATAGACTTCCTCTATCGTACCTGCATCTTCGCCCAAAGCAGTGGCGATGGTAGTCAATCCCACCGGACCGCCTTTGAACTTGTCGATGATGGTACAGAGTATCTAATTGTCTATCTCGTCCAGACCATACTTGTCGATATTCAGAGCCTCAAGGGCAAACTGTGCGATTTCCGTGTCAATGCTCCCCGAACCTTTCACTTGGGCAAAATCGCGTACACGCCGCAGCAATGCATTGGCAATACGCGGTGTGCCACGGCTGCGGCTCGCAATCTCGGTGGCAGCCCTTATGGAGCAAGGCACATCGAGGATGCCGGACGAACGACGGATAATGCCGCTCAACACATCATCATCGTAATATTCCAGATGCAGGTTGATACCGAAACGGGCACGCAACGGAGCTGTCAACAGACCGCTACGCGTGGTAGCTCCCACCAGCGTGAAAGGATTCAAATCAATCTGTATGCTTCGGGCAGAAGGGCCTTTGTCTATCATGATGTCTATGCGGTAGTCCTCCATGGCTGAGTACAGATATTCCTCCACTACGGGGCTCAACCGGTGTATTTCGTCGATGAAAAGTACGTCGCCGGGGTTGAGGTTGGTCAGAAGTCCCGCCAGGTCGCCCGGTTTATCGAGCACCGGTCCGGAAGTGACTTTCAACTGTGCATGCATTTCATTGGCGATGATGTTCGCCAACGTGGTTTTACCCACCCCCGGCTTGTCGAGTACCGGACCGGAAGTTATCTTGAAACCTACGCCCAGTTCGTTGGCTATGATATTGCTGAGTGTTGTTTTTCCCAATCCGGGAGGGCCGTGAAGCAACACATGGTCCAGCGCCTCGCCACGCAGGCGGGCAGCTTTCACAAATATGCGCAGATTGTCCACCACCTTGTCCTGCCCGCTGAAATCCTCAAAATTCAACGGACGGAGAGCGTTCTCGAAATCACGTTCTCGGCTGGTGACGGGCTGCTGGTTGCGTATATCAAAATCTTCTTGTTCCATTCCAGATTCCTTTGTTTTCTGCAAAATAACTAATTTATTTTGAGATAAGCGATAGAAGTTAGTTTTTTCATGGCTATCTCTCCTACCCAAAAAAAACTGCATGAAAGAAAACTCATTCATACAGTTCTTAAAATCATCCATAAGCTAATCTTGCTTACCTTACCCTATGCAATACTATGTTACATATTAATACCTATTTATTGTTTTTGATATGGTTCCTAATCAGCATAGTATTTCACAATCATTTCTTGCCTTTCGAATAAACGATATAATCCCAAGACTTCAACAAAGCATTAGCACCATCTTTTATGACTTCTACCTTTACTTGATGTTTACCCTCAGGCAGCTGATATTTCCAAAATATATCTAACCGCCGATCATGGAAGTAAGTCGGAAATGCAGCAGCCTTCTCGACCAACTCCCCATCAAGATACAGATTAACTTTCAGTACTGCATCCGGCCGATTCATGTCCCTACGAATAGCCTCCCCACGGAGTACAAATCCCGTACCCTCAAATTCAAAAGTCAGTATATCTATATCGTGTTTAGACAATTCAACCTTAGCCGTGGGATACATATCTGTAAAACTCTGCTCCAAACGTACAGTCTCGGGCCTCTGTACGGCAATTGTCACATTCTCCTTTTCCACTTTTCCTCCATTCCTGCGAATCATCTCCAAAGCATGTTTATTGCTGATAGTGTAAATCTGATCCAAACAGAGTAACGTATACTTGAAATTCTTGCCTTCCGCCCCTCTCAAACCTTTCATCCAATATTCAGGGATAGCATCATAGCCTATCATTGTGCCTAATATCCCTCCTGCAGAAGACGGATTACAATCTGAATCCTGACCTGCCCGCGTTGATATTTCCATTGTCTTAGTGAAATCACCATTGCCATACAATAATCCTAAAACGATGTAAGCGGCATTAATTTTAGCATCAATATCTAATGGATGAAATACTCCATCCGGACAACCGATCTCTTCCGCATGATGTTTCTGAATTTCGAACCAAGTACGTTTCCAATCATCAGGATACATTTTATACCACTCTATCACATCTGCAATACATTTATAGAAACCACTTTCCTCCGGAATCGTCTTTAAAGCCTCAGTAACAATAAACTGGATATCATCAGACACAAAAGCAAGACTATACATGGCACCGACATAAACACCACCATACCAGCCATCGCCATAACACATAAGATGCCCCACCTTATCACTGATTTGAGAAGCTGAATTAGGCATACCCGGATTCATCAGTCCGGCAAAATCTGCTTCAATCTGATAATCAATGTCATCGGCATGTGGGTTATTCAGCCAATGTCCAGGATTGTCCACTCCATGAGCTATATTATACCTCGCAGCCTGATTGGCATGCCATAAATTATAGTCTGCCGTAGCAAAAGCTACAGCAAAATCTTTCACCGAAGCATCCAGCCCTTTTTTCTCCAATACATCTACAAAAGTGAGGTCCATGTAAATGTCATCATATAAATCAGGCCAGGAATCCATCAATCTTTGCACATAACCTTCCCCCCAAGGAATCGTCTGATAATCCTGAATAAAAGTTCCTTGATACCTAAATTCCGTATAACTACCGAAGCTAACCCCGATAGTCTGGCCGGCCCAACCTCCCTTTATCTTATTCTCTAATTGAACCTTACTCATCGTCACTGATGAAGGCAATTTTGAAGCTGCATTACCCATTACAGTCCCCAGCAGCACGCATATACATATTCCAAAGATTCTAAGTTCTTTCATAATTAATTTTTTAATTTATATTTCAATATACCACCCTATTTATACCCCTCATTTTGTTCCAATTTATTATTAGCTTGTATCTCTGACAAAGGAATAGGAAATAAGTTTAAATAAGTTTCTTTAGAAGGTTCGTGAAAAGTCCATTCTCCTTTTGTATAATTATTATCAAAACGTATCAATTGGCTACGCCTCAAACCTTCCAAAGCAAATTCCCGGCCCCATTCATCCAATAAAATTCCAAAACGTACAGGAACACCATTTACATTAGTTGTTTTCAACAAATCAGCTCCAGAGAGTTTGTTGTCACCGTCAAAAGCACGTTTCCGTACTTCATTGACTAACTGTGCCGCTTCTTCCGCATTGCCATTTGTACGTAAAATACACTCAGCTTTCATCAAGTAAACCTCTGCATAACGCATAGCCACCCAATCATTATCCAACGCACGCGAGGTTCCCATTTTAATTTCATACTTACCGCAACGGTAACCTTCAGCCTCTCCTCCATTTTCAAGATTGCTGACTTCCTTTGTATAAATCAAGGGTTTTCCTTCCCAACCAGGAACAAGTCCAGTGCAATATAAGATAGACCCGTCACTGCCATACTGCTGCCCCATTCTCCAGGTTTTCGGTAAACGCTTATCGCCTTCCTCATAAGTATCTATAAAAGTAGGAACAGCACACACCCCATTATCCAACCATGTCTGCAAATTAAAGGTTTTTACATTTGAAGGATGAAGAGTTTTCTGCAAAGCCATGTAAATGGTACTTCCAGTCTTCACCTCATCTGCCGGATAAGCAAATATAATCTCTTGGGAGCCTTCATTCTGGGCATAGAAAGGTGCACTATAATCATTCTCCAAGGCATATTTATTGGAGTTCATTATTTCTGTACAAAGTGCCATGCATTCCGTATACATATTCTTCCCTATCCATGACTCTGCATTCAAATAAAGACGTGCCAGTAACATCTTGGCATTCCATTTATTGAATCTGCCATAGTAAGTCTTTGTATCGTCACTCAGCTTATCAACATTATTTTTTATACTATTCTCTATAAATGCAAACACCTCTTCGCGGCTACTGGTTTCCGGCAAGAAACCTTCCGGAACATCAAACCGGTCTACAATAGGTACATTACCGAAAGCCTCACATAGTATGTAATACCAATAAGCACGGGCTACCTCCAACTCAGCTATTACACTTTCCTTACCAGTAACTTCGAAATCCAAATTGTCAAGCTGATAAATTACCCGATTACAATTACTGATTCCTCCGTAGGCCTGTCCCCAAAGATCTGAGAAATGGGGATCTTCCGGTTTCCATGTATGCTTATGCAGACGTATATAGATTCCTCCGTCAAACCAAGCTGCTCGCGGTGTTACGGCCACATCAGTCGTTTCTTCAAAGTCCCACCACTTACGCCATTCCAGAAGTCCTCTATAATCCGTATATACCGGTGTAATGGCAGCAATGATATCTTTTTCATTTTTATAGAAGTTGTTGTCTACCAACCTATCATAGATTTTCTCATCAAGATTTGTGCAAGAACCAGCCATTGCCCCCAACCCCATCAGGAACAATATATATAAACTATATTTTTTCATCATTCTTCATTTTAAAATTTAACAATAGCACCGACCGTATACGAACGGACTGTAGGATACAGCTCCTTACGCTCAACTCCAGGATCTAAACCCTTAATACTGACTTCAGGATCCAGTCCATCATAACCAGTGATAGTAAGCAGATTATGTCCCGTCACATATAACCGCACACTTCTCAAATATTTATTATTCAGATTAAGAGTATAACCCAATGTAACATTGTCTAACTTCACATAGTCTCCCTTCTCAACATAATAGCTATGGTACATATGAGAATCAAAAACATAAGACTGGCTCCCGAAAGGTTTTTTCAATACTGATTTCGGCAAATTACCTTCACTAATACGCTTCATCGTTTCCCAATGCATTCTATACTCATTCAATACTTCAAAGCCGAAAGCTCCTCTCAAAGATATTCCCAAATCAAACTTTTTATATAAAAGTGTTGTGTTCAAACCTGCATACATACTTGGCAAACCATTACCGATCACTTGTTTGTCTTCCTGTCCGGCTTCACTGGCCAATTTAGGATTACCATCAGCACCTTCCACCAACCATAATCCATCATCGGTAAGTCCTACTGCTTTCCAACCGTAAAAATTTCCTATCGGTTCACCCTCCTTTACAATATGCGTCGTCTGCTGAATACCTGAACTAGTCCACCCCGTATACCAATAATCTCTTTGATACTTGTCATTGGAAAGAGATAAAAGTTTGTTGACATTATAAGAGAAATTACCTCCCAGTCTCCAAGTAAAATCCTTTGTCCGGATAACCTCTCCATCCAATGCTACTTCAATTCCCCTATTTCTTATCTTGCCTACATTAGCCCACATCGTACTAATGAAGTTAGGTGGCACAGGAACTTGATATTCAGACAATAAATCTGAAGTTGTCCGCTGATAAAGATCAATTGTACCATTCAATCTTCTACTCAAAAGAGAAAAATCAATACCTAAGTTCCATTCCGATTTTGTTTCCCATTTCAAATCTGGATTAGGATTAGAGGCCGGTACTACTCCTTGTGTCCATTGCCCGTTCATCTGGCCTACACCAGAATAGTTCAATAAAACCAGCGACTGATAAGAATCTGACAATTCTGTTCCCGTCACACCAAATCCAACTCTCAACTTCAAGTCATCTACGAAACCGATATTTTTCATGAAGCTCTCTTCGCTAATTCTCCAACCGGCTGAAATAGCAGGAAACCAGCCCCATTTATGATTCACGCCAAATTTTGAAGACCCTTCACGTCTCAAACTTCCCATCAGCATGTACTTGTTATCATAGTTATAGGTAAGTCTACCAAAGAAAGAGATCAGCTTATTGCCATTTTTATAGCTACTGATTGTCGATTTACCATCTTTTGTAGACTGGGCTGTACCAATATTCCAAGGGCCAAATATATCAGTAGGGAAATCCATAGCATACATCTGGCTGCCTTGTCTTTCAAAATCTTGATAGCTATATCCCACCAATCCCGAGAACTCATGCTTTCCTATCGTCTTAAAATAATCTGCTGTCAGTTCCAGAGTCCGATCCATACTGCCGGCTGCCCATTTGGTTACTTCAGCGTTTTTATTTTCAATAGTGGTAGTAAAATAGTTGAAAGTATTCCATTTGTCCCTCATGGAGTCATATCGCTGCATGGCCGCCATCGCACTCAGATTCAACCCTTCAATGGGTGAAAAAGTAATTTTCCCACTCGCTAGAAGTTGATTCCATTTTTCCTGGTCTGTTTCCTCATTCAGAAGAGCTACCGGATTATAGGGCTTATAAGAAGTTCCATATTCTTTATAGGAGCCGTCTTCATTATAAACCGGACGCGTCGGATTCATCAAGCAAGCCTGCAAATAAGCATTATACCAAGTAACGTCCTGCTTTATGGTCGAATTGTTGACATTCAACTGTATTTTCAATTTGTCATCCATCATCGAATGATTCAATCCAATCTTGAATGTCAAAGCTTCCTTGCCTGTATTCAACAAGATACCATCCTGCTTTCTATAGGTTATCGAAGCAATATAGTTTGTCTTTTCAGTTCCTCCACGCAAAGACAAATTATGAGTATGATTTACGGGATTACGGGTAATTGCATCAATCCAATTGACATCAGCACCTTCATCACTGATATTATCCTTAAACAAAGGGTCCTGTGCTAGTCTTCTGTAATCAGATGCTGTCAGTACATCCGTCTGCTTTTGTATAGACTCGAATGCTACATATCCATGGTATTCCAAAGACGCTTTGCCTTGCTTTGCTTTTTTTGTAGTAATGATTATCACACCATTTGTTCCTCTAGTTCCATAAATAGCCGCAGCCGATCCATCCTTCAGTACATCAATGGTTTCCACATCCTCGGGAGCAATGGAATTCAGACTTCCTCCGGGAATGCCGTCAATAACAATCAAAGGGGCTGATGACGCAGAAATCGTGGATACACCACGAATATTGATTTCCACTCCTGCTGTCGGGTCTCCCGATGGGCTTGCCATTTGCAAACCAGCAACCTTGCCTTGCAACAACTGGGTAGCATCTTTTACAACTCCTTGAATAAAGTCTTCAGACTTCACATTCGTAATGGCACTTGTAATTTCCCCCTTCTTCATAGAGCCATACCCAATAACTACCACATCATTTAGAAGATTAGAACTTTCGGTCAACTGGACGTTAATGCTTGTTTTCTCGCCCACAATCATTTCTACGGTATTATAACCGATGTATGAGATGACCAACACATCTTTTGGAGAAGAAACCGTTATGGAGAACTTACCTTCAACATCAGAAATCACACCAGTAGTCTGGCCTTTAACAAGAATATTAGCACCAATAACAGGTACACCCTCAACATCTGTCACCAATCCGTTTAAGGTTCTTTTTCCTCCGGAAGCATACATACATACTGATATTCCCATCAAACACAGTAGAAAGAAATACCGCCACCATTTTACACTTTTCTGTTTCATATTATTTTAATAAAGTTAATAAAGCCAATTTATATTCAAATCATCGGAGAGATCAGTTACCTCCCGAAAATATAATAAGTGAAAGCCCTAAAATAAAGAAGACAAACATTATTGCCAGAAGTCTATTCGTTCCGCGCGGACTTCCTGCAAACTCTTTCCAAATAAACACTCCCCATAAAGCAGCAATCATAGGAGCTCCCTGCCCTAGTGCATATGAAATAGCAGTACCTGCCTTTTCAGCAGCAATATAGCTCAAAGCCGTTCCCAGCCCCCAGATGCATCCACCTAAGATACCAACCAAATGTGTTTCTATTTTTCCCGCAAAATATTCCTTATAAGTAACAGATACTCCCACAAAAGGGTGTTTCATCACCAAAGTATTGAATAT
>OHVP01000278.1_pt1 | contig 13659 bp, 10 predicted proteins | sample 1579521 | NCBI WGS metagenome assembly OHVP01 (sample SAMEA3882523, study PRJEB24775) | human gut metagenome | biome: human-associated habitat; feature: intestine environment; material: feces | place: Netherlands | collected 2009/2010
TTCGATGCTAACCTTGAGGAAGCTAAGCAGCTCTTAGCTGATGCCGGCTACCCTAACGGTGAAGGACTTCCTACCATCACCTATACTACCAACGATGCAGGTTACCACAAGGCTGTTGCAGAGTATCTCCAGAGTGCTTATGCTCAGCTCGGTATCACTATGAAGATTGACATTGTTGAATGGTCTTCATTCACTCCTCAGCGTCGTGCAGGCAATTACGATATGGCTCGCAACGGCTGGGTAATGGACTATAATGACGCCTCAAATATACTTGAGCTCTTCGTTTCTACCAACGGCAACAACGACGGTAAATACAACAGCTCTGCTTTTGACGCTGACATTGCTAACTCTAAGGTTGCAGACTCCGCAGCTCACTTTGCGGCTCTCCACGCGGCTGAAAAGACCATGATGGAAGATTACGCCTGCATCCCCGTTGCTTATTACAATGACTTCTGGCTCCAGAAGCCCGAGCTTAAGGGCGTATGGCACAGCCCGTACGGCTATTGGTACTTCCAGTATGCTACCCTTGAGAAGTAATTTCTCTTAAGACACTAAGCGCAAAAAAAGATCGCCCGTATCGTTTAAGATACGGGCGGTTTTTATATGCTTGAAAAGATAATAGCCGTATGTTAAAATCATTTTGTACCGAAAAGGCATAATTTCTTCAGATAGGAATGAATAAGATGAGTGTTATTGACAGATTTTTAAGATACGTCGAATTCGAAACGACCTCAAACGAAAACAGCGAGAGCATACCGTCAACGGAAAAACAAACAGTTCTTGCGGATTACCTTGTAAAAGAGCTGAAAAGCATAGGTGTAAGTGACGCTTACCGTGATAAATACGGTTATGTTTACGGACATATACCTGCGACAAAAGGATTTGAGAAGCTTCCCAAAATCGGATTAATTTCTCATATGGACACATCCCCCGATGTCAGCGGAAAAGACGTCAAAGCCAAAATAATAAAATTTGACGGCACAAATGCGCCGATGATAGATGCCAAATATTCGGGCGAGGATATTATAGTTACCGACCGAACAACGCTTCTCGGCGCGGATGACAAGGCCTGTGTTGCCGAAATAATCGAGGCGTGCCGCGAAATTTGCGATGACGCAGAGCTTTGCCACGGCAAAATTTCAATTTGTTTTACACCCGATGAAGAAATAGGCAGAGGTGCCGACAAGTTTGATTTTGAAACCTTTGACGCGGATTTTGCATATACCGTTGACGGCGGAGAGCTTGGCGGAATAGAATATGAAAACTTCAACGCGGCAGGTGCAAAAATAACCTTCAACGGAGTCAACACGCATCCCGGCACGGCTAAAAACAAGATGAAAAACGCTGTTTTGTATCTTGCGGAATTTATAAATATGCTTCCTGCCGCCGAAGCTCCCGCGCACACCGAAAATCGCGAGGGATTTTATCACGTTTCATCGGTTAACGGCAACGAGAGCAAGGCAACTCTTCATATGATAATCAGAGATCACAACAAGCAAAGCTTTGCAAAGCGCAAGGAATTTATTACCGTACTTGTTGAATTTTTCAACCGCAAATACGGAGAAAACACGGTTTCGGCTGAAATTAAAGACAGCTATTACAATATGCTTGATGTCATTAAAGAGCATATAGACATAGTAGAACGAGCAAAAAAAGCAATGCGTAAATCCGGTGTGGAGCCGCAAATTACACCGATACGCGGCGGAACCGACGGTGCAAGGCTTTCGTTTGAGGGTCTGCCCTGCCCCAACCTTTCAACCGGTGGAATGAACTTCCACAGTATTTATGAAGCAATACCTGTAAATGCTATGCTCAAGATGGTTGAGGTCATTAAAAACTTAGTAAGCAAATAATTGAATAAAGAAAAAGTCCCGTGAAGTTTACTCTCCTTCACGGGACTGCTTTTATGTATTATTTTTATAACTGCGGTATTCTCTTTCTATCCAAGCCATTAACAGATTAACTATCCGCCTTTGCTCGTCATAAGACAATTCTCTGCCCTTTTCTACATGATACCACTTATTTAAACACCCTCGACAGCAGCAGGCGCAGGCATGCTGAGCCTTAAACACGGGGTGACCGCGCATCGGCGTTTGCTTACCGTCGTTTGGTATAACCGCCGGTGCAAGACGTTTCTTTATAAAATCCTCCGCATGGCTTTTTACGGTATCCAAGCCTTTTTTGTCGATATAATTTATATCCTCATCGGACAGATGGAATTTAGCTCTGAAAGCAGATTTTTGAAGCCTTGAGAGTGCTTCGTCAACAGTCAACCGAAAACTCCTCTTTTCAGTAAAAATCAAGATAAGCATACACCCTTTTGACTGCTTTTGCAATGACTCGTTTTTTGCTCGACAGCAGAATACTATCTTGACAGCTTCACTTTTTTCATCATAACAGCCGAATACACAAATACAACGGCTTCTGTTATAGGCATTGCCCACCAAACTGCATTTCCGCCGAAAGCAACAGGCAATAAAAGTATCAGAGCACCGCTTATTACAATACCTCTTGCAACGGATGCGATAAGTGATATCTTGGCTCTCATAATAGCCTGGAAATAGTACGTTGAATAGATATTGAACGGCAGCAGTATAAATGAAATCGCATAAATTCTGATTATTCCGGGAGCTATTGACAGCACCTCGGGAGTGGGCGTCATAAACAGCTTTATAAACACCTGCGGCATAGCCATAGAAAGAACCGTCCAAATTGCTCCGAAAACGGCAGCAGTTATGATATTGTACTTAAGCATTGTCTTAATTCTGTCTGTAAGTCCGGCACCGAAATTACGCGAAATTACAGGCTGTGCCGCCTGACCGATACCGTAAGAGCAGCACTGTACAAGAGTGCCTACAACAACTATTACTCCGTAAACCGCAAGTGCGTCCGTACCGAGATACTCCATTACACGGCGGTTAAACAGCATTGTGGCTATGCCCATTGCCACGTCAACTATAAACGAAGAAAATCCGTTGACGCTTATCATTTTAAAGCTGTTAAGTATTCTTAGAGGCTTTACGAATTTCAACGTATTCTTTTTGCCGATAAAATGCGTAAGCATCACAAGAACGGACATTGAAGCTCCCATTGCCGTTGCAATTCCCGCGCCTTTAATTCCCATATCCAATGTGAACACAAAGAAATAATCTCCGAACACATTGAATATACCACCGAAAATAACGGCTTTTGTGGCTCTGCCGGGGTCACCGTCATTACGGAGAAACGACGAGAGCAGATTTATAAATACATATACGGGAACAGTAAGCTTTGGGGCTACCATATATTCTTTGCAAAGCGGCATAAGTGCGTCATTTGCGCCGAAAAGCCTGAGAAGCGGTTCCTCGCAGACCCACACCAAGACCCAAAGTATCAACGCCCATAAAACTCCGAGTATAAATGCAGAGGTAAAATATCCGTTTGCCTCTTTTACGTCATCGCGTTCTCCCCTTGCGACGGCATAAATCACCGAGCCGCCTATACCGCACAAAAGCCCAAAGCTGTATATAATATTCCAAATCGGGGCAATTACCGCCATTGCGGCAGAGCCGTCCGGTCCGTGATACTGTCCTACCATAGCCATATCCACAAGTCCGTAAATGCACGCTATCAGTGCACTTCCGAATGAAGCTATAAAAAATTTACGGTAAAGCTTACCGACATTATCCTTTAAAAGATCCATACCTACTCCTTGAATATTAAAAAAGACCGGATATGGAACGGGCATTTCAGCCTGCACCTTATCCGGCTTGTTATTTCCATACGATAACCAGCCCTCCGAGTGAGCTATTGTATTGTATCAACTTTTGTAATCAAAGTCAAGAATTTTCAATGAGGAGGAAATTGAGAAGAGCATTGCAGCCCTTTTCTATGTCATTGTATGCTTTGTCAAAGTCGCCCGAATACCACGGGTCGGCAACGTCGGAATTGCTTCCCGTAAACTCAAGCAATTTGTGTATTTTGTAATCCGCATCGCCGCCGAATAGTATTTTCATATTACGTATATTGGCGCTGTCCATGCCGATAAACATATCCGCTTCATAATAATCATTTCTTTTTAGCTGAATCGCCTTTTTATCACCTATTGCTATTCCGTGATATAAAAGCTGTTCTTTAGCTTTCGGATATATTGGTTGTCCTACGCCATTCCATATTTCCTCATCACTCGTTGCTCTCGAACATACCGAAAATTTATCCGACACACCGAGATTATTTGCCATACTTTTAAATATAAATTCTGCCATAGGAGAACGACATATGTTACCGTGGCAGACAAATATAATTTTTTTCACTTCCACACTATAACCCCCATATTATACCTTTCCTATACCCCATGTATACTTATACGCTTTTCCTATTTGATATGCTGTTATCTCGTCGAGCCGCTCCTCCGGCTTAATAAATGTAACGGTCTTCATACATAAGCGAAAAAGCGAACAGTTTTTTAATCAGCATCACACTCGTCTGAATCCGCATAAAATTATAAATTACTGTTCTTTTTTGCAATATACTTAACTTTTAAATCGTCAAAAATATTTGATAATCCTTCCCATGTGAGCTGTCGTTTTTCAAACCAAATCCTCTGTAAAAAACCAAGAGCCCTGTTCGGATTTGCAAAATACAGCTTTGAATATCCGATTCTGTTTTTATCAAGATATGAGTAATAATAATCAAGCTTATTATGAAACTGCTCATATGAATTTTCTCCGCGCCAAACAGTTTCGCACATAGCTCCAAGCCTAGGATAAGTCATTTTGTCCGCTTTTTTCATATCGGGAACATATTCCGTCCATAACGTTGCTTCCGCACCGAGGCAATTTCCGTCGTATAATTTATGGTTGGCGGTATTTTTGAGACTTATGTAGCCGTAAGGCAAATCTATATAATATGCTTTTGAACTTGTATCGATAAACGGTCTGCCGCCCGTGTTTATGTCTCCGCATTTCGTAAAGCCCAAATTTTCGGAAAGCAGCTTATCATCCTTCAAATCCCAACTCCACATAAACGCCTGCTTATTCTTGCCTGCGCAATAATCATTGATTCTGTTCATAAAACAGCACTGAAGCTCATCCTCGTTATTTAAGCCAAGCTTCTTCATCATTGCCTGACAATGCGGGCAAAGATGCCATCTGTGTTTCGGCACCTCGTCGCCGCCTATATGAAAATACTTATCCGGAAAAAGCTCACAAAGTTCATCCACTATATCCTCGACAAATTCATATGTGCTTTCTTTCCCTGCACACAAAACATCATGCTTTACTCCCCAATGGTCTGCGACCGGCAAATTTCTTTCAAAACAGCCGAGGTAATTATAACAAGCCAGCGCACTTCTGCTGTGCCCCGGAATATCAAATTCAGGCATAACCGAAATACCGAAATCATGTGCATATTTGACTATACTTTTAATCTGAGCTTTTGTGTAATAGCCCTTATGTTGCCTATGATTAAAATTTGTCTTTTTCCTTACAGACCCGATTTGCGTCAGCAACGGATATTTGTAAATCTCAACTCGCCATCCCTGGTCCTCCGTCAAATGCAAATGCAGAAAATTAAGCTTGTGCAGAGACATTTTTCTAATAAACAGCTTGACATCGTCAACGGGATAGAAATATCTCCCGACATCAAGCATAAAGCCTCTGATTTTATACTTAGGCTTATCCTTTATCTCAATAAACGGAATCGTTCGGCCGTATTCAAACAGTAGTTGCTTGAGTGTTTGCAGAGCAAACACTTTTCCTGCCTCCCCACTCGAATACACGGTGATTTTCTCGTTTACTTCAAGTCTGTATTCTTCATTTTCAAGCGAAAAATCATGCGTAAAACTAACAACAACATCATTTCCGACCGGCAGTTCGAGTTTACGTATAAAATCATAAAAATCATCTTTAACAGAACCGTTGACATTTCTTTCGTCAAGCGACAAAGATTTTATGAACAATCTTTTTGTTTCATCTGTTTTTTCAAATAACGGAGTTGGGATAATATGAGACATAAAAAAACCTTTCGCATAATCTATATATTAATAATTATACACTTGACTTGTTTTATTGACAACTGTCCTTATTATGATATAGTTATACCATATCATCGGCAGAAGGTGTATTATGCATAATAATAAAAAAAGCTTTGATAAAAAATGGTACAGCGAGGAGTTCTTGAACAAATTAAAGAAAACAGCCTACGCGGAAGCCGACGGAAATTTAACTTACACAGCCAAGTATGCTCCTGACGCCGTATCAAAATACGGCATAGATCCGCGCATGCTCGGCGGACCCATAGGCAGAATGGCAAGGAAACTAAGGCTTGTCCCGGATTTTGTTCTAAAAGGTATTCATTTAAAAATAACCGAGAAAAGCCTCGGTTTTTTCAGAAAGGGCTGCGACAGAATTTCTTATGCAAACTGTCATATAAAAGGCGTTTCAATCAAAAACAAGCACATTAAAGCTTCCGACGGATTTGATATTCCGATCAGAATATATGAAAATGCGGAATGTGAAGGCACAAGGACGGCAATGATTTTCATTCACGGCGGCGCATTTGTCGGCGGAACGCTCGCGCCGTATGACGAAAGCTTAAAAATGCTCGTTGATAAATTCGCCGTTAAGGTAATAGGCATAGATTACAGACTTTTGCCCGAAAACGCCTATCCCGCACCGTACAGCGATTGCTTTGACGTATTGGAATATATAAGCCGCAACTGTGGCGAATTCAAAATAAACAAGGATAGAATTTTTGTCTGCGGCGACAGTGCCGGAGGAAATATTGCTCAAGCGTGCTCTACCAAATACAAGGGTACCGGAAAAATCAAAGCGCAGCTTCTGCTTTATCCTACCTTGAATATGTTCGGTTTTACCGACGAGTATTATAAAAAAGGATATTCCGACTACAAATTTGAGCCGTCACAAAAGGCCGTTTCAAAAGGCGTAATAAAACAAATGCAAATGCTTACACACTGCAATTTTAAGCAGATAGGCATACTCTCGCCCGACGAATACAATAATCCGTACATTTTCGACGCAAGCGGCAATGTTCCGACATTTATTACAGTAGGCGCGCTTGACTATCTGAAAAAAGACGCCGTCGCTTGGGCTCATAAGCTTGCAAACGCAAATGTAAAAACAAAGCTTGTCGTTTACAACGGACTCGGCCACGGATATTTAAACGCGACCGGAGTTTTTCCGCAAGCAGAGGACGTGATAGACGAAATGGGCAAATTCATATATACGATTTTAGAATTGTAAAAGCAATCGGGCAACGGGTTTCCCGCCAAAACCTGAACATATACTCGCAAAAAGCGTCGGAGATTTGCTTTCTCCGACGCTTTTTCTTTTATTCTGTGTTACGGCAAAATTTCGAGCCAATAGCCGTCCGGGTCCTCAATGAAATAGATACCCATTTCAGGGTTTTCGAAGCAGATACAGCCCATTTCTTCGTGCTTTTTATGCGCCGAATCAAAATCATCTGCCTTAAATGCCAAATGAAACTCACATTCACCCAAATCGTACGGCTGCGGATGTTCTTTAAGCCAAGTGAGCTCAAGCTCAAAATCGCTTGAATCATTGCTCAAATAAACGATAATAAAATCGTCGGTCGTTTTTCGTCTGACCTCGTGCAAATCAAGCGCGTCGCCATAAAACTTAATCGACCTATCCAAATCTGAAACATTATAGTTTTCATGAATCATTCTAAAGCTCATATTTCTTCTCCTTTCGCTGATTCTGTGTTTTTTATTCGTGATTTATACTGCGGATATTCGGTGATAAACCTATCAATCACGCTCGGCTCGTTCCAATAATGCATAGGAAAAACGGCGTCACAATCGACATGTTTCAAAAAATAAAGCATACCGTCGGCATAATGCTCCTCCTGCCTTGGGTCAAGGGGAACGAATGCGGCATCAAAATGCGTGCCCTTAATTTTGTCAATCTCGGCACGGTACATGGAGGTCATTTGGCGGTTATCGGCTTCCGTCTCACCCTCCCAATGCCAATCGTTCAAATCACCTGCGTGGTAAATCATGCCCTCGCTTGTCTTGACGATAAAAGCAACACCGCTGTCGGTTGAAAGAAGCGTACTAACCTTTGTGCCGTTATCAAGAGTGTAGGTTTGATCGTGATAAGCAGTCGTAACTTTCACACCGGCAGGATACTTCTTTTTGCTGATATCTTTCGCCAAAACAGCCTTATAATTCATACCCATATCATCAAGAATTTCAAAAATTTTCGGATTGAAATGGTCTTGGTGAAAGTGACTGCAAAAGACTATGGCTTCCTTGCTTTTGTCAAGCCTCGGTATCTCGCCTTTGTAGTAATCAAAAACATAATAGCAGTTCTCGGTTTCAACCAAAAATCCGCTGTGGTTAATGTATGTTATTTTCATAATTCACCTCTATTACTCTCATCTTATTATATCAAAGCGATAAATCGGAATCAATACCGCACAATATTTTTGATACGAAGCAAAACGCTTGAAACGGTCTGCTTGAGCCTCTTTGCTTTTTTAACAAAAAACAGTTCTAATTACCGTATAAAATATATAAATAGCAAAAGACTTGAAACGAAATTCGTTAGTATGGTATAATTTTAAAAAATGACGGAGGATTTTCTATGAACAGAAAAAATGCAGGTGCGGTTTTCGGCACTCTCTGCGGACTGACGGCATTGACCGCAATGTCGGCTGAAATATTCTATGATTTCTCGATAAACACGAAATCACCTATACATATGAGTAAGCTCAACAATCTCGTTCAAAAGGTCACGAACACATCCGGCAGCGAAGAAGACGCGAGCGAAAAATACAGCGGACTTACCGGTACGCCAGAAATGAAAAAATGGTACAATGAGCACGGTGAGGATGTTTACATTACGTCCGACTCTCTTCGTCTGCACGGTAAGATATTTAAAAACAACAGTTCAAAATATGTACTTGTCTGCCACGGATACACAAGCAAGGCCAAGCATATGGCCGGTTTTGTAAACAAATTTTACTCACTCGGGTATAATGTTCTGGCAGCAGACGCACGTGCACACGGCGACAGTGAGGGCACGAAAATAGGAATGGTCTGGCCGGAGCGATTTGACGTTATCGAATGGATAAAGCTTATTATTTCTTGGGATTCGAATGCGCAAATAATACTACACGGCGTATCCATGGGAGCGGCGACGGTGCTTATGGCCTCCGGAGAAGAGCTGCCCGAAAATGTCAAGGTTATAATTGCGGATTGCGGCTACACCTCGGAATGGGATGAATTCAAATGCGAAGCAAACGCTCTGCATATCCCGTGTCAAGACTTCGTGACGGGTATGATTTCAAGCAAGCGAGCGCTCTTGAGCAGGTCAAACAAAGCCGTATTCCGACTCTGTTTATTCACGGCTCCGATGACGAGCTTGTTCCATACAGTATGCTCGATAAGCTGTATTCGGCGGCAGTCTGCAAGAAAGAATGTTTGACCGTCAATGGCGCCGGACACGCGCTTTCATCCTCGGTTGATCCGGAGCTTTATTGGAACACGGTAGAGAGCTTCATTGAAAAATATTCAGAAAAATAAAATTTGAGCCGTGCCGTTCGGCGGAAATAAACATATGTATTTTAAAGACTATTGCGAATAATGTACAGAATGGATTGTAGCTTCGATGGTAAATGCGGAATACGGTAAGGTCAAATTGTCATTGACCTTGCACTTTAACGAGTATAATAATTTTCGGCTTCTGTTAGACGGGAAAGAACCTATGGACTTTGAAAATACAGGCAAAGCAATCAATTATGTATTTGAAACAGAAGTTGGAAATCATATTTTAACATTTGAAAGCATTCCTTTTGAGAAAAATCAATTAGGAAAATTGAAATTTTCGTTTTTATCCGAATCATTTCAAAAGAGAATATTGAATCATTTGTTTGCTTTCAGATATGATTTAGCCTGTTTCAAAGTAACATACATGCTGCATATTCATCGTAATGCAAAATTGGAAATTGCCATTAAAACAAGCTATTATAATAATTTCCTTTATATAGGGGCTAAATGTTTGCATCCTGTAATTGTTCAAAGCTCAAATATAAAAGTTCAGAAAGAGGAATTTTCTGTATTATATAATAAGCTTTTGAAGAAGAAATTTTATTTTTCTCAGATGGTTATTTGGACAATTTATTTTATTTTGTTAATAACGGTTTTTGGCGGACTCGCTATCTATGATATTATACATTGGGAAGCAGATGCCTACATGGCAGGGTTTAATAAAATTTCAGCATTGTTTTTGGGCGTTTTTCCGCCGCTTATTATGATTTTATTTTCTTATTTTTTCTGTATTGTAAATCTCGTTAAACAATACAACAATAATTATTTATGCGAATAAATGATTATTGTTTTTGTAAAATATGAAGCAAAAGAAAATGCCCGAATGCTGCCGTAAAAAGCAGTATTCGGGCATAAAAAAGCCTCGGAACAAATTGTTCCGAGGTATTGGCAGAGGTATAACAACCTGTCAAGTCACGGTAGTATTTGCTTTGCAAATCTCCACCTTAAAGACTTGACAGAACGTTTTTACGGGTTTAATTGCATTATAAACCCGTAATAAGAACATCACCCATTTACAAAATCACAGATTTTGAATGGGTCCCGATAACCTTGTTACTCGCTTCGCTCGTAATAAGGATTCGAACCTAAAATGACGGAGTCTGAGCCTCGTAATCTTTTTTCAAAACCGCCTATTTAAGCCGTTTTTCAGACTTTGCGTCTCTCAAAAATCTCTCAGAATTTTATTTTTGCTCTGTATAGCAACTTCGTATGAGGAATTGCGAACCTTACAATGAGGTGTCGATTGAAACGCAAAGTCTACTACTTTATCAATCTTCTGTATTTCATAACCCTTAAGGCTATCAAACATAGCAGCTAAGCGATAAGGATCGCAATTTTCACCATCGACAAAAATTCGGAAGGGTTGATTTCTCGAACCCTTTTCGACAAACTGAAGGATATAGCTTTGGCTATATCCTTTTAAACACTTAAAACCTAAATGTTTTACTTTCCCCTGCTTTAAATTCAACTGTTTGTGATTTACCGTCGGCTTTAATATTAAGCTTTTGGTCAATATCCGAAGTAACGGTTGCGCTTATTGTTTTACCGCCGTCTGTCCATTTTAATTCAGTTACGGTAGCACGGTTACGGGTTTTAATCCCTTTAAGCGTTCCGTTTTCAAAACCCGAATTCGGGAGGGCCGGAAGAAACTCAATATCATTATTATGTGAATAAACAAGAGCTTCATTTATAATTCCGAGATAGCCTATCGCAAAATCAGTACAATAGCAACTGCCTTGGTCATAATCGTGGTTAGTCATTAGTGAATCGTACCTGATTTTATGGTTCATAAGTTTAACGAGGGCATCTGTTAAAGAATCTGAATCCTTTAACCTTGAAGCAATAAGACTGCGGTGAACAAGTGCGTGTGACGCTTCATTTTCACTCTGTCTGTTTGCAATTGCCTGCTCGCAGGCTTTTGCCAGTTCATCATTTCCCTGCGTTTCAAAAAGCGGCCATACACCGTAAAGATGACTTAAATGACGATGTTTATTATTTTCATCAAATGAAGTTGTTGCCCATTCTTTAAGAGCGCCTGTTTCATCATAAAGATACGGCGGAAGATTTTTTTCAAGTTCCTGCCATTTAGAAGTATCAGCACTTTTATCAACATCGCCCATAACTTTAATAAGCATATTAAGATTATCACGGCAGGCAGAAATATCAATAGCACAGTTAGCATCAGATGGGCTGTTATAATTTGACGGATTATTTTCAGGCGAATAGCTTGGCAAAATGCAATATGTTTCACCGTCATTTAATGATGTTTTGCCCTCTTCATAATGAATAGAACCGTCTTTTGCGGTATAATATTCAGGGCTCATCAGCTGACTCCAATAATTTGCACTTTTCACCAAAAGCGGATATAAAATATCTTCTTCAAGCCTTAAATATCCACGCTTTTTAATTTCTTCAATTTGACTTTCTGTTAAGTCTTTTTCGGTAACGGAGAGAACCGATTTAAGATTTTCAAGGTCAAATTCATCACTTAAAGGAATATTGATATTACCATATGAAAGAAGAGTTTCATAAAGCGGGTTAATCATCCAAGATGTGCCGGCGTTCCAATATCTGAAAGGATAAGGATAGCAGGTTTCAGTAATTACTGCTTTATCACCGTCGGTATTGACCGGAGCCTGAATAGCGTCTTTAAACCCATGTGTTGCATATGCATTTTCTTCCCAATCAGGAAGTTGCCGCAAAATGAAATATGCATAGCCGATAGGGCTGCGTGACATATTGCTCGTATTCATTGAAGAAGTTTGCAAATTAACATTTGCGTCCATTGTATATTTACTGCCCCAGCCGGTGTTAAATTCACCTGTCCACATACCGTAAAGTCGGCTTGTGGAATAACCCGAACAGCAAAGATACGCATATCTGCCGGCATAATATGTACGCTGTGCAAGAGCGGAATTTATTTTCTTTTTACCCTTTTGTATTTTTAAAAGTGTTTCATTTGACTCAAAATTATCATCACCCAACGAAAGTGTAACGCTGTCGAATTGCGGCTGATAAATTTCCAAGTGATTATTTAATGCTTTATCATAATCAAAATCATTATTACCTGCATATTTTGCAGCTACACATTCAAGCTTTGCTATACAATCTTCGACAAGTTTGAAACCATTTTGCTTTTCAAAATCCTCAATTTTTCCCATATCGTAAGTTCTGTCACTTACGGTAAGAAGATAAACACTGTCGGCATCGGTTATTTTAATGCCTGTATTTTCACCCAAAAACTGTGTTTCGTCTGTTTTCTTATCTATCAACACTTTTTCTTTGTTTCCGCCTGAAGTAATTACATAAGTTACTGTTGCATAACCGCCGTTTTTAAGTTCACTTTTTTCATAATCAGGATAGTGTGAAACAAGCGCAAGGTAGTTTGCATTATCATCAGTTAATTTTTTATACTTCATATTAGCTTCGTCACTGTCGCCGAAATTTGCAAGAGTTGAAAGGTTATCAAATGATAAAGTTAAATTAAGCTTACTGCCGGAAGATGATTTATTAAGCTTGGTAATCACAACATCATCTGCCATTGAAGTGAATGATGTACGCTTCCAAGTGCCGTTTTTATCCGTAAAATCAACACCGACCTGCGATGTTTCATAATCTGTATAGCGAATATATTTTTTAGTGCTTTTCTTATCAAAATCAAGCCGTAATTGGCCGCCCGGGTGATAACGGTATACGTCATCATAGTTTGCATTATCCGTAATATCTTTACATTTAATAATACTTTGCTTTACTGTTTCAAGTTCATCATAAGTTTGAGGACAAGTACGCTGATTTTCATTAGGCATTATAAAATGCATATTTTGAAAAATAAATGTGTCGCTGTACGGACTGCCGCTTGTAATAAACCCTTGAAGTCCGTTTCCGGATACCATCCCCTGCCTCCAAGATTTAGTTTTATTTTTTCTCGAATCTTTAAGCTCGGTATAATTATATGAAAATGAAATTTTAGAAGTATCTTTAAAGAGAGATTTAATATCACCTTCGCTTACTTTGCCCCCTGAACAAGATGCCAACGAAAAAGCAAAAGTTACAGTTAATAACACACAAAGTGCTTTTTTTACATATCT
>OHVP01000279.1_pt1 | contig 13608 bp, 12 predicted proteins | sample 1579521 | NCBI WGS metagenome assembly OHVP01 (sample SAMEA3882523, study PRJEB24775) | human gut metagenome | biome: human-associated habitat; feature: intestine environment; material: feces | place: Netherlands | collected 2009/2010
ACGCCCTGTTCTTTATAAACGATCAGCGGTTTTTCCACGGCAAGTCTTGATTTTCCACCGCGCAGTCCTTCAATCAGCACCATATTCGGTTCTTTATCCACGAATGGATAGACAAGCTGCATGCGCTTCGGCTCGATCTTGTACTCGACCATTTTACTCATGATCTCTGCGAGACGGAACGGCCGGTGCACCATATAAAACCTGCCTCCCGGCACAAGCATTTTCGCGGTTTCCCGCAAAATATCATCCAGTGTACATAGCACTTCATGTCTTGCGATCGCCTTTGCCGCAGACGGCGAATTTTGTCCATGTGTCCCGATCATATACGGCGGATTTGTGGTGATCACATCAAACGAAGATGCTCCAAATATCGCAGATGCCTCCTTGATATCTCCGGTCACGATCTCGATCTTATCCTCAAGATGGTTATAGCACACGCTCCTGCGTGCCATATCCGCACTTTCTTCCTGGATCTCAAGCGCCTTAAAATCTTCTGCTTCTGTTTTGGCCTCCATCAGGATCGGGATAATTCCCGTACCGGTACCAAGATCGAGCACGCGCTCCCCTTTTTTTGCCTTTGCAAACCCGGAAAGCAAAACGGCATCCATCCCAAAACAGAACCTTTTCGGATCCTGAATGATAAAATAGCCGTTGCGATGCAGTTCATCAAGTCTCTCCTGCTCATAAACCAGATTATTTGGCATCGTCAATTTTGGATTTTCCTCCCTTATCTTCTAATGCGGAAAGTTCCTTTAATTCCTGCGCAGTCAGCTTTACATGATCTCTTCTGCGTTTTGACTTGAATTTCAGCTGATCCACAGAGTAATCACGGATTTCCTTTTCGTCATCCACTTCCACGAGTACTTTGACCATCTGGCGCAGTACACTGACGGAAGATACCTCTCCCTTTAAGCCATCATCCGTGGTCACATAATCCCCCACATTTGGCAGACGGCTGTTTAAATATTCATAAGTTTCTTCTTCATTTTTCAGACAGCACATCAGGCGTCCACAGACACCGGAAATCTTTGTCGGATTTAAGGACAGATTCTGCTCTTTTGCCATCTTGATGGATACCGGGACAAACTCGGAAAGATAGGAATGACAGCAAAGTTCTCTTCCACAGATTCCAATCCCACCCATGATCTTTGTCTCATCACGGACACCGATCTGGCGCAGCTCGATTCTGGTACGGAAAACCGCTGCAAGATCCTTTACCAGTTCACGGAAATCAATTCGTCCGTCCGCCGTAAAATAAAAGAGCAGCTTATTATTGTCAAACGTGTACTCCGCCTCCACCAGCTTCATATCAAGCTTATGTTTTGCTATCTTTTCCAGGCAGATCTTAAATGCCTCTTTTTCTTTTTCACGGTTCTTTAATGCTGTCTTTTCATCTGCCTCCGTTGCAATACGGATGACCGGTTTTAACGGCTGGATCACGCTGTCATCATTCACTTCCCTTGTCGGTATCATGACTGTTCCCAGCTCCACACCACGCGCAGTTTCCACAATTACGTGCATTCCTGCAGTCAGATCCAGATTTCCCGGTCCGAAATAATAAATTTTACCGGCATTCCGGAAACGGACTCCTACTATTTTTATCATGTTAATTCTCCTTTATGGTCAGCAGAAGCAGCTCGATCACCAGATCAAAATTTACATTTGCGTTTAAACGCACCTGTGCTTTTGACAGTGCCTGTAAAATTTCTTCGATTCCATTGTAAGAACTCTGCTCTGCCTGTCTTTTTATGTCATAGACCTCATCCTTGAAAATAAGGCCGTTTACATCCTTTGTTGCTTTATAATAAAGTACATCACGATACCAGATCATCATAAGATCAAAGTAATCGTTGATCTGAAGCTTATATTCACTGATCTGCTTTACCGCCTCTGTCATCTCATAGAGGTCAATGTCGTGCAGACGCTTGATGAGCTGAAGCGCAGATGCCTTTAATTCATTAAAATCATCCGATGCTGCAAGCTGGATCGCTTTTCCGACATTTCCCTGTGCAAATGCCACGCAGACATCTGCCTGGTAATCCGGAATCTGGTAATGTGCCATCAGAAATTTTTTGATCTTCTCATCCGGCACCGCCTTTAAATTCAGCGTCACACAGCGGGATAAGATCGTCGGAAGAAAACTCTCCGCATTGGTGGTCAAAAGCAGGATCACCGCATATGCAGGCGGCTCCTCGATTGTCTTTAGCAGTGCGTTCTGCGCCTGCTGGTTCATTTTTTCCGCTTCATCCACAATATAAATCTTATGTTTGCTGCTGTATGGCTTAATGACAATGTCATTGTTTAACTGTGTACGGATATCGTCTACCGAAATCGTATTCGGCTTCTCATGGCTGACATAGATGATATCCGGCTGGTTTTTGCCCGCCGCCTGTTTACAGGAATGACACTCCATACATGGCTCCGCTGTAAATTTATTTTCTATTCTTTCAGATTCTGTCTCACCTGCAAGTTCCTCTAACTTTTTATTTACTGCCTCACACTGCAGCGTCTGTGCAAATGCTTCTGCGATCATCATTTTTCCGGATTTGTCCGGTCCGTTTAATATATAAGCATGTGAAACTTTATCCATGGTAATCGCATTCTGCAGATGTTCTATGATCTGCTCATGTCCAACGATGTCCTTAAATGCTGGCATATAAATCCTCATTTCTGCACATATTTTTCATGTTTTCTTTTCTGCTACCAGATTTCCCGCCATGTGCGTGCGCCGTTTATCCAATCCACATCCAAAAAAGATCAGGTGAGGATATCTAATATCAATCCCCTTATCTCTCCGATCTTACTTAAAATCGCGATGTGGTCTTTCTCATCCTTTACCAGCTCCTGCGCCAGTTCATCCAGATTCGAATCGATCAGCTTGATCAGACCGTACACTCTGTGGCGTCCTCTCCGGTCAAGAAAATTCTCCCTGGAAAACTTGTGGGACCGGAATACCACTTCATTCATAAATTCGCGGATCAGACCGCGGTATTTTTTCATATCACGGATATCCATATGCTGCGCAATACGGTTGCCCTGCGCTGTAATGTCAGAAAGAAGCATGTCCACTTTTGCCTGCAGATCCGCATCCGTGATCGCACTCGCAAGCGTAAACTTAAAGGAACCATCTCCCTGTACATTCTGATTGGTATCCGGTACCTGTGTAACCTCTGTTACATGATTTAATTTGTTAATATCCAAGGCTGACACCTTCTTCCTGTAAAAAAGTAACTACTCCTGCTCTTCGATATACGCAGCGATCGCATTCTCCGTCTCTTCTAACGACTCATTGCAAAATCTTTTTGTGATTCCTGCTTCTTTTAATTTTTCCTCGGAAAAATCTTTTTCATCCGCAAGAAACCGCCGGCATAATTCCTCATATTTCGGATTTTCCTGCCTCCGCTCTCTCTCAAGCGCACGCTGTAAGCGCATACCATCCTCTACTTCTATATATATCGGAACAACGCTCTCCGTTCCGAAGTATTCCCGTATCTTAAGATAGGACTCTAACGTTCCGATCAGAAGATAACTCTGATGGTCTAAATCAACCTGATGGTCTGCCACCGTAAAGTACTTCCAGATGCCGTGGATCGTATGATACGCACGCAATTCGATAATTTTCCCCTCTGCTTCAAGCTTTTCCACTGTATCTTCATCACAGAAATAATATGATACACCGTTTTCTTCCCCGGCACGCATCGGTCTTGTCGTGTACGGAACCACAGTCTTTAACCTGAGTTTCTCATCTTTCATCAGCATCCCGTACAAAGTATCTTTACCGGATGAGCTTTTTCCCATCATGTAATATATTTTTCCCATTTGTCCTGCCTTATCAGTATAATATAGTCTTTAAAAATATACAATCTTTATCCGCTCCGCAAAAAGATCCGTGCTCCCCTGTAAATTCAATTTCAAACTGATACAGGTGCGAAGTCTTTCAATAAATTCTGCGGTGATGGCCTCCCCTGGAACGATCAAAGGGATTCCCGGCGGATACAGAAAGATAAAATCTGCTGAAACCCTGCCTGCTGCTTCGTCAAAAGATACCTCTGCGGTTTCTTTTTCCTCCGCTTCATAGATCTGCATCTGCTGTGGATTAGGACGGTAAACTTCTTTTATGAAAGAACCTCTGTGAACCTGTTGTTCATACATGTTTTCCATCGAACCATCCGTCTCATTTCCGTATCTTACCTTTTTTTCATTCATGGCCTGCTGCTTTTTTGCAGTACCTGCGCCACACAGTTCCCTGTCAATCTCATGCAGTGCAGCCGACAATCTCTGATATCCTTCTTCCTGATCCATAATACTTGTCATCGCAAGCGCATAATCTCCGGATGCCATTTCAAGCTGAAGATGATATTTTAAAAGTAATTCCTGATACAGCCACTCACCGCTTTTGCTGCTGTCACGGACAAATATAACAATTTTAGAATCATCCCAGGCAAATGCCTCTTCTTTGGATAAATCCTTCCCTGTCATCACATGCAGTCTTTTCAAATCTTCACAGTTTTTATAAAATTTATTTAATTCGTGTCTGTAATTGTCAAATAATTCCGCTCCATGTTCCTTTACGGTACGGATACATACTTCCATTCCCGCCATAAGAATATACGAAGGAGAACTTGTTTCATAAATTCCAAGATATTTTTCTATGCGTAATTTTGAAATCAGATCTGAATTTAAATGAAGCAGTGCCGTCTGTGTAAAAGATGGAAGTGTCTTATGCAGGCTCTCGATCACGGCGTCTGCTCCGAGCCTTACCGCATTTTGCGGAAATTCCCCTCCAAATCCAAGATGTGCTCCATGTGCTGAATCCACGATCAGCGGAATCCCGTGCACATGCGCGACTTTGGCGATTCCTTCAATATCAGAGATAACCCCCTCATACGTCGGCGATGTGATCACGACTGCCGAGGTCTCCGGATCTTTTTTTAGTGCATCCTCCACCTGCCGTGGTGTGATCTGTCCCTGAATCCCACATTCTGTCACCGCCGGATAAAGATATTCTGCAGTCAGTTCCGATAAAAACAGGGCATGATATGCCGCTTTATGGCTATTTCTGGCTACCAGAATCCTGCCCCGTTTTTTCACTGCTGCACAGATTGATGCAAGAATCCCGCAGGTGCTGCCATTGACAAGATAATAACAATGTGCAGAACCGTAGAGATCAGCCGCACGCTGCTGTGCCTCTTTTAAAATTCCCTCTGCGTGGTGCAGGTTGTCAAACCCATCGATCTCCGTAATATCTATCCCGTATACTTCCGGAAAAGGCAGCGGATTTCTTTTATGTCCCGGCATATGAAACGGATAGACATCACTCTTCCCATATGCCTCTAATGCCTGATCTAAATACCTCATCTGCTACCGCCTTTCTGCTTACACATTTATTTTAACACTTTACATACCAGCCTGACTACTTTAAAATAAGAACATCTTTGGAAAAGAATGGAGTAATAGATCTATTATGAATTACGCACTTGTGATCCTTTGCGGTGGAAACAGTGTCCGCATGGGAACGGATAAAGCACTTTTACCTTTTGGTGACTGCTGCCTCTTAGAATATCTTGTACACAAATTTAAACCATATTTTTCAACCATATATCTCTCCGTAAAATATATTGGAGATTATGCGTATCTGAATCTCCCGGTCACGGAGATTGCGGATGTCTACGGCAATGCCGGACCGATGTCCGGCGTTTTTTCCGGTCTGTCCATGATCAATGAGGATGCCGCTTTCTTTATGTCCGTGGATACCCCTTTTATGGAACCGGAAACCGGAATTGCACTTTTAGATGCGATTGGCGATGCAGATATCTGCATGGTTCGCGGAAAAGCAGGCTACTTAGATCCTGCTACCGCCGCCTATTCAAAAAACTGTATTCCAACGATCGGGAAAAGCCTCATTCTCCGTCAGTTTACCTTTGATGCGCTTCGCGAAAAATGCAAAACAGTCTGCGTGACGGAAAAAGCACTTGCCGCCTGCACAGACATTCCGGTAGACCGACAGTTTTTCAACTTAGATACCAGACAGGATTATTATCAGGCACTGAAAATTTATCTTCAGTTATAACACCGAAATCTGTCTGCGACCGCTTTACCCAAGGAAACGCGCCAGTTCCGGCATCCAGTCTCCAAAAAATACTTCGTCCCTGCAGACAGCCTCCCACATATCTCCGAGGAAATGATGAAAACACTCCATCTCCTCCTCCCATTTTAAAGTTTCCGTCCCGGCGATTGCACTGTGCCTGCAAAACTTTTCCCAGCGCTTTTTCATATAAGGATAATCCCGGTAGGAAAAAATCTGCTCCGCGCGCTCCATATCAGGGATCATTTCTTCGGTTTTGCACATATCTTCGAGCAGCTCACATACATGTCTTCCATTTAAGGTTTCGTTTCGCAATATAAAAAATACTTCCCTGTATATTTCCATATCCGGGATCAGTTCCATATCCCGCAGAATCACAAAAATCTGTTTTGCCAGCACCAGTTCCGCCGGAAATTCCTTCCATTCGATCTGCACTGTCTCATCCATCAAAAATGGAATCTGTCTTTCGACCAGTCCCCAGATTTTTCCCAGATGCATAAAATGAATACCGACAGTTACCGGAACCTTCATCTCCTCAAACTGCCCCTGCAGTTCCAGACATGTCCCCGCCTGCTGCGAGGATATCGTTCCTTTCCATCTTACGGGACTTTGTTCTTTCTTTTGCAGGTACAGCTGCAACAGCTTTTCCGGAATACGCTCATCCGGCTCACAGAAAAAGTCCAGCTTCAGTATATTTTTCTTGCGGTACTGTTCTAATCCCAACACGGTTCCATTTCGTAATAAAAACCGATTTTTAAATTCAGAAGCGGAAAATCTGAGCATAAATTCTTCCAAAACAAATCCGGCAAGCAGATTTGAAAATGGTATCTTCCATTCTTCACTTTTTTCCTGTAAATCCGCTATTTTATATTTTTTATCCTCCATTTAAAGCCATACCCCTATCATCGATTGTACTTTTTTCACCACACGGCGTTCTCTGGCGTATTTCATCAGATTTGCTATATTCTTTTTTTCATCTTTTATATAAGAAAGAACACCTTCCTGAAAAACTGCCCGTTCCATCTTATCTTCATATTTCAGACACTCACAGATCAGTCTGTCTTTATCAAAAATCTGCATCTTTGCATTTCCAAAGTCGATCCTGTCCACACCAGACTGTAACGTCTCCGGCTCCGCATAAAACGGTGTGACCTGCGGAAACTCCAGCTTAAATCTGGATTTCGACGTATTTTTATCCACTGCGATCTGATATCCGTATGGTTTTCTTTTGATATAGCCATACGCATACAATGCACACTCCATCGTAAGCACCGCATCCGGAAATAATTTTACAATCAGTTCATCCTCCGAATAATCCCCGATGCGAATGGTATAATATCCACTTTTGATCCGGATCAGGTCCCCTTTTTCCACAAAATCGAGAATTCTCCGGTAATCAATGTGCAATTCTTCCAACTGATTTTTCTTTACGATCCCACCGTGTGCCACAATAAACTCCTTGACTTTCTGCAAGATCAGTTCTCTTTTTTCATTGACTGCATATGATTCTGACATAATAACCCCATTTCTGCGTTCCCTGCGCATAATGCGAACCCCAATTCCCAATAGTTACTAGTGTTGTGTCTATATTTCCCGCTCAAAACTTTCACTTGTGGTACTAAATTTAATATAATCAAAACTATATTCTCTGTCAATCATATGTAATTTTCCTATGTACAATAGAACACACTCTCCACGGATATTCTATTGTCAGGAATTAAAAAAATCGCCTGCAACTTTTATGTTCCAGACGATTTTCTTTTAAATTTTTATTATCTGCGTCTTCTACGTCTTTTATTGCGTTTCTTTTCACGCTTAAATAATCTTTTATGTTCTTTTCGCACTTCAAAATTATGTTTTATGATATAAAAGTTATCTGCAACTTTCTTTATAATAATCCCAAGAACAAGTAAGACAAGAACTACAACCACCACGGTTATGATCGTACTCATCTTGATCTGTATTTTTGAAACATACTCTGTTTCTTCCGTCTGTGCCTCTTCGCCTACGTCTGTCTGATTGCTGAATTTATATTCCGGTACCTGCACGTTTGTTTTTACAATATCTGCCTTTCCAACCTCGTGCCCCGCATAAGTATACTCAATTGTTCCAACCGTATCATTCGTCACATCGTCATAGACAATTTTTGACGTCGCATCGGAAAACTCCGCTGTCTTTGGAAGTACGATACCTGCATCTTTGTCAATATCCACAAACGGTTCATTTGTATTGAGTGTGCCTGCATTTTTTTGTTCCGCCGACGTATAATTCGTCTCGTTTTCCGCAATATTAAAAAGCTGGAAATTGTCAAAACAGTAATCAAACAGATTTCTGCTGTCAAGCCATTGATTTGGTGACTGCGTATTCATGACTACGCAGATCAGTGTCATTCCATCACGTTCTGCATAAGTTACCAGCGTACTGTTTGCCGCATTGGTATACCCCGTCTTTCCACCGGTACAGCCATCATACACATACTTGTTGGTCTGGAATGGATAAAGCATCTCGTTATGATTCTGCAGATCTGTCTGCTCTGCGTGTTTGTTCGTCGGCGGGATCGTATAACGTGCGGTTCCCACAATAATCCGAAATGTCTCATTCTGATATGCTGCCCTGGCGATCAATGCCATATCATAGCAGCAGGTATAATGGTTTTCATCATGCAGACCATGTGGATTGGCAAAATGTGTATTCTGACAGCCAAGTTCTTTGGCTTTTTCATTCATCATCGCAACAAAATTTTCAATGGTGCCCCCTACATGCTCTGCAACCGCATATGCACACTCATTTGCCGACGCAAGCATAACCGCATAGAGACACTGTTCCATCGTCATCTGTTCGCCATAGTCCCTTGCAATACCGGATCCTTCCGTATTATCGATCGCGGCATCTGAAAAAGTCACAATATCATTCAAGTCTGAATTTTCCAGTGCGATCAGCGTTGTCATGATCTTTGTGATACTTGCCGGATAATGCGCCTCTAAACTATCACAATCATAAAGGACTGTCCCTGTAGAAGCCTCCATCACGATCACATTCGGGGATACGACCTCAGGACCTTCCGGCCAGTATTCTGCCGCATAGACCGGGATACACATACTTCCGGTCAGCAGTATCATTCCAAGCAGTAAACATAAGAAGCGGGTTATTTTATGATTTCTATCTATTTTATATCTCATTTTTTAATAAGTAATCTCCTGATTTATAAGTACATCTTTGCTAGTATCAGTATAAACTTTGAAAAAAATACATGCAACCTTTATGCGCAAATTTTCTTTTAAGGTTTTCTTAAAATAATGCTACTTTTTTTCATTGTTTTATTGTAAAATACCTCTGTGTGCTTTTTGCACACTTTTCTGTATGAAAATAATTTTTTCGGACAACGATTTTCTGTACACTTTACAACGAAAGGCAGGATTATAACTTATATGCGATTAAGAAATATCCCAGGTGCTGATGAAGCAATTTTAAACAGTGAATACTGCATCAAGGAACCAGAGTCAAAAAAAGGGAACTGGCAGTCAGTTTTTTCTTCCACCCAGCCTCTCCATATTGAAATTGGAATGGGAAAAGGCCGTTTTATCATGGATATGGCTGCGGCGCACCCGGACATCAATTACCTCGGTATCGAACGCTATTCGAGTGTACTTTTACGTGCGCTTCAGAAAATGGAAGAAACTCCTATGCCAAACTTAAGATTCATCTGCATGGACGCCGCTGATGTCACAGAGGTTTTTGCCAAAGATGAAGTTTCCCGCATTTATCTGAACTTTTCAGATCCCTGGCCGAAAGACCGTCATGCAAAACGCCGTCTTACCTCCCGTCAGTTTTTTGCGCGTTACGATGCCATTTTAAAACCGGATGGCAGACTGGAGTTTAAGACCGATAATCAGGATCTCTTTACCTTTTCCTTAGAAGAAATCCCGGAAGCCGGATGGCATTTAGATGCCTCCACCCGAGATCTCCATCATGATTCTGTTTTAAATGAAGGAAATATTATGACAGAGTACGAAGAAAAATTCTCCTCAAAAGGAAATCCGATCTGTAAACTCATTGCCTCCCGCTAATTGCATGTTGTATACAATTTATTGACAAAAAAACAGAGCCGCCGTAATTTTGATCTTGTTTTCAAAATTATGGCGGCTCTGTTTCTTATGGGTAATTTTATATTGGAGATCACACAGTAAAGATTGAACAAAAAAAAGCACCAACCCCATAGCCATCTGCTATAAAATCGGTACTTCGTAATGCGCCACCAGGGGTTCGAACCCTGGACACCCTGATTAAGAGTCAGGTGCTCTGCCAGCTGAGCTAGTGGCGCATATGTTTATCTCTCGTGAACACAAATGATATTATATATTAATTTTTTTTAAATTGCAAGCGTTTTTTTAGAAAATCTTCATTTTTTTCATTGGCGGATTTTCTATTCTGTGGTATTTTATTCATGGACTGAAAAACGCACTTTTTTTAGTCTATCAAATTTAAAGGAGGTCACTCATTTATCATGCGTGTTGATGAAAGACTATTAAAATATGTTTCCTATTGGACTACTTCGAGTGAAGATTCCGATACGATTCCTTCTACGGACAGACAATTTAACCTGGCAAAAGAATTAGAAAAAGAATTACTTGATCTTGGTTTGCAGAAAGTAACACTGACAGACCACTGTTACATCTACGGCCTGATCCCGGCTACCCCTGGATACGAAGACAAAAAAGCGGTCGGCTTTATTTCCCATATGGATACGGCACCTGATTTTTCCGGTGAAAATGTCAAACCCCAGATCATTCCGGATTACAACGGTGAGGATGTTATTTTAAAAGGAACCGGTAACGTTTTAAAAACATCTGATTTTCCGGAATTGAAAACTTTAAAGGGCAGAACCCTGATCACGACAGACGGCACAACTCTGCTTGGTGCAGACGATAAGGCAGGCGTTGCTGAGATCATGACTGCTGCTGAACAGCTCATCTCCTCTGACATTCCACACGGCGATATCTGGATCGGGTTTACACCGGACGAAGAAGTCGGACGTGGTGCGGATCTGTTTGATCTTGACTACTTTAAAGCAGATTTTGCTTACACGGTAGATGGCGATTACGAGGGTGAAGTTGCCTATGAAAACTTTAATGCCGCAAGCGCAGTTTTCGCTGTCAAAGGCGTGAATGTCCACCCTGGTGAGGCGAAAGATATCATGGTCAATGCCGCTCTCGTTGCATGTGAGATCCAGTCTCAGCTTCCTCCAATGGAAACGCCTGCCCACACCGAGGGAAGAGAAGGTTTCTATCATCTGACCGATATGTCCGGCGACGTTGCCGCAGCAACTCTTTCGTACATCATTCGTGATCACGATAAAGTGATGTTTGAAACACGTCAGAAAAAAATGCAGGAAATCGCAGATTCCATGAACCAAAAATACGGTGTCGGAACTGTTACACTGACTATCCACGATTCCTACGCAAATATGTTGGAAATCATTGAGAAAAATACTTATGTTGTGGATATCGCAAAGAAAGCTATTTCTTCTGTTGGTCTTGAACCAGTCTCACGTCCGGTACGCGGCGGTACCGACGGTGCGCGTTTAAGCTTTATGGGACTTCCGTGCCCGAATCTTGGCACAGGCGGTTACGGTTTCCACGGTCCATTCGAACACATCAGTGTGGAAGGAATGGAAACCGCTGTAGCTGTGATCAAAGAGATCGTGCGCATTACCGCAGAGCTTTGATGACCAAATGCCAAAAAGGGCGTGTGAAAAAGTAAGAATCATTTTTTCACACGCCCTTTCAAATACATCTTTAATTGCGTTTTACTTATGATGCATTTCTATAAATTTGCGATCAACGCTGCAATTTCATCCGGTGTCATGATCTTATTTGGATTGCTCATATCTGCCATGGATGAAGACGCTTCCTGTGCCGGTACTTCTTCGATGACTGACTCATCTGCAGATACCGGGATTTCTTCCGTAACGGTTGTCTCTTCCGGAATTTTTACTTCTTCAATCACTGACTCATCCGCAGATACCGGAATTTCTTCTGTCAAAGTTACTGCATCCGTATCCGGCTCTACTGTTGCTTCCTCCGTAATCGGAACTTCTTCCGCTTCCACTTCTTCTACCGGTTCTGCCTGCACCTCCTCCACGGCTGATGCAGCATCGTTCAAATCATCAAAAACCGGCATCTCGCCGATTGACGGTTCCTCATCTATCAGGGATGTATCGGCTGCTTCCGGCTCTTCCTCTTCCATTAACGGCATCTCGCCGATTGACGGTTCCTCATCCAGATCTCCGCCGTCAGTTAAATCCGGGAGTTCTGTTTCTGATAATTCTTCTCCCAATGTTGGCAGTTCCATATTAGACAGATCTTCATCCATTGCCGGCATTCCCAGATCCGGCAACTCTTCATCTTCTGTCGGCATTCCTGAATCCGGCAACTCTTCATCTTCTGTCGGCATTCCTGAATCCGGCAACTCTTCACTTTCTGTCGGCATTCCTGAATCCGGCAACTCTTCATCTTCTGTCGGCATTCCATGATCCGGTAATTCTTCACTTTCTGCCGGCATTCCTGGATCCGGTAATTCTTCATCCATTGCCGGGGAAACAGCTGCCATAACCGGCACTTCCGCAGCAAGATTCTCCTTTACGGAATCAACAGCCTGACTTGCCGCCTCTTTCACATAAGTATGTATCTGCTCTATGGCAGATGCAAGTTCTTTCTCCAATGTGTCATGAATCATATTTGACAAAACATCCTGCATGTCACTCTGCAGTGATTCTTTGACAGCATTTAAATTATCAAGAACTAATTTCTGACTTTGCATCAATTCCTGTAATTTTTCATCCATCTGGTTTTTCTGCATGTCCATGATCTGCTGACTGTTTTCAGAAAGCTTTTCTTCTACTTCCAACGTTTTTTCAATCACCTGCTCATTCGAATGCATAAGAGCATCTGTATTTTCTTTGTTTCGTGCAAGCATCAGCTTTGCAATTGCCTTCTGTGCCGTAATGATCTCATCCGCTGGAACTGCATCTTTTTCTCCGATATTATCTATCTTTTCCGCTAACTTTTTCTGCATCAGATAATTGGCTTTTCCTGTACGCAGCAGTTCTTCTACCTGTTCATCCGAATGGGCTTTTTCCTCATTTTTCATCCTATGGATATATGTGACAAGCAAACCTGTCCATACTAAAATAAGCGCTGCAATAATACCCACAACCATCAGTTTTGATGTATTCTTCGAAACTAAATACAGATCAATCCACAAAAATGGTATCAATATTGATGATATAAAAATCATAATACGATTGACCTCTATCTTCTTTGGTTTCTTTAATGAATCGTCTTTTGCCATAACAGAACCTCCCGCTTTTTGCACTATCATGCATGGATTTATAGTCTATATTTTAACACATTAAAACAAGCCTGAAAACATCCATTATAAAATATTTACATCCCGTCACTTATCCGTTGTTACTGTTCACTCGTACCTCGTTCCAGTAACGGATTTTGCCGATGCTTCGCATT
>OHVP01000282.1_pt1 | contig 13537 bp, 9 predicted proteins | sample 1579521 | NCBI WGS metagenome assembly OHVP01 (sample SAMEA3882523, study PRJEB24775) | human gut metagenome | biome: human-associated habitat; feature: intestine environment; material: feces | place: Netherlands | collected 2009/2010
TACCGTCCGCCACTGGACGGGGAACATTACCTGACGGACAAGGAGGTGGCGGAAATGCTCCGGGTAAGCCGCCGCACCTTGCAGGAGTATCGCAACAACAGGATGTTGCCCTTTATCCTTCTGGCAGGTAAGGTGCTTTATCCCGAATCGGGACTGCGTGAACTGTTGGAGGCGAATTACCTCAAGCCGCAGGAATAAGGCGGTTGCATGAAAAAAAGGAAACGGACGGCACCCGATGGCGTTGTCCGTTTCCTTTTTCGTTATCTGTATGCGTGTTCAGCAATATCCGGTTTTCCCGTTCTGTATGAACATCACGTATGCCTGCCTCTTTTCCTTTGAGAGTGCCTTTTCCACCAGCCACATGCGGAACACGTGTGTATAGTAGGTATTCAGCCGGAAGGCTACTGGAATGATGATTTCAAGCGAGTAAACATCCGCGTACAGGCCGTTTTCAAGCTGTATGTAGCGGCATACCTCGTAGTCGTTCAGCACGTCCGACTTGCGGACGGCTTTGATGGCGGCGTTCACTGCCGGGACGGTGGCATGGAACTCTTCGGCGATTTCCCCGGCGGTCATCCATACCTCGTTACCGGTTACGCTGACCGTCTTGTCCTCTATAATGATTATGTCACGTTTCATGGCGTCTCTGTTTTAGATGGTACATCCTGCAAATTCCTCTATTTGGTTCAATCTTGCGGCAAGGTTCTCCATGTCTTGGTTGAGCTTCTCTTTGGTTATCTTTGCGTAAATCTGCGTCGTCTTTATGCTCTTGTGTCCGAGCATGGAGCTGACCGTTTCGATGGGAACACCGTTGGAGAGGAATATCGTCGTGGCTGCCGTGTGGCGGCTCTGATGCCACGTGATATGCTTGGTGATGCCGCAACGCTTGGCGACGGCACGGATACCGGCAAGGCACGTGTTATAATGCGGAACGGGGAATATCCTGCCGTTCTCGCATAGCCCACGGTATTTGCCGATTATGCGGTTGGCGATGTCAAGCAGGCGGATGTTGGACACCACGCCCGTTTTCTGGCGGTTGATGTTTATCCACTCGTGTTCGTCGAAGTAGGTGCGGATATTCTCTTCCGTAAGGTTGCGCATATCCGCGAACGACAGCCCCGTGAAGGCGCAGAACAGGTAGAGGTCGCGGTACAATTCCTGTTTGGCGTTTTTCAGTTTCCCCTCCATCAGCAGGCGGATCTCATCTTTGGTCAGGAAACTGCGTGTTGTTTCCTCCTTCTTGATTTCATACTCGCGGAACGGGTCGCGCGTCAGCCACTCGTTGTTGATGGCGATGAATACCATCGTCCGTAACGGGCAGACGTACAGCCACACGGTATTGGTGCAGCAGTGCTTGTCCGTGCGCAGGAACATCTCGAAGTCGGAGATGAAAGCCGGGGTAAGCTCTTTTAGGGCGATGTCCTTCACATGGTAGCGGATGTCGAGGAACTCTTGCATGTGCTTGTAAACGGTGCGGTACTTCAGCAGCGTGCCTTTGGCTTTCATGCCTGCCTCCACCTGCTTCTCGTAGTCCTCGTTGTGCTGGCGGAACACCTGCATCAGCGTGTGGTAGCGGTGTTCCAGTCCGAGAAAGGCGTTCTTCACCTTCTCCGCCGTGACGAAGTTGTCACGCTCCATGATTTCCTGATAATGCCTGTTGATGCGTACCCGCATCTTGTCAAGCATACGGTTCGTTTCGAGTGCCGCCGTGCTTCTGCCCGTGACACGTCCACCTTTGGTGTCCCACAGTTTCGGATCGACAGTCAGTTTGCAGCTGAACTGTGTCTGGCTGCCGTCCACCGTGATGCGTCCCATGACGGGAACTGTCCCGTCCTTTTTCACTACCTGACGCTTGAGGTAGTAGATTACTGAAAATGTACTCTTCATTGTCCTTAATTTTTGGGTTTCAAAATTAGTTGGTGAAGAGTCCGGTGTTGGTACGCAAAACGGGGAGGAACGGCGCAATCTTTTTCCGTAACCTGATTTTTCGCATGAGTTATGGATAACTCACTATTCCTTAGAGCCTTGTTTCGCTATTCGTACCCGTTTGTCGCATTTTCGGGCATGGTTACGAACAAGTAACGTAGCGGCGTCAGGATTTGGCTTCGGCAGGGATTGTAATGGCTTCACGGATTATCGCCACTTCAACCAAAACCCTTGTAACTCAATTCTATCACTATATCTTTCCGCATTTCACTTTTTTGTAGTAACTTTGCAAGGGCAAAGATACAAAATCCGACTTTATCTGCCAGTATGCCTTAACCGAATCTTGCTTTTTTTCAGCAATGTTTTTCCTCCTATAATCAGAGTTACGGCAGTAATCACCATCAAAATGCCCAGAATAATGCGCGGTGTCAGCTGCTCTCCAAAAATCAGTACTCCGAAGAATAAAGCTGTAACAGGCTCCAAAGCACCCAGAATAGCAGTGGGGGTGGAACCAATGTAGTGTATGGCCTTTGTCATGGTCACCAACGAAATAACAGTAGGAAAAACAGCCAGTGAAACTGCGTTCACCCATAACAAGGGTGTAGGGATAGGCTGCAATCCTGTACAGAACTTCAATCGCACCACATAAACAGACAGGCCGAAAAGCAGGACATAGAAAGTAAGCTTGGCTATAGGCATATCCTTCAGGGAAGAACGGTTTACGCCAACTATATAGATAGCATAAGACAAGGATGATAAAAAGACAAAAGTAATCCCGACCAGGCTGAGTGTCTGTCCTCCCGGACTTTTACAGAGCAAGGAAATTCCCACAAAGGCCAGCGCTATGGAAAACATAGTGACCGGCGATACTTTTTCCTTAAATACTACAGCCATAATAATAGCTACCAGTACCGGGTAGACAAACAGTATGGTGGATGCGATACCGGCATCCATGTAGTTATAACTCATAAAGAGAAACAGGGAAGAGAATGAGAACAGCAGTCCCATGATGCAAAGTGGCAGCACATCCGCTTTCTTAATGGCAAAAGATTGCTTTTGCATCTTCATCATGATACCTAGTACAACTATAGCCAGTGCATAGCGATAAAATAATACCGAGTCTACGCTCATTCCTGCACTATAAAGAGGAAGGGTGAACAGTGGGTTCATGCCGTAGCTGGCTGCTGCGATTGCCCCAAGGAGAAATCCTTTAGTCTTGTTGTTAGTCATCGTTTTTATTACACGCTTTAAAATCGGCGCGAAATTAGATATTTGTCAGCAATAAACAAAGGAAAAATGCTTTATTCTTTCACTCTGACATCTATTTATTTTAATTATACCTAATCAACAAATATAAAAGAATTTATATCACCTGTAGCAGCTGAAAAATTATATGAAATGATTGAACGGACACGGACAGAAAGGGAAATGCAGGTTTGTTCTTTCTGTCCGTGTTCCAACTATGGATCAGCTCAGTTTATGAATAACCAATCCCGAACGAAGTTTCGGTTCAAACCAAGTTGTTTTGGGCGGCATGATATTGCCGGTATCGGCAATATCCATTAATTGTTTCATAGAAACAGGGTAAAGGGACAAAGCCACTTTCATTTCACCGCTGTCCACACGCTTCTTTAATTCCTCCAGGCCACGGATACCACCTACAAAGTCAATCCGTTTGTCGGAACGAAGATCCTTGATTCCCAATATTTCATCCAATATCAAGTTGGAAGAAATAGTCACGTCCAATACTCCGATAGGATCATTGTCATCGTATGTGCCCGGTTTTGCTGTCAAGCTGTACCATTTACCGTCCAGATAGAGAGAGAAATTGTGAAGAGCCTGTGGTCTATAGACCTCAGTTCCTTTCTCTTCTACCACAAAATTCTTGCTGACAGCGGTCAGGAATTGTTCCGGAGACAGCCCGTTCAAGTCTTTTACAACACGGTTGTAATCAATAATAGTCAGCTGGTTGGCCGGGAAACATACAGCCATAAAGTAATTGTACTCCTCATTTCCCTGATGGTTTGCATTTTGCTGCGCTTTTTCGGCGCCTACCAGGGCTGCGGCAGCCGAGCGATGATGACCATCGGCAATATAAAGAGCCGGCATGGCTTCGAAAGCTTTTGTGATAGCTTTTATATCTTCTTCTTTGTCGATCACCCAGAATGAATGTCCGAAGCCGTCACCCGGAGCGATAAAATCATATTCCGGCCGTTGTGAAGTATATTTCTTAACGATAGCATCCAATTCCGCATTATCCGGGTAAGCAAAGAATACCGGTTCTATATTGGCATTATTTACGCGGACATGTTTCATGCGGTCTTCCTCCTTGTCACGACGGGTCAGTTCATGTTTTTTGATGACCCCGTTCATATAATCGGGAACATACGCTCCTACCACCAGTCCATATTGGGTCTTGCCATTCATGGTTTGTGCATATACATAATAATTTTCTTTTTCATCTTGCACCAACCAGCCCTTGTCCTGAAACATCTGGAAATTTTCGGCAGCCTTCTCATATACTTTAGGATCGTGTTCGTCTGTTCCGGCAGGGAAATCAATTTCCGGTTTTATAATATGATAAAGTGACTTTTCATTACCTTTCGCTTCCTCGCGTGCTTCTTCAGAATTCAGTACGTCGTATGGACGTGAAGCTACTTGTTCTACCAATTCTTTCGGAGGGCGGATGCCTTTGAAGGGTTTTATTATTGCCATAAAATAAAGGTATTAGATTTTACTTGCAGGGGCGAATTGCATTCGACCGAAAACATAAGCTATATGCATCCGGTCGGATTCAATCCGCCCCTGCGGTTATTGGATTACTTATTTATTTACTCTGAATTTTTCACAACCATCTTTCAGGAAGCCTACTATTTGTCTGGCAGCAGCGATACCTGCGTTGATATTTGCTTCAGCCGTCTGGGCCCCCATCTTTTTCGGTGTAGCGAAATAACGGCCGGCAAATTTTTCCGAGAACTCTGCATGGGCAACCGGCATGATATCAGTAACATACTTTAAGTCGGTGCGTTCTTCCATCAGTTTGATTAATTCCGCTTCATTGATCACTTCCTTACGGGCAGTATTTACCAATACTCCTCCTTTAGGCATCTTGTTGACCAATTCATAGTTGATGGAATTTTTAGTTTCAGCCGTAGCAGGAATATGCAGGGACACTATATTACAAGCAGCATACAGTTCCTCAGCAGAAGAAACAGCTTTCACACCGTCTTTTTCGATCACTTCTTTCGGGCAGAAAGCGTCGAACGCATAAATCTCCATACCGAAGCCTTTGGCAATACGGGCTACGTTGCGGCCTACGTTACCATAAGCGTGGATACCCAGCTTCTTGCCCATCAGTTCAGTACCCGAAGTCCCGTTATAGAAATTGCGGACAGCCATCACCATCATGCCAAAAGCCAGTTCGGCTACTGCATTGGAGTTCTGTCCCGGAGTATTCATAACACACACATTGTGTGCCGTAGCAGCCGCCAAATCCACGTTATCATAACCTGCTCCTGCACGTACTACGATTTTCAGTTCTTTTGCCGCATCCAATACTTCGGCATCAATAATATCACTGCGGATAATGATTGCGTTAACGTCCTTTACAGCTTCCAGTAGTTTAGCTTTTTCACCATATTTTTCCAGCAATACCAGTTCATAACCTGCTGCTTCTATTTCTTTACGGATACCGTCTACTGCCACTTTGGCAAACGGTTTGTCTGTTGCAACTAATACTTTCATAATTTCATGATATTAAAAAGACTCACCACAGATGACACAGATTATCACAGAGTTTAATCATAAAAACAATCTGTGCAAATCTGTGTAATCTGTGGTGAAAAACAATATTATTAATGAAGTTTCTCAAATTCCTGCATGCAGTCAATCAAAGCCTGCACGCTTTCCTTCGGCATGGCATTATAGCAGGATGCACGGAATCCACCTACAGAACGGTGTCCCTTGATACCTACCATACCTCTTTCGGTAGCGAACTTCAAGAAGTCAGCTTCCAATTCCTTGTATTCGGGAGCCATCACAAAGCAGATGTTCATGCGTGAACGGTCTTCTTTGGCAGCCGTACCTACAAACATTTTGTTACGGTCAATTTCGGCATACAGCATATCGGCCTTTTCGATGGCACGGCGTTCCATTTCCTTCACGCCACCCTCTGCCTTAATCCAGCGCAATGTCTGCAGGGCTGCATAGATGGGGACAACGGGAGGAGTATTGAACATAGAGCCGCTATCCACATGCGTCTGATAGTTCAGCATGGTCGGAATATAGCGGGATACCTTACCCAGCGCGTCATTCTTCACGATGACGAATGTAACACCGGAAGGAGCCAGATTCTTCTGCGCACCACCATAGATACAGATATATTTGGATACGTCGATGGGACGGGAGAAAATATCAGAAGACATATCGGCCACCATCGGAACGTTTACGTCCAAATCCTCTTTCAGTTCCGTACCGTAGATTGTATTGTTGGTAGTGATGTGGAAATAGTCTGCATCAGCAGGCACTGTATAGTCCTTCGGAATATAAGTATAAGTAGATTCAGCGGAAGAAGCGACTTCAACTACTTCACCGAATGCCTTAGCTTCTTTCATGGCTTTCTTGGCCCATACACCCGTATTCAGGTAAGCAGCTTTCTTTTCAAGGAAGTTGAAGGGTACCATGCAGAATTCCAAACTGGCACCACCGCCCAAGAACAGTACCGAATATCCTTCGGGGATATTGAGCAATTCTTTGAATAATGCCACAGCTTCGTCCACAACGGGTTGGAAGTCTTTGGCACGGTGGCTGATTTCCATCAGTGAGAGGCCTGAGCCATTGAAATCAAGAATAGCTTGTGCCGTATTCTCAATCACCTCACGAGGAAGGATAGAAGGTCCTGCATTGAAATTATGCTTTTTCATTTGAAGTTTGTTTTGGTTATACAATTTCGTTCATTAATGTCTTTCGACTTTGCGAAATTACGGAAATATTTCTTCAAAACAAACCTTTCCTGATGAAATTCTATTTTTAAGCCGCATTTAGCTTACTTTTTAATGGTTTATACAAGATATATGCACCATTTTGTTATCTTTACTTATCAAGGATAATACTTTTAGAGAAACTAAAAGCAAGGCGGTTTCATTACTTCATATTCAAAAGAATAAGCGCAAATAAAATGAATATTTATAAGATAAATCATTTTGCTTCCTCGATAACAGTTTTCATTCCCTTGATTTTTTCACCGCGTACCAGCGTCAACAATTGTTTCATTTTACTGCGGCGCACGGCTACAAAGGCATAGTGTTCCTTTACATCCACCTGCCCGACATCTTCACGCGCCATCCCTCCTTTTTTATACAAGAAGCCGACAATATCTATCTTGTTCAACTTATCCTTTTTCCCTTTACCTATATATAAGGTAGCCCATCGGGGCTTGGCCGGTTTGGGAAGCGTCTCCGGAAACTCGTACGTTTCGATGTCTTCAGAAATGTACTCGGGTACCCGCTCCTCGGCATGCAGGACAAGATATGCATTTCCCGATGCCTCCCAACGGGCGGTACGTCCATTACGGTGTGTATAGGCTTCCTCGTTTACGGGAGGATGGTAATGCACCACATTCTCAATACCCGGAATATCCAGTCCGCGGGCGGCAAGGTCTGTAGATATCAGCACGGCGCAACTGCCATTACGGAACTTGTAAAGCGCACGTTCGCGGTCGGGTTGCTCCATACCGCCATGAAACATGTCGCAAGGGAACTTCCTGGCTTTCAGGTACCCAACAACACGCTCCACGCTTTCACGATAATTGCAGAATACCAGAGTGGAATGATAGCCGAGAGTACAAAGCAGATTATAGAGGGTCTCCAGCTTGTCCTTCTCCGGAGAAATAACCTTGTGCAGCCGCAAACGCGGAGCAAGAGCTTCCGGAGCAAGAAAATCAAGCTTCATGAGCCGGGAGCCGGAAGACGGGGAATCACCTCCTACTCCGGCAAATTGCGGTATTTCCTCTGCATCGGTGGCCGAAAGAAGCACACGCTTTTTCAGTGAGGGAAGCTGTCCGATAACCTCCGCCATCTCGTCATGGAAGCCGAACTCAAGACACTTGTCGAATTCATCTATCACCAGAGTGACGACAGTGGCGGCATTGAAATTTTCTTTCCTCAAATGGTCGCTCATACGTCCCGGAGTACCGATAATGACGGTGGGATGAATGCCTTTCATTGTCCGGTGTTCTTCCATGGCAGGGCGTCCGCCATAGCAGCTCATAGCTTTGAAAGGAGTTCCCATGGACTTGAACACAGTTTCTATCTGCAAAGCCAATTCGCGTGAAGGTACTAGTACAAGAGCCTGCACACCTTGTATATCCGCTTTCAAGGTCTGTACCAGCGGAAGGAGAAAAGCCAGTGTCTTACCCGAACCGGTAGGCGAAAGAAGCACTAAATCTTGGGCTGATTGATAGGCTTCCTTAGCAGCCTCCTGCATCGGAGTAAGTTCTTGTATCTTCAAATTATGAAGTATATCCGAAAGTTCCATGAATATCTCTTTTTTTAATCAATATGCAAAGATACGGATAAGAAGTCAGTTTCCATCAAAACGAAAACAGCTTTTAAGAAAGCTACCTAAATCATGACATGCCCGTCATACTAAAAGGGGAGACTCTCCTTATAGTTTCTGAAGCTTTTACCAAGCCCAATCGTCAGCACTATAAGTAGCTTCTACAGTCTTCTCTATCTCATTAGGCAGGTTACAGAAGAAGTCGATACCAGTTTCGTACTCCAAATTTTTAATAGAAACGGCATAAACCATAAATTCATCTTTTCCAGGTTTTTCTGGCAATAATTCAGAATGAGGGACTAAAAAAGCGATAGTATGATAAACCCCTGCCTTCTCGCTCAACAGAGCCATGTAATAATAGCTGGGGCAAATGAGTCCGCCAAGTGTCAGCCCGTCGGCATTGGTGGTGGGATAAAGCCCGTCATTGGCTTTCTTCACACCTGTGAAATTGGTAAGCAAACGGTCAGTAGTACCACCTTTCACGACATAAAGTTTGTCGTATGTGCCATTGATGGTGGAACGTCCCCAAGTCTGCACCTGCTTCTCAAGAGCCGCCCAATACTTTTGATTGAAACTCCCTATCTGTGGCGAGATATTACTGTAGTAGAAGGTCTGCTTATTGGCACTTTTACTGTACACACGGTCTTCGCTGGCACAAAGATGCCCCTTGTCGTACCCATCGCTCTTATGCATGGATTCAGTCACCTCCACGCTGTTGTCAATATTGGGGTCGTCTTGATTCCACTCGTTGGCACGCTTCACGTTGTCTTGCGCAGTAATCGGGTCGAAACTGAATGCCACCCAAGCCGAATGCTTCTTGGAAGCGATGTATTCCAAAGAGAAATTGAGTACCTGCCCGGCACCTTCCTCATCAGACACGCCTGCATAGTATTCAATATATTGATTGGTTGCATTGAGAGCTGGGATTTCAAGATTGTCTGCTTTATTGTTATCAGCAATATTGGCATTTTTCACATCTATATCCTCAGAAGCCACATACTCTATGCCCACTTCATTACCGTGAATATAGGCCACGCGGAGCTTGCCCATCTGATAATGATTGTAGCGGTTGAAACGCACCCAATAGCACGTAGAGGGTTTCACCTCAACGCTTTCGCTGAAAGCATCGGCAGACGGAACAACAGTAAGCCCTTCCAGCGACTCACTATTAACAGGAGCAAATGCGTAATTACGCCCGGTAAAAGCTTTGGACTGGATATAGAAAGGGGTGCCGATAGCCTTGGGCTTATACACGTTGAAACCATTGTCGCTCGACTCATAGCCCTTCATCACGTAAGTATCCGAACCCTGCTCGGTAGGTATTATCTCGGGAATGAGCGAAGCCTCTGAAGAATCATCACATCCAGCCAGCCAAATTCCGACCAGCAAAAGAAATAAGTAAGACAGTTTTTTCATCTATGTTTCTAAATTTGATTTTACGATACTAAGAATGCAAATGTGGTAATGGACAGTAAAGTCCATTACCACATTGTCTATTGCACAACCTCAGGAATTATTCCTTCACCACAAAGTTACTCATGTAGAATGTAGGAGCAAATCCAGGATCAGTATTACTTGCATAACGGAATGCCACATATACTTTCTTGCCCACATAGTCAGCCATGGAAGTACGCATTTCGATCTCTTTAGAGCTTGTAGGCCACTCGAACGACAACGGATCACTCCAAGCCGCTCCCTGCAATGCTGCAATCTTCTCTTCCTCAGTAGCAGTAGAAGCCGCAGGGATATAATTTTCGGACACATGTACAGACACTGCGTTCTCAATTTTGCCTCCATACAAATAGTCTGCCGAAGCAGTGAATACCATCTGTGGGGCAATAGCTTCGGTAAGATCTACCTCACCGGTTACAAGCCATGCCTCCGTATCGCGGTTACGCTGATAATAACCGCTTGCCTTGATACGGGTATAACCTGCACCTGCACTCCATACATAATTCATGCCATCAAGCTTCACATTCACAATCTGGGCATCGTTATGAAGTTCACCAGCAAAGTCATTGCTATAATACTCTTTTGCTTCCATCCATTTGCCGTCAGTCTTCAGGAATGCCATTTCAGCAGTTTCCGTTTCGGTATTCTTCTTCACCCATGCAGTGCCATCGAAGCCATATTCATCGGCCATCACATCATACTCCTTATTTCCGAAATAAACTACTGCCTTGACATCCCCGCTCTGTGCGTAAGGGAATGCATTCTTCAGATAAACGGGCAATACGGCATCAGCATCGCTCAAATAGTCCGAACCGGTAGAAACATAATCGGCAGGTTGCATCACACGGATACCGATACTTGCGCTTTCTTCGTAGGCAGTCCAAGCCGAACCGTCATACTGGTAGAGAGCAGAAGCATTTGGCTTCACGTCTGATGCACGGGTAACGGCACGAGCTGGCATTTCAGCTTCTGATTCAGGAATCTCCTTATAAATATCCACACCCTCATAATACCCTGATACGGTACTTGTAAGTGACATATTCTTAAACTCTACAGTAGGCGCACACTCTGTAGTACTCTTATAACGGAAAGCAATGGCTATCTTCTTGCCCTCGTAAGCACTCAGGTCAATATCACCGGAATTTACATAATTCCAATTCTTGCCTTCCGGCCATTGAGGTACATTCAGAGCCTTCCATTCAGCAGTAGCCACATCATCCACATAATCTTCCGAAGCCAGCAATTCAATAAAATCAGCACGATTGTTACCATTCAAGAAATTAATGGCAATATCTACCTTAAGAAGAGGAGCCTTCGCTTTTGCTAAATCTATAATAGGAGAAACCACCCATGCTTCCGATTCAAAATCGCTATCTCCTACATGAGCACTACCCTTCCAACCATATTTACCATCCACCTTCCATACATTAGTTAACGTGCCGGTAAGTTTCACATTTTGAGTAGTGAAACCGCCCTCGTTTCCATTGAACGACTCATTCATATAAATGCCCAACGTAGCATTCGGATAAGAACCGTATGAATAAGAGTTTCCTTTTTCATAGAAATTCAGCTTGATGATTTTGTCCTTTTCCACATTTTTTACATCAAATGCCTTACGGTCATAGTTGTAAGCAAAGCTCCAATCCCCACCCTCGGGTATGGAAGTACTGATGTTGAAACTGTTAAACGTACCACTCTGATAGATGAACTTGCCATCCGGACGTTGCATAGTGAAACCTTTTTCCGTAGGAGTAAGTGTCATGATATGATTGGACACATCGCTGGTGATGAAACCATCCGCAATCTCTACCGGTTCACCCTCCATATAACCATACGTCTTATCCGGGTCTTTGAACTGACCGAAAGGAATCCAAGTATTGTCCTTCGTCGGAGCCACAATGACATAATTACCTCCTTCGGCATCAATAGAAGTTACTTTCTGGTATACCATTTTCACTGCACCGCCGCCTGTACTGGGCTCGGTCTCCGACCAAGCGTAATTCACTTGGCACACATCTCCCGTCTTCGGGTTCTTGATACCTTCCTTCAACAAAGCAGGAAGCTTCTTCAACGTAGAAGGGGTGAGATATTTCACTACCATGCTTTCCCCCCATACTGTAGCGTAATTGTCAGAAGTAAGATCGAAAGTCTGAGCTTCGTTTATCTTCGAGAGATATTCAGGTTGCTCCTTGCCGATATTGTACTGCACCAGCACCTTGGAACCATCTGACAGATATGCGTAGAGCGAATCGACAAATGCAGGCAGATAATCTTCAGGAGCTACCATATCAGTAAACATCTTGGTTTTACCCAGCTGGTTCAATGCCGTAAGATAAGTCTGCCCCTCGGGATCCTTGGCGAGAGCTATCCCTTGGTTCTTCGGCATAGAAGCTATTTTGCCATAATGGGCATCAGCCAATACGAGGGTATCGGTACTGACATCCGTGATGGTTTCTTTTTCATCAAATCCGGGGAAATTATCCTCGTTATAATCGCAGGCCCCAAGTGCAAACAGCGAAGCCAATGCGGTTCCTAATAATATATGTTTTTTCATAAATATGTTCGCTTAGAAATTCAACTTCAATCTTACAGTATAAGTACGTCCCCAACCATAGATAACACGTGTGGCCGTCTCCCAGTCATGGTTACTTCCATCGCGTGCATCGGCTATGTACTCTTGGTTGAACAAGTTGTTCACATTGCCGCTCAGTGTAGCACGAATCTTACCGAAGTCAAAGGTATATCCTGCACTTACATCAAATGTGCTCCATGAAGGAATCTCCCAAGGTTTTTCCACCACGTAAGCCTCTTTTTGAGTGGCTTGGCTCGCATCAATGTCATAATCGGCATAATTGCGTGCAAAGAAGTTCCAGTCTGCATTAAGACGCAAGCCTTTCATTGGGCGGAATGTCACTCCCAAAGCAGCTGTAGTCTGAGCAGAACCGCCCACCTGTACATTATCCATTTCAATGGTATACTTGTACTGATCTACATTACTCATATCTGTCACCACTTCACCACGGCTATTCGCCATAATCTGGCCTTCAGTATTCATCATGAAGCCTTTCGCTGTCCCATTCCAGCGCCAGTCTCCCCAAGAGAACATACCGTTAACTTCCATCCAGCGGAAAGGCTTGGCAATAAAGTCAAGCTCTATACCCATGTGGTTAGCCTGCGCACCGGTCATGTTCATTGTCCAACGTTGAGAAGCCCCGTTTACGTCTTCATAGGATCCGGTATCATATAAAGCCTTGTCTTTCCACATAGTATAATAGGCGTTTACATTGGCTGAGAAATACTGGCTACGATATCCATAACCTAATTCGAAAGAGTAAACTTTCTCATTCTTAGCATCAGGATTACGTTCATGTGAACTCTGAGAATTGATGAAGGTATTATCAAAAATAGGAGCACGGCTGATAAATCCGGTATTGAAGAATACGTTATTGTAATCATCAAGGTTGTAATTCAAACCAGCTTTCACATTGCCTCCCAAATAATGTTTCTTCGAAGACAGCTGTTTGTCACCACTATAATAGAAACGGTCTTTACGCCAATAACTGGTATTTGTAAGACCACCTGAAACAAATGCACTCACTTTATC
>OHVP01000294.1_pt1 | contig 13296 bp, 11 predicted proteins | sample 1579521 | NCBI WGS metagenome assembly OHVP01 (sample SAMEA3882523, study PRJEB24775) | human gut metagenome | biome: human-associated habitat; feature: intestine environment; material: feces | place: Netherlands | collected 2009/2010
TCGCTGTTCTTCTGATAGCTGTCAACTGTAATCCGCAGGGAACACTTGCTGATGTTACAGTTGACAGCTATCAGAAGAACAGCGATGGCTCACTGGTTTCTGACCAGTACGGAACAAACTATCCAGATGAAGTAACATTCGAGCTTATTCCGGAAGCTCTGGATGATGGATATGTTCCGTTACAGGTATTCGTTCCGATTATGGACGCAATCAGCTCTGGTACAGGAACACAGCCAGTATACCTGAAACTGGATTGGAGCTCATTAAAAGCAACAACATCCGATGATCCAGACTTTGATAAGAACGACAACAATAATAGTAATTCCAACGGAAATAACAACAGTAATTCTTCTATTGGAAACAGCTCACTTGGAAATAATACCCTTGGAAGCAGTTCTCTTGGAAGCAGCAAACTTGGTTCTTCCTCACTTGGAAGTGGTTCTTCAAGTCTGAAGAGTGGAACATCCAGCCTTGGATCAGGTTCCAGCCTGAAATCAGCATCCAACGTTAAGACTGGTGATGTTGTACAGAACAATACCCTGTGGGCAGCTATCCTTCTTCTCGGAGGAGTCGCTTTACTGGCAGGAATCATGGAGTACAACAGAAAGAAAAAAGCAAACATAAAATAATTAAGTAGAGATTTGGCAGACGACCCTCCCATTCCTTCGGGACTGGGAGTCTGCCAAACTCATTTAACAGGAGATAAGGAATGAAATTAGCAGCGAAAAAAAATAAAATATTGTCTGCCATTATGACTTGTGTGCTTGCCATTACTTTAATGGCAGGCTTTCCTGCTGTTAAGGCTTATGCCGCAAGCGGGACAGTGTATAGCTGTACAATTAACAGATGTTACGCACACCCGGTTACCGGAGTAATCGAAGATTCCGGTGGAGAGAGTTCTTATGCAACAGGACAGGGCATGGTAGAAGGTTGTGTATACAGCAATGGTATCTTGGAAGTATCAGACGATGGAGCTTATTATCTGACCATCCGCATGAGTCTGATGGACTACACCAGTGGACATAGTTTTCAGGTACAGAATGTAGGAGATTCCGGCTGGTCTACACCATCAGAAATCGGTATTACAGGAAATGGTTCAGACAGCAACGGTACAACAGCCGATGTGTGTATGCGTGTGCCAAGCGAAAACTGTGTAGTCAGAGGTTCCATGTATGTAGAACCGATGGGAAGAGATGTTATTTTCTATCTGTATCCGAGCAACTACAGTGAAGGAAACAATACAGACATGAACGCAACTATGGTAACAGAAAGTTCTGATGGAACAGCAGTAGAATCCAGTGGTTCTGGTTCAGTAGATAATTCAGGTTCTACTTCCAGTGGAAGTTTAAGTTCTGGAAGTTCTTCTCTTCAGAGTTCCGGCTCATCCGATAAAAGCAGTTCTTCCAGCAGCTCATCAAAGAAACTGGAGAGCAGTATTACAGAAGCTGCAAAACCGAGCAGTGATTCTTCTTCACTGGATACAGAAAATCCAGTAAATTCTTCAGAAGGATTAAGTCTTTCTACTGCGAAAGATGGAACAAGTGACAGCGATTCCGATAGCGGAAATACTTCTTCCGGCAACCGGATTTTTCAGATTGCATTGGCAGTTGTAGTAACAGGTCTGATTCTGCTTGGAGCAGTATCCGGAGTGATTTATTTCTTCCGTAAGAACTGGAAACGTTGGGGAGGTGCAGAGGACGATGATGAATAGGCGTTTGAAAAAAGCATCGGCTGTTCTCCTTGCAATGACCATGATTTTTTCTCTGGCAGGTTGTGTAGACCAGAGTCAGGGAAAGAAAAGCAGTGATTCTACAGATGAGTCAGACAGCAGTAAGACGGCAGATAAAAAGACTTCTGACAGCAAATCGGACAAGGATTCTTCCAATGAAGATGCCAAGTCTCTCTTAGAGATTAATGATCCGGAAGAAAAGGCAGCCGTAGAAGCAGCCAAGAAAAAAGTACAGGCTATGAAAGAAAGCCCAAGAATTATAGCGACTTCTCCGGCAACCGCAGATATCTGTGACAAGCTGGAACTGGATTTGGTAGGTGTTTGCAGTAGCACCGTATCCACAATTCCAGACAGATACAAAGATGTAGAGACAGTCGGAACAGCCATGAGTCCGGATATGGAGATTGTATCCTCACTTAATCCAGACTGGATTTTAAGTCCGGTGTCATTGCAGAGTGATCTGCAGCCGAAATATGAAGCAATCGATACAGACTGGGCGTTTTTGAATCTTAGAAGTGTGCCGGGTATGTACCGTTCCATTCAGGAACTGGGTGAGATTTTCGACAGAGAAGATCAGGCACAGAAACTGGTGGACGAGTTTACAGAATTCTATGATGATTATAAGAAAAAGAATGAAGGAAAAGACCATCCGAAGGTAATGATCCTGATGGGACTTCCGGGGTCTTATATTATCGCAACACCGAATTCCTATGTAGGAAGTCTGGTGGAACTGGCAGGCGGAGAGAATGTATACTCTGACACCGATCAGGAATTTTTGACCGTAAATACTGAAGACATGAAAACCAAAGAGCCGGATATTATCTTACGTGCCGCACATGCACTGCCGGATCAGGTGGTAGAAATGTTCAATAAAGATTTTGCGGAGAATGACATCTGGCAGCATTTCGATGCTGTGAAGAACGGCAGAGTTTATGATCTGACTTATGAATATTTCGGTATGAGTGCTACGTTTAAGTATCCACAGGCACTGGAAGAATTACAGCCAATCCTTTATCCGGAAAGTGATGAAGATTCAGCAAAAGCAAAAGAAACCAGTGATAATGCACAGAAGAAAGCAAAGGATTCTGACGCAACTGAAAAATACAACGAACAGCAGAGCAAGTAGAAAGGAGAGGACAGATGAAAGAGACAGAATTAAAAAATACTTCTGAGACTTCCGAAAGGGAAGTCCAGAACCTCTCCGGTCAGGATAAAGCAAGAAAGCATCGGAAAACAGCAAAAGCAGCCATTTCCTTTATTGTAATGATCGTATTGCTGGTTGCATTATTTTTTGCGGCAGTGAATATCGGAAGCCTGAAAGTCAGCTTCCCGGAACTACTGAAAGGATTATTTGTAAAGTACAATGAAGACGTGGCAACAATCTATGACTTACGATTCCCACGAATTGTAATCTCCATGTTAGCCGGAGCTGCGATAGCGGTATCGGGTGTGTTATTTCAGGCGGTATTAAAAAATCCACTTGCCGATCCGGGAATCATCGGTATTTCCAGTGGAGCAAGTTTTGCGGCGGTACTCATTACCGCATTTGCACCGACTTTATTTTTCTTCACTCCATTATTTGCATTTCTTGGTGGTGTGATTGCATTTGTCTTAGTTTACAGCCTGTCATGGAAAGGGGGATTAAGTCCCTTAAGAATTATCCTTGTCGGTGTGGCAGTCGATGCAATGTTCACCGGATTATCCAGTGCGCTGAATTCAATGAATGGCGGAAACATGTCTGGCGTGGCAGCCATCGTCAATGGTAATATCACAATGAAAACTTGGGATGATGTGAAAACCTTAGTACCGTATGTAATTATCGGACTGGTTCTGGCACTGATTATGACGAAGATGTGTAATCTGTTAGCACTGGAAGATAAGACAGCACGAAGCCTTGGAATCAATGTCAATGCAATGCGTATCGTGATTTCACTGATAGCAGTATTGCTTGCAAGTATTTCCACAGCAGTAGCCGGAGTGATTAGTTTCTTAGGACTGATTGTTCCGCATATCGGAAGAATTTTAGTAGGAAGCGACCACAAGGCATTAGTTCCATTTAGTGCTTTGTTCGGAGCGTTTACGTTCCTGCTGGCAGATACCATCGGAAGAACGATAGCTGCTCCGTATGAGGTATCCGCATCCATCATTATGAGTGTGGTCGGAGGCCCATTCTTCATCATTCTGTTAAGGAGGTCTAAGAAGTATGCGAAGTAAAGAAAAGAATATGGATTTGACTTCTACAGAGAATGAAGCAGCAAAGAAAGTGAAAAAAGCGGATAAGTGGGCAGACAAGCCTGCGATGGAAGTTAGAGATCTGCACTTTTCCTATGGAAAAAATAAAGTCTTAAAGGGCGTATCCCTGAAGATTGAAGAAGGTAAAATCACAACGATTATGGGAGCAAACGGATGTGGAAAATCTACATTGTTTTCCCTGATGACGAAAAACTTATATCCGAGAAAAGGAAATATTTTCCTCAAAGGAAAGAATATCCAGAACCTGAATTTAAAAGAATTTGCCAGAAAGGTTGCGATTGTTCAGCAGTATAACAGTGCATCAGACGATATCACCGTTGAGAATCTGGTGGCATTCGGAAGAACCCCACATAAGAAAATGATGCAGGGAGACAGTGCCGAAGATGAGCGTATGATTCAGTGGGCATTGGAAGTAACCAATCTGACAGAATATCGTGACAGAGAAGTGTCAAGACTTTCCGGTGGACAGCGTCAGCGTGTATGGATTGCAATGGCACTTTGTCAGGGAACAAAGACGCTGTTCCTCGATGAGCCGACTACCTATTTGGATATCCGGTATCAGATTGAGATCCTGCAACTGGTGAAAAAACTCAATCAGGAATTTGGAATAACCATCATCATGGTACTGCACGACATCAATCAGGCAATCGCATATTCAGATAATGTCATCGGCATGAAAGATGGAAAAGTGCTGGTGGAAGGTGATCCGGAAGAAGTGATTACGGAAGAGAGCATCCGGGAACTGTATGGCATTGAGCTTGGTGTGACAAGGGTTGATGGACGGAAGTTTGTGCTGGCGGTGTAAGAAGAAAATAGTAGTAGAACGACAAGAAATAAAGGGGAGGAAAACTCCCACAGGAGAACAGAAAGAAGATGAAAAATCCTTTAAAAGTAGTATGGATCGTGCTTGGATTTCTTTGCCTGGGACTTGGTACGATAGGAATTGTACTTCCTATCCTGCCAACCGTTCCGTTTTATATGGCAACACTGTTTTGCTTTGCAAAGAGTTCTAAGAAACTGCACGACTGGTTCGTAGGAACGAATCTTTATAAGAAACATCTGGACAGTTTTGTTCAGAAAAGAGCCATGACAATAGGAACAAAATGCAAGATTATCGGAATGGTAACGGTAGTCATGGCAATCGGCTTTATCTGCATGAAGAATGTACCAATCGGAAGAATCTGTATCGCAGTGGTTTGGGTATGCCACCTGTTATACTTCTTCCTTCGAGTGAAAACTTTAAAAGTGAGAGAAGAATTACCGGAAGGTGCAGAAGTGGAATAATATGATGGATAAAGTAGAAAAGAAACGACAGAAGGAACAGCATGTCGTGGAAGAGATGATCCGGCTGTATTGCCGGAAAAAACATCCGAAAGAAGACAGGCAGGCAGGGCAGATTTGTCCTGTCTGTCAGGAACTTTTGGATTATGCAAGACTTCGAAGTGAAAAGTGTCCTTTTATGAAAGAAAAGACATTTTGCGCAAACTGTAAAGTGCATTGCTATAAGCCAGAGGTGAGAGAACAGATCAGGCAGGTTATGCGTTTTTCAGGACCAAGGATGTTATTATACCATCCAGTTCTTGCAGTATGGCATCTGGTATGCAGTAAAAAAGAATCGAAGAAAGAAACAAAAGGGTAAGATTTTTATGATTAAAACAAGACTGGTGGGGCTGTTGTCCCACGCAAAAAAGTATATCGTGTATACGATTTTGTGGCAGTGGGCAGCCCTCCTGTCGCAGGTATTGGCAGTCTTTTCTATCGCAGATTTACTGGAACGGGTAGTGTACCGGGCAGTAACCGTACCGATCATTGAGCGGACAATACTGATTTTAGTTCTGGTTGTGGTGATTCGATTTATCTGTGAACGGATGGGAGCAAGGTCTTCCTATCTGGCGTGTGTGGATGTAAAGCGGATTCTGCGTGAAAAGATTTATGAGAAAATGTTAAAGCTGGGAGCTTCCTACAGTGAGCAGGTATCCTCTTCGGAGGTCGTACAGGTGTCAACTGAGGGTGTGGAGCAGTTGGAAACATACTTTGGAAAATATCTTCCACAATTATTTTACAGCCTGATCGCACCACTGACCTTATTTATCATTCTTTGCAGAGTGAGCCTGAAAGCGAGTGTGATCCTGCTGATCTGTGTACCGCTGATCCCGATTTCTATCGTGGTGGTACAGAAGATTGCAAAGAAATTACTGAATAAGTATTGGAGCATCTATACTGGACTGGGAGATTCGTTCCTTGAGAATTTACAGGGACTTACCACATTGAAGATTTATCAGGCAGACCAGCAGAAAGCAGACGAGATGGATGTGGAATCCCAGAACTTTCGTAAGATTACGATGAAGGTGCTGACCATGCAGCTCAATTCCACAAGCATGATGGATATTGTTGCCTATGGTGGAGCTGCGATCGGTATGGCAGTCGCGGTGTCCGAATTCTTAAAAGGAAATATCAGTGTAGCAGGAACGTTATGTATCGTTCTGCTTGCCAGCGAGTTTTTCCTGCCGCTCAGACTGCTTGGTTCATTCTTCCATATCGCAATGAATGGTATGGCAGCGAGTGATAAGATTTTCAAGATTTTAGATCTGCCGGAACCACAGGCTGGAGAAAAAACACTGCCGGATGGAGCGTTAGATGTTACATTAAAAGATGTGCACTTTTCTTATGAAGAGGACAGAGAGATTTTAAAAGGAATAGGCTTAAATCTTCCGGCAGGAAGTTTTGTATCACTGGTTGGTGAATCCGGATGTGGTAAGAGTACGATTGCCGGAATCCTTGCAGCAAAGAACCGGGGATATAACGGAGAAATCATCATCGGTGGCGTACCGCTTAATGAAGTGAATGAAACCAATCTGATGCAGAGGGTTGTTCTGGTTCGCCATAACAGCTACCTGTTCAAAGGTACAGTAGAAGAAAATCTGAAGATGGCAAAACCGGACGCAACGAAAGAAGAGATGGAAGCTGTCCTTCAGAAAGTGAATCTCTTAGGGTTCTTACAAACACAGGATGGCTTGCAGACACAGTTGTTGGAAAAAGCAAGCAACCTGTCCGGCGGTCAGTGTCAGAGACTGGTAATTGCCAGAGCATTGCTTCGGACAGACAGTGCGGTTTATATTTTTGATGAAGCTGCATCCAATATCGATGTAGAAAGTGAAGAACTAATCATGAATGTGATTCACGAACTGGCAAAGACAAAGACGGTACTTCTGATCTCCCACAGACTGGCAAATGTCGTGAAGTCTGACAAGATCTATTTCTTAAAAGACGGAGAAATCAAAGAAAGCGGAAAGCATGACGAACTGATGAGCCAGAATGGTGCGTACAGACATCTGTATGAAAGCCAGATGGCACTGGAAAACTATGGAAAAGGAGGAATGGCATAATGAGTGAAAATACGAATACAACAAAACGCAGAAGTGCCATCCAGATCATGGGAAGTCTGATTGGTCTGGTAAAACCCTTGCTCCATATCATGCTGGCAGCAATCATCCTTGGAACATTGGGTTATTTATGTGCAATCTTCCTGACGATACTGGCAGGACAGGTCATCGTGCATGGTCTTCTGACAGGAGTAGCCGGAATGATTGTTCCGGTGGACAATATGTGGCGGGTATTTACTCCAGTAAAAACGATTATTACAGTCATGATCGTAATTGCAGTGCTTCGTGGAATCCTGCATTATGTGGAACAGTATTGTAATCATTTTATCGCATTTAAGTTGTTGGCAATCATCCGTCACAAAGTGTTTGCGGCACTGAGAAAGCTCTGCCCTGCAAAATTGGAAGGACGGGATAAGGGAAATCTGATCTCGATTATTACAACCGATATCGAATTACTGGAAGTGTTCTATGCACATACCATTTCCCCGATTGCGATTGCAACACTGACCTCAATTATTATGGTGATTTTTATCGGAAGATATCACTGGTTAGCAGGCGTGCTTGCACTGGCAGCTTATCTGATTGTCGGAGTAGCCATCCCGATGTGGAATGGAAAACGTGGAAGCCAGAAGGGAATGGAATTTCGGACAAACTTCGGAGAACTGAACAGCTTTGTTCTGGACTCTTTACGAGGATTGGACGAGACCATCCAGTACGGACAGGGTGAAAAGAGAAAAGAGCAGATGTCTGAGCATTCCAAAAATCTTGCAGGAATGCAGGAGTCATTAAGCAAAATGGAAGGCTCACAGCGTTCATTTACGAACATGGTTATCCTGCTTGCATCCTTTGGAATGCTGGCACTGACAATCTGGCTGTACGACAAAGGTGCGATGGGATTCGAGGGAATCTTAACCTGCACCATCGCAATGATGGGTTCTTTCGGACCGGTAGTAGCATTATCAAGCCTTTCCAATAACCTGAACCAGACACTGGCAAGTGGTGAGCGTGTTCTTTCTCTTCTGGAAGAGACACCGCTTGTGGAAGAAATTCCGGGTGACGTGGAAACTTCCGGTGCAGAGAGCATGGAACATGAATTTACAGGAGCAGAGGCAGAGCATGTAACATTTGCTTATGATAATGAGGTTATTTTAGATAACTATTCACTGAAATTACAGCCGGGTAAAATCACAGGGATTCATGGTGCGAGCGGCTCCGGAAAATCTACGCTCTTAAAACTGCTGATGCGGTTCTGGGATGTGCAGGATGGAAGTGTATCGGTAGACGGTACAGATGTCCGCAAGATTCCGACCAAGCATTTGAGAGATATGGAAAGTTATGTCACACAGGAAACGCACCTGTTCCATGATTCGATTGCAAACAATATCGCAATCGCAAAGCCGGGAGCATCCAGAGAAGAGATTATGGAAGCTGCAAAGAAAGCGTCTATCCACGATTTCATAATGACACTTCCGAAAGGATATGATACAGAAGTCGGAGAACTGGGTGATACGCTGTCCGGTGGTGAAAAACAGAGAATCGGAATTGCAAGAGCATTTCTCCATGAATGCCCTCTGATCCTGCTCGATGAGCCTACATCGAACCTCGACTCTTTAAACGAGGGAATCATTTTAAAATCATTGAAAGAATCGGCCAAGAAGAAAACGGTTGTCCTGGTATCCCACAGAGTATCCACAATGAACGTGGCCGATGTAGTATATGAAATGGAGAACGGCAGAATTTCTTAATAAATTCTTAGAACTGATAGGGTATCTCCAGAAACTGCAAATCATGATGCATGCCGGATGGAACATACAATCAGCGAAGAATCTTTCCAGAAGATTCAGGAACTGGTGAAGAAGATAAAAAAGAAGATTCATCAAAGGAACAAATGGAAAAACAATGGCAATGCCATTAAGTCAGTTGTTCGAAGTTTTGTTCGATAGCTCAGTTGTTGTCAAATATCCGATATTTTGAACTCAAAAAGCCAAAAACAGGTATGCCAAAAAGACAGATGCTGTCCATCTGCCAAAAAGAAGGATATTCAGTTGCAGAACTTACCGATATCCAAAATGAATTGCGCTGATTCCACGGAGAGGCCGTTGAAACTGCCGGAACCTGTCTTTCACTGCGTGGACATATTTCATCATCAGCCGGATAATATCGATGTGCCTTCCAGAATCCCTGCGCATGAAGAACTTTCTGGCTGTTTTTAATGCTGAAGAAAAGTCAAGTTCATAGAGATACTTGTTGCTGCCATCCCGTTTCTTTTTCAGGTTTTCTTCTGCCGCTTCGTTTGCGATAAAAATGCCGAAATTGCATTGGAACAATTGGTGCCTGACACAATAAACTTGCAATAGGCTGCTTTTTTCTGTTGAGCAAGAAGTATCTTTTAATTCATATTTAGGTGGTTTGTCAATAGCAATAATATTTAATGCATAATCTGATTTAAGAGTGAATTTCAAATTTTAGATTTTCAATAATCATGGGATAAAAATAACAGGGAGGATTATAGTTTTCGGAATAAAGCCGATATATAATATTAGAAACAATAAATAATAAAGAACGGATTCAGAGAAGGAGGACAAAGGATATGTCAATGAATGTGAATACAACGGGTACTGTTTATGGAAGTTATCAGAATACCTACAAGGCAGGTACAGTAGATAAGAAAAAAGAAACAGCGAAAACAACAGAAAATGATAAGGTCAAGAAAAATGTGACAGAAAGTATAGCCGAAAAAAATCTAAGTAAAGAGGCACAAAAAATGCTTAAAGATATGCGTGGCTCAAGAACAGATATGGACTTTATGGTTGCAGATTTTGAAAATGGTGATAATGCTAAAGATATTTTAGCACAAAGTGATAAAGAGTTTACGGTTATTTTCTCAAAGGAAGAAATGGAGAAGATGGCATCCGATCCCAAATATTATGCTGAAAAGATGCATAGTATTGAAGGTGCTTTGCGTATGTCGGATGAAATCAATGCTCAGTTTGGATTTGAAAGAGCATTTGGTAAGACAAACGGAATAGAAAACAGTGCAGATACTGATACAAAAATAACAAAGTTTGGTATTTCTTTTAATAGTGATGGAACTACAACATTCTTTGCTCAATTAGAAAAAACATCAGCTAGTCAGAAAGAATATCTTGAAAAAATTCAGGAAAAGAAAGCTGCGGAGAAGAAAGAGGCGAAGAAAAAGGAACAATTAAAGCAAATTGAAGTAAAAAAAGCTACTGTTCAAGCAAATTCAAAAGATGAACTTTTGGATAAAATTAAAAATATTGAATGGAATTCTATCAAACCAGAGGATAATAAAATCGGTGGAAGATTTGATTTTTCAATTTAGTATATTTAGATGGGGATGATTACATAAAGTATGGAGGTAGATTCATTGTGAGAAAACGTTTTTTTCTATTATTGTATGTGTTGTCATGCTTTTTACAATGAATGTCACAGCTTTTGCGGCAGAAACTCAGGAAAATTATTCGGAGACGGAGAAAACAATGACATTTGAAATAACTCCGACAGCATTAACTTCTGGATCATCACGACATTCTGTTGGAATGTTAAATTCCTTTTTTGGAACAAATGATACAGTGGCAACTTCCGCTCTTGGTTCTTTTACAATCAGCAGCACATCTGTTCCGTCAGGCTCCACAATCAGTAAAATAGTGGTTACATCCACAAAAAGTAGTGGAAGTAGTGGAAACATCGAATTATTTGTTGCTAAAGATGAGGATAATGGAGATGGCACATTTGACAGATATACAGACAGCAAAAGTTGGAATAGTTCTCTTACTTTTGCAGATTTTGGCAATTATAATTTAAGCCCTGTTGGAAATTATTATGTTCAATTTGAATCTACAAGGTATTCAACGGGAACTGTTGCAGCAGCAACATTAAAAAATATTTATGTCACAGTATACTATCATTAAAATTTTATAATCCCCATTCTAAACAAGCAAAGATGTTGTTATTCAGTTAGCAGCATCTTTGCTTTTAATTGTATAATTGATATGACTATTGAGTTAGAATGACATTGATAGCGATAGAAAGCTATATATTACAGAAGCAGACTTTGATAAAAAAGCATTTGAGAGATTATATAAATTGAATATTATATAATCAGAGGTATATAGAACATGCACAGAGACACTATATTTCAATATGAAACAATGGTGCCTGACACAATAAAAACGCATAGCCAAACTTCGCTCGGTATAACTGCCTGATTGTGTCGAAATTCGTATTTTATCAATTATATCTGATAAAACTGGATTTGCGGTATTGAAAATCAGTTATAGCCGTGGTACCATATAGACAGTTTCAGAAGGGAGGCTGGTCTACATGATTAAACGAGAAATTTATATGAGCCGTATCCGTCCTTTTATCGGAAATGAGCTGATAAAGGTTCTGACAGGGATTCGCCGTAGTGGAAAATCTGTCATGCTGAGCCTGATCCAAGAGGAACTTGCCCAAAACGGGGTCCAACCAGAACAGTTTATTTCCCTGAATTTTGAGAACATGAGCAATGCACACCTTTGTACGGCTGTTGCATTGCATGATGAAATCCTTCGCAGAACAAAAGAAATCAGCGGCAAGGTTTATCTGTTCTTCGACGAAATCCAAGAGGTGGCTGATTGGGAAAAATGTATCAACTCTTTCCGGGTGGAGCTGGATTGTGATATATACATTACCGGTTCCAACGCCAAGCTGCTTTCCGGTGAGCTTGCCACTTATCTTGCCGGACGGTATGTGGAGTTCGTGATTTACCCGTTTTCATTCAGAGAGTTTATGGAGCTGTATCACACCGTTTACGAAGGTGCAGACGAAAGACAATGCTTTACAAAATATCTGACGCTGGGAGGAATGCCCTATTTGAGCAACCTTCGCTACGACGATGCCGCCAGTCGTCAGTATTTGCGGGACTTGTTCAACTCCGTAGAGCTGAAAGATATTATCAAGCGAAACAATATCCGTGATGTGGATATGCTGGAGAGAATTATTGCTTATATAACTTCCAACATCGGCACTACCTTTTCTTCCACAGCCATTTCCAAGTATCTGAAAAGTGAAGGGCGCTCCGTTTCACCAGAAACGGTACTGAACTACATCAAAGCCTGCACGGACGCATTCCTGTTTTATCAGGTGAAGCGCCAAGACCTCCAGGGAAAGAAAATCCTGACCGTCAACGAGAAATACTATGTTGCAGATCATGGTGTCCGGGAAGCCGTGTACGGTGGCAACATGAAGGACATTAACCTTGTCCTTGAAAATGTTGTCTACATGGAGCTGCTGCGCCGTGGTTATTCTGTGACTGTTGGGAAAGTCTCTGACAAGGAGATTGACTTCGTATGTGAAGATCATGGGAAAAAGCTGTATGTTCAGGTTTCCTATCTACTTGCCTCGGAGGAAACCATCCAGCGTGAGTTTGGGGCGTTTGCCGGTGTTCGTGACAATTTCCCGAAATACGTTGTAACGATGGACGAACTGGATATGAGCCGAGATGGAATCAAACACCGCAATATTCGTGACTTCCTGCTGGCAGAGGAATGGAACTGAAATGTTCTTCTTTCACCAGAAGATATGCAGAAGTTCTTCCAATGCCGAGAATGAAAAAACAATGGTGCCTGACACAATAAATATTATGATATGTCTGTATTTAACCGCTGTATAGAAACCGGGAATGTTCTCTTAATACTGGAATGTTGGCAGGATGTCCACCCGGCGCTTGTCAGTATCCCAGTGAAATGGGAATACAGCTCGCCGTATGGACTTTTGTATGCTCTGAATCCGCCGGATGATGTTATGCAGTTTGAAAACAATGGTGCCTGACACAATAAATATTGAAAGGCAAATATCTTATAACGATAACGAAAGGACTATAATTCATGAGCAGAATACTTTTGTTGGAAGATGACACAATGATTG
>OHVP01000301.1_pt1 | contig 13151 bp, 9 predicted proteins | sample 1579521 | NCBI WGS metagenome assembly OHVP01 (sample SAMEA3882523, study PRJEB24775) | human gut metagenome | biome: human-associated habitat; feature: intestine environment; material: feces | place: Netherlands | collected 2009/2010
TGGATGCCCACGTGCAGCGCTTCCTGGAACGTGGATTCTCGCACCTGATGATTTGCTTCGGATGTACCGGAGGGCAGCACCGCTCTGTGTACTCTGCCCAACACACAGCAGTGCACTTGCATGAAAAATTTAAAATAAATGTACACCTGATTCATCGGGAACAACAAATAGACCAATTACTGAAAGCCAAATGAAAGCCATGATATTTGCTGCCGGACTGGGTACCCGGCTCAAACCGCTGACCGACCACATGCCCAAGGCCTTAGTCCCGGTGGCCGGACGTCCCATGCTGGAACATGTGATTCTCAAACTGAAAGAAGCGGGATTTACCGAACTGGTCATCAACATTCACCATTTCGGAGAACAGATTATCGATTTTCTGAAAGCTAACCAGAATTTCGGACTGACCATTCATATCAGCGACGAACGTGACAAGTTACTAGACACAGGGGGCGGTATCAAAAAGGCGGCAACTTTCTTTACAGGAACGGAATCGTTCTTGGTACACAATGTGGACATCTTGTCGAATGCCGACCTGAAAGAGGTCTATGATTTTCATCGGAAAAGTCAGAATCTGGCTACACTGCTGGTCAGCCCGCGCAAGACCTCGCGCTACCTGTTGTTCGATACAGACAACCGTCTGCAGGGCTGGATTCACAAGGACACCCTGCAAACCAAGCCGGAAGGTTTTGTGTACGAACCGGGCCAATACCGCGAATATGCGTTCAGCGGCATCCATGTAATTTCACCGGAACTGTTTCATTACATGGAGGGAGAGGCATGGAACGGTAAATTTCCCATCATGGATTTTTATCTGCACACCTGCCGGCAACTTCATCTCGGAGGATACATCAAAGAAGACTTGCAACTGATTGACATCGGCAAACCGGACACGCTGGCCCGGGCCGAAGAATTCCTGAAAGATTAATACCAGGTAACTGCACTACCCGTATTGCTTCGCTGATCCCACTTCAGGGCATCGGTCAGCATACTGGAGTTGGCACGGATAGAGAAGTTATAAGAAGTAAACGGACCGAACACCAATCCGCAACTCATATTAAAGCAATGCAAGTCACGGGTAATGTTCAAGGTTGTCATAGACATCTCCTTGGAGGTAAAGTCGTATCCGGTAGAATAGGTCATATTCCAACGGCTACCAATCTTGAAGTTACCCGATACATTCAATGAATGCGTCAATGAATACGGATAACGCATGGTCTTGATGTTAATGTCCTTCGAACGGTCCTCACGAATACTGTAGCTATAGCTCAAGCTGACACTCCAAGGCAATTTGAAAGCCAGGTAACCATCTGAATCGACAGAAGCTTTCTCCGTCTTTCGCATGTTGGAGTTGTTATTCTGTTCTTCTGTTTCTTCCTCTGTCTCCTCGTCTTCATTTTCTTCCTTACCTTTATTGTCCTTGTTCTTTTCATCCTCTTCTTTCTTACCGAAGAGTTTCTTGAAAGTATCGTTGTTCAAGGTATAAGAGAATGAACCACTGTATCCCTGGAAACGTCCGAAACGTCCGTAAGAACATTCTGTGCGGTCGCCCACCACTACATTACCATTCTCATCGAACTGGTATGCATACGTAGCGAATGAGGCATTCATATTAAACGTATAGCTCTTGGTCAGCTTCAAACGAAGGTTCATGCTCAAGTCACTCCACTTTTTATTGGCTACGTCGTAAGAAAGAGAAGCCCCCAACTGGTCAATCAAGCTGATTTTCTTGTAGCCGGTAGTATCTTTGTCCGACTTCATCTTCATCTCAATGTTGTTATCAATTGAGAAGCTGATGTTCTGTGACATATTCTTTCCCGGATAGCCGTATACAGCTCCTTCATAAGGAGAATACTCTACGGTACGCACCTCACCGTCTTCATCTGTATAAGTATAGGTGTCGTAATAGCCGTAACGTGATTTTCCGAAGTCCGGCGTATAAGTATAGCTAACGGTCGGTGTAAAGACGTGACGAATCTGAAGCTCCTTGCTCTTCATGAACAAAGGCTTGTACATACCATACAACTTGGTATTCATCTGTAAAGACAGGTTGTAATCATACAAACGGTTGAACCCGTTGATGGTATCTCGCTTCACATGATCACGCGAGGTAGGACTCGCATCATAGCTCTGCTTTACTTTCCGCAAATACCAGCGTTCCGTGTAATTGAACGAAGGAACGATGTTGATATACTTGAACAAGTTGAATGTAGCCGAAACCGGAATCTTGTGCTGCATACCGTTCTGCCACTGTGTCAAAGGCGTCTTGAACAACAGATTATCCTTTGTGCTGATGGAGTTGGTGATACTTCCTGTGTATTGCAATGAAATCTTTTCGTACCAGCGCTCATCTCCTGCCGATTTTTTACGCTTGAACGGATAAATACGATTCAATGAGATATTTACGTCCGGAAGCGTCATGCTCAAAGAAGAGTCACGCGTGTTCTGTGTGATATTGAATGCTCCAGAGATGTTCAATCCAATTTCCGGAAAGTTACGTGAGTAACTCACACTGGAAGCCTTGGTATTCTGAGAATACTGCTGCGGGTTGTACAAGCTGCTCAAGCTGGAACGGTCGTAACTACTGGTGGCAAAGTTCACACTGGCCGAGAACGAACTGTTCGGATTGGCCTTGGCATCCTGCCGGTGACTCCACTGGATACGGAAGTCTTTCGACACAGAATAGTCGGGCATGTTCTTCTCACCCGTTTTTGTCACCAAATAACTGGCATTGAACGAGCCACTGAATTTATAACGCTTATTATAGTTAGATGCAGCCGATAATCCCCAAGAACCCTTCGTAAAGATTTCTCCCAATACTTTCAAGTCCATCTGGTCGCTGATGGCAAAATAATAACCACCGTCACGCAGATAGAAACCACGATTCATTTCATCACCATACGTCGGCATGATAAAACCGGAAGAATAACTGCTATTAAACGGGAAAAAACCAAAAGGTACGGCAATAGGAAGAGGCACATCCTCTACCACGAGCTGTGCAGGTCCGAATACTACGTTTTTCTTCGGACGTACCTTTGCCATGGAAAGTTTCAAGTAAAAATGAGGATGTTCGTGATTGTCACAAGTAGTATATTTACCATGACGCATGTAAATTTCATCGTTTGCTCCTTTCTTTCCTTCCTCACTGGTAACATATCCTTCACCCTGCTGTGTAACAATGCTATTGATGAAACCCTTCTTGGTCTTGAAGTTATAGCGCATGATTTTAGATTCATACGGTGTTTCTCCATCCTTGAAAATCGGTGAACCCGTTTCCACTCCTGCCGTATCGGTCACTCCCGTGGCATAGACGGTACTGCTGTCCATATTCATTGTAATTACTGCAGAGGTCAGCTCAATGTTCTGGTAATTCACTTTACCTTCCCCATAAAGATGTGCATAGCCCTCTTTTGTAAAGACAATCGAATCGCTTGCTTCATAAATAACCGGTGCATCCAGCGGTTCTTTTTTCTTTGTAGTATCTGCGGCCAGCGAGTCCATTCCCAGCGAATCCAACGCCAGCGAGTCCCGATGAAGGGAATCGGTCTTCTCTCCTCCCCGCATACGTTTTCCTCTCACCCGCTGTGCTTCAGCATAGAATGAGCAGAAAAAGCCAAAAACAAACAGAGATAGCAGTAAATATGTAGTTCTTCTAAATGATGTCATCACCGTCTTTTTACGCAATATGCGGTGCAAAAGTAAGCATTATCCTACAAATAAACGTCAACGCTTTCCTTTTTAATGTATTTTTAGTTCTACAAAAAGAGTTTACACCAGGCATCAAAACGCGCCAGCCCCTCTTCCCCATGCTTTTCAATACTCTTTCGGGCCTTCTCCACGCTCTTTTCTTTATCCAATTTGGTCTTTGAATAAAACTTATCAGCAAAGCAGATTATCTGCTCTTCCAGGCTGACTGGAATCATTTCACGGTGAGGCACCGGAAGGTCACGTTCCAGAATCGCCTTGAGGGAAAGTCCGGCACCTGTATGACGCTCACACACCAGCGCATGACGCGGATAGCCCTCACGAGCCACCAATTCCGAACCTAAATATCCATGACAAATATAGGGATATTTGCCAAAGCAGAAAATGCCATCTGCGTCCGTCATAAAAATACCAATATCATGAAGCATCGCCGCTTCTTCTATAAAAGTCAAGTCCAGATTCAGTTCCGGATGCTTGCGTGCCATATCCAAGGCCTTGTCTGCTACCGAACGGCTGTGCACCAGCAAAATATGTTTTAACTCATTATCTTCCGGATAATATTTGTCAATCAATGCAAGTGGATTCATAAATAAATGTGGCTATATTTGTAAAAAGTATCACAAATCTACAAAAATTCCATGAGTTACACGAAAAGAATCTTTTTGAAATACATTTTGGGTGCATGTATAAGCTGTTTTATGGCCCTGCAAGGACATGCCACCGTGCGCAACGGAGCCGACCAATTGGAAAAACTGCTTCCATTGCTTGAAGAAAAACGGGTTTCTCTGGTAGTAAACCAGACTTCTCTTTGTGGGAAAACCCACTTGCTGGATACCTTGGTCAGTCTAGTAAAAATCGTACGGGTATTTGCTCCTGAACATGGATTTCGAGGGGATGCAGATGCCGGAGAATACATTCAAAACGGAAAAGATACCCGCACGGGGGTGCCCATCCTTTCACTTTATGGAAAAAACAAGAAACCGCTACCTTCACAGCTGACTGGCACTGACGTAGTGGTATTCGACATACAAGATGTAGGAGTCCGCTTCTATACTTATATCAGCACCCTTTACTACGTAATGCAGGCTTGTGCTGAGAACCAGAAAGAACTGATTGTGCTGGACCGCCCCAATCCTTGTGACTACGTGGACGGTCCGGTACGAGAAAAAGCATACAAAAGTTTTGTGGGCATGCTTCCCATCCCCCTGCTTCATGGATGTACCTTAGGCGAAATGGCTGGAATGATTAATGGAGAAGGTTGGTTAGGTAAAGGCCTGCAATGTCGTTTGCAAGTAATTCGAGTGGAAGGATGGAAACACGGACAGCCTTACTCGCTTCCGGTAAAACCTTCTCCCAATTTGCCAAACAATCTTTCCATTGCGCTCTACCCCTCACTCTGTCCTTTTGAAGGAACTTCCGTAAGCATCGGTAGAGGAACTACTTATCCTTTCCAAGTCATCGGTTCTCCGGCACTAAAGGATTTTTTCCAGTTTCAGTTTACCCCACGCTCTTTAAAAGGGTTCGACAAGCATCCGCTTCATCAGAATCAGGCCTGCTTCGGCCTTGACCTGCGTACAGAGAAAGAGCTGCCTCAAGGCTTTTCCCTAAAATACCTCCTGCAGTTTTATCAGCTCTATCAGAAGCAATATCCGGATGCCGAAAAGCGTTTCTTCAGCCGTTCCCAATGGTTTGACCTGCTGATGGGTACCTCACAAGTACAAAAGGATATGATTCAAGGAAAAACGGAATCCGAAATACGCCAGGTATGGGAGAAGGACTTGCAAGCTTACCGTTCCTTACGTGAAAAATATTTATTGTATGAATAAAAAACAAGCGGACAGCAGGTAGTTCCTTTAAAGACTCCTGCTGTCCGCTTCTTACTATCTTAATCTGCGCGATTATTTCTTTTTCATCTTCTGCATCATACCAGCCATCTTGCTGCCAGTTACCATCTTCATCATCTTACGAGTCTGGTCAAACTGCTTCAACAGACGGTTTACTTCCTGAATGCTTGTTCCACTACCCTTAGCGATACGTGTACGACGTGTTCCATTCAGAATTTCAGGATGAGTACGTTCTTCCGGAGTCATAGAATAAATAATAGCCTCAATGCTCTTGAATGCATTATCATCGATATCAATGTCTTTAATCGCTTTACCCACACCCGGAATCATGGAAGCCAACTCTTTCAGGTTACCCATCTTCTTTATCTGATGAATCTGGCTCAAAAAGTCATTGAAGTCGAACTGGTTTTTGGCAATCTTTTTCTGAAGGCGCTTTGCCTCTTCCTCGTCATATTGCTCCTGCGCACGTTCTACCAAAGACACGATATCACCCATACCGAGAATACGGTCTGCCATACGTGCAGGATGGAACTGGTCGATAGCATCCAACTTTTCGCCGGTACCCACAAACTTGATAGGCTTATTCACAACGGTACGAATAGAAAGAGCGGCACCGCCACGGGTATCACCATCCAACTTGGTCAGCACAACACCGTTAAAGTCCAGACGTTCATTAAATTCACGGGCTGTGTTCACCGCATCCTGACCGGTCATTGAATCGACAACGAACAATGTTTCATCCGGATTGACCGCTTTCTTAATCGCCTCAATCTCATTCATCATCTGTTCGTCGATAGCCAGACGACCGGCTGTATCGACAATAACCAAATCATAACCTTTCGCTTTTGCTTCATGAATAGCGTTCAATGCAATCTGCACCGGATTCTTGCTGTCCAATTCACTATATACAGGAACCTCGATTTGTTCTCCCAATACTCTTAACTGTTCGATAGCAGCGGGACGATAAACGTCACAAGCCACCAACAGCGGCTTACGGTTCTTCTTGGTTTTCAGCATACGGGCCAGTTTACCGGAGAAAGTAGTCTTACCGGAACCTTGCAGACCTGACATCAGGATAACCGCCGGACGACCTTCCAACACCAATTCGGCAGTCTCACCGCCCATCAATGCAGTCAGTTCATCATGTACAATCTTTACCATCAACTGGCTGGGCTTCACAGCCGTAAGCACATTCTGCCCCAAAGCTTTTTCTTTTACAGTATCAGTAAAGCCTTTGGCGACCTTATAGTTCACGTCAGCATCCAACAAAGCTTTACGCACATCCTTCAATGTTTCCGCTACATTAATCTCGGTGATTTTTCCCTCACCTTTCAGAATCTTAAAAGACCGTTCCAGTCTCTCACTTAAATTATCGAACATATATCTTTAATTATAAATTACAAATTATGATTGCCTGTCCTTCTTTACTAACCTTCAGAATAACAACAGGGTGCAAAAATACAAAAAACTTATGAACCTTATATCTTTTTATTCTGCCATTTTGCTTTTTTCAAATAAATAATGCTGCTAAACAGTAACAAACTATAGTACACCACCTCTATAGAAAAACAAACAGAAACCGATGCTTTCACCACCATGCCTATCCATAGAATGTAAAGGGCGTAGAATACCAAAGTCCCCATTTCAAGTATCAGAGCAGCCTGCGTATTTCCAGTTCCCGAAATGGCATTGAAATAGATATTCGCCACTGATGCGATAATCATCGCTCCGGCAATGACATACAACGAAGGCACAGACTCTACCAGCAACGCCGGTTCGTTGGTGTAGACCGAAAGCATGGCATGAGGAAAAAGCACCACCACCGCCACACAGACCACCATAATGAGAAACGACATCCGGGCTATACGCCAAATCAAACGCATGACATGGGTTATCCCCCCCGCACCAATCAGATTGCTGACCAATGAATTGGTAGTAGTAGACAATGCCTGAACCGGAATGAGCATCACAATATAGATACTACGCACGATATTGGCAATCGCCAGCTCGCGTTGACCCAACCGTTCTATCGCGATGAAAAAGACAAACCAAGTAGCCATGGCCAAAAAATATTGTATCATGGTAAAACACGAAATACTCAGAATTTTTCCCAATAAAGAAAAGTCAATCTTCTGCCAGTGATTCAAGCCGAATTTCTTAAAATCCACCTTTGCGTAGGTATAAATCAAGAAAAAAGCCAATGAAGCGGCTTCAGCCATCACCGAAGCGACAGCTGCTCCTTTAATCCCCATCTCCGGCATTCCAAACTTACCGAAAATCAAAATATAGTCCAACAGCACATTCACCAATGCCATGACCACTGCATTCATTGTCAGCACCTTAGTACGTGTAATAGCAATATACAGCGCACGGAACATCACGTTGACAAAGGCGAAGAAAAAGCCCCAAATACGCCAGTTGAGAAATTCCATGGTAGCATCAAAAATGGAATCAGATGAAATGAGCAAGCGGACAATGGATGGGGCCAAAAGATGTGTCAGCCCAAACATGAGCACCGCCAATCCCAGCAAGAATGTCCCTCCCTGTATCATTACGGGACCCACATCTTTGTAACGTCCTTCTCCATTACGACGAGCAATCAAGATTTGTGAACCGACACTAAAACCGAAAGCAATAGTGAAGACACAGATATAAAACAATCCACCCATGGCGGAAGCTCCCAACTCGACTTCTCCTACCCTGCCCAAGAAAGCAGTATCTGTCACATTGATAATGTTTTGCGCCAATAATCCGAGAAAAATCGGATAACTTACGTTCCATATTTCTTTGTTGGTATACATATATTTTTTTTGCATTGAGTAAAAGAGTTGCAAAGATACTACATTCTTTTCAATCCGGTGTTCTGAATGGAGTGAAGAAACCGTAAACAGACCAGGAATTTACTTAGCGGACAGGCGTGCCGGAACAAATATATCACAAAAGCATCAGCACGCTCCCTCATTCCCCAGTTCCTACCAATCAATCACACAAATAAAAAAAGGATATTCAGCATCCAGGCAAATAGTTTCTGTTGAAACAGTTGATTTTTTCAATAGACGACACAAATAATTGCACAAAAGGTTTGCCCGTGTGTTATTTTATCCTACCTTTGCGCCCGCAAACAAAAAATCAAGTAATAAATGAAGAAACTATTATTAATTAGTGCAGCGACACTAATCGTTTCAAATTCAACTTTCGCAGGAGGTATTTTAACCAATACAAATCAACATGCAGCTTTTCTCCGTATGCTATCCCGTGGTGCTACAACAGAAATAGACGGTGCTTTATCTAATCCTGCCGGCCTGGCTTTCTTGCCCAAAGACGGATTCCATGTAGGATTGAGCATTCAGAGCGCTTATCAGACTAGAAATATTGATGCCAGTTTTATGACATACAATGGCGTTAACGCCACAGGTCCTACTGTTGCAGACAAGCCTTTTGAAAAATATTACGAAGGAACAGCCGCCGCACCGGTTATCCCCAGCCTCTTCGCCGCATATAAAAAAGGTGAGTGGACAATTTCAGGATTCTTCGCCATCACTGCCGGAGGTGGAAAGGCGTCTTTTGATGACGGACTGCCTATGTTCGACGCCTCAGCTATGGCAGGTATTTTTCAAGAAGGTTTAAAAGCAGAAAAACCTACGATTATAACTCCTGATATGTATGATATTACAAGTGCCATGGACGGTAAACAATATATTTATTCTTTGCAGCTGGGATTATCCTATAAAGCTACCGAATGGCTTTCCGTATTCGGTGGAGGTAGAATGAACTACTTTACCGGTGGCTACAAAGGCTTTCTGAACGCTATTGTAAAAGGAACAGACACAAACCTGTTGCCTCTTGCTCTAGACTGTGACCAAACCGGCTGGGGACTTACTCCTGTTATCGGTGTAAATGCTAAACTGGGTAAACTGAACATTGGTGCCAAATATGAATTCAAGACCAACTTGAATATCGAAAACAATACAAAGAATATAGAATATCCCCGGACTCCTGAAGGTGAAGCAATGATAGCTCCTTACAAACACGGTGTAAACACCCCCAATGACATCCCAGCCATGCTCTCTATCGCAGCCGCCTACGAATTCCTTCCGGTACTTCGCGCTTCTGTAGAATATCATTTTTATGATGACAAAAATGCAGGTATGGCAAACGGCAAACAAAAATATCTGACTAAAGGAACCAATGAATACTTGGCAGGTATTGAGTTTGATGTAACCAAGCAACTAACCCTCAGCTGTGGTGGACAAATCACTGACTACGGACTATCAGATAACTATCAATCAGATACCAGTTTTTCTTGTGATTCTTACTCTTTGGGAGTCGGAGCCAAAATAAAGATGAACAAACACCTCAATTTAAATGTTGGTTATATGTGGACTAATTATGAGGATTATACAAAAAAATCAACCAACTATAACGGAACCGGACTACCCGGAACAAATGTATATAGCCGTACCAACAAAGTGTTCGGTTTAAGTGCAGATTATAGTTTCTGATTCCTGTATATGAAATAAGAACAAGACCATGTCCAAATAACTGAGGTATGGTCTTGTTTTATAAAAAACTCCAAAGAAACTGATAATCCTTCAGCTGCACCCGTAACTGTTTCAGCGACCGGGTGATATGAAATTCTACAGTCTTTACAGAAATATCCAGCCGCAAAGCAATTTCCTTGTTCGGTAAATTTTTCATCCGGCTCAAAATAAACACCTCCCTGCTTGTAGGAGGCAATTCACTAATGGCTTCCTGCACCAAAGCTTGAATCTCATCACAAAACAATTTATCGGGATCACAAGCCTCCAAAGTCGAGATACGCAAAGCCAGTTCTTTCTGCCGCATATCTCCTATATGCTGCTCGGCACGCATACGTACCTCCAAGTGTTGCAAATGATTCAATGAACGATTTTTTATGGCAGTCAACAGCAATGCAGAAATATTGGTATCCTCCTGTAACTCATTCCGGTGCTCCCATACATTAGTAAAAGCCCCCATTACAATATCCTCAGCCTCTTCCCTGTTCCTGACATACGAGTAAGCAAACTGAACAAACTGTTGCTGACGTTTGCTAAACACCTCCGTCAGTTCTGACATAAAAACATTCTTCGTCTCTTTCATTTAACTAATTTTCTGTTTCCGTTTTTAGATCTTGACATAAATACCTTTCTTGTATAAAATATGAACAATACTCCAACAAAATAATACATACAACAAAGCATAGGCTAATGAACCGGGATAATTTCCCAACACCGGAACCAGTACCTTTTCATAAATAAAGACACTTGCCCCCGTAGCGCCCAATAGAATCCCCATTATTTCCGCAAACACATAGATAAACAAAGGGTTCACTCCGAACGACCGGAAAAAAACGCACCAACCTTGATAACCTTTTATATCAATGATCCAGATAAGCAGAGCCAAAAAGCTGGATGCCAATCCGCAGGTTGTAATGACAAAAGTAGGCGACCACACTTTCTTATTGATAGGGCAGCCGTAACTTAACAAAAAGCCAGCAAATGTGAGAATTGTACCCACCAAAAACAACCGTTGTATCTTCTCGTCATTATCTTTAGCAGAAAACAATAACTTTCCACAATAAAACCCTACCATTACATGGCACACCGTAGGAAGCGTACTCAATAGTCCTTCCGGATCAAACGCCATTCCACCATCATGGTACATGTGGGATGTACCCAATGCCCATACATCAAAACGGGCCACTATATTAGTGGCCGACAAGTTAAAGCCGTCTCCCATAGCCAATAAAAGAAAATAGACGGCCAAAGTCACCAAAATGATAGCGGGAAAATATTTATGCTTCACCGTTATAGCAACCAGACTAGTCACACCGTATCCTATAGCAAGCCGTTGCATGACTCCTAAATAACGCAACTCTTCAAAATTCAGATGATGTGTAAAAACCGATTTGGCCAGAAGATTCAAAAACAGACCGATACAAAAAATAACGACTGTACGTTTCACAATCTTCCGTAATGTAGCATGAGAATAAGTAAAATTATATTTCCGCAAAGAAATATAGGTGGATATTCCCATAATGAACATAAAAAAAGGAAAAACGAGATCGGTAGGGGTTAACCCGTTAAAGGCGGCATGCTCCAACGGAGTATACACATGCCCCCATGAACCGGGGTTATTTACAAGAATCATGCCTGCAATAGTGATGCCTCTCAAGATGTCAAGAGCAAGCAACCGTTTGGGGGTATTTGCTGTCATGCGCGTTAGATTAATAAATTGGTTAACTCGGACAAAGATAGCATTCTATTAGCAATAAAGAAACAAATCTGTGAAAAATATTTTTATATTGTAAACATATTAATCTCTCTGAAAAACATGTTTATTCCGTTTTTATTGCTATTTTTGTCCAAAAAGAATTTCTATACCCCCTTTATTTAAAAACTTAACACAGATTTATTATGAAGAAAAAGAGTCTGCCAGTATTTTTCGTTGGGTTATTAATGTGTGGATGCCAAATGAAAGAAGTAATCAATGAGTACAATGTAGTTCCATTGCCTGTTACCATGAGCGAGCAGCAGGGACGTTTTTACCTGAACAGTGATGTTCCTATCGTCGTTAACGCCTCACAAGAAGTGAAACACATTGCTTCCGGCCTGTCAACCACTCTCCTGGATATAGCCGGTCTCAAGCTGAAACCGACTGACGAGTTACATGAAAATGTACCCTCCATTGTTTTTGACAGCATTCCGGGGATGGAAAAAGAAGCCTACAAGTTATCGGTCACCCCTCAACTGATAAAAATTACCGCATCGGCGCCTAACGGCTTTTACTATGGATTACAAACCCTGTATCAACTGTTGCCGGTGGATGTCTATTGTAAAGAAAGAGCACGTAATGCCGAATGGAGTGTACCTTGCGTTGAAATAGAAGACGCCCCGACATTCCGCTATCGCGGAGCCATGCTGGATGTATGCCGCCATTTCGCATCTATAGATTATATCAAAAAATTCATAGATGTATTGGCTGCACATAAAATGAACACCTTCCACTGGCATCTTACAGACGACCAAGGCTGGAGAATTGAAATCAAAAAATACCCCAAACTGACTGAGATCGGCTCTCAACGTTCAGAAACCATGGTGGATTATTTCTATACCCATTACCCATTCAAATATGACGGCAAGCCCCACGGAGGTTTTTACACACAAGACGAAATAAAAGAAGTCGTTGCATACGCTCAAAGCAAATATATCACTGTCATTCCGGAGATAGAGTTACCTGGACATGCCTTGGCCGCTATCGCTTCCTACCCTGAATTGTCCTGTACTCCGGACAGCACCTACGAAGTTTGCAAATTATGGGGTGTGTTTGACCAAGTATTCTGCCCTACCGACACCTTCTTCCAGTTTATGGAAGGAGTCATGGACGAAGTGGTGGAATTATTCCCAAGCTCTTATATACATATAGGTGGTGATGAATGTCCTAAAACAGCTTGGGAACAATGTGAACATTGTCAAAAACTGATACGTGAACTGGGATTGGAAAATGACATCACTCCCAATCCCGTAGACGGAAGAAAGCATACGAAAGAAGAGAAATTACAAAGTTATATCGTAAGCCGTG
>OHVP01000319.1_pt1 | contig 12415 bp, 9 predicted proteins | sample 1579521 | NCBI WGS metagenome assembly OHVP01 (sample SAMEA3882523, study PRJEB24775) | human gut metagenome | biome: human-associated habitat; feature: intestine environment; material: feces | place: Netherlands | collected 2009/2010
CCTATCATCTTCATATGCCATCTTATTTTTTAGAGACATTTACTGAATATCCCTAATTACTATCTGTAACTTTTCGGAACTGTCATTTTAGTTTTAACACACCTCCTCCCTCTTTTCAGGAACTATCCTTTTACTTTATCCACAGTAGGAGCAACTTGAGTTCCATAGCAGTCCGAACACATAATATCAGTATCCTAATTCATAAGGCTGTTCTACAGCCGGAACCCCATCGGACATCCATCCAGGCATTGCTTCTTTTTTCAGATAATGATTAAAGAACTGGAACATACGTTTTTGAAAATCTATTTTGTTGGCAATCTTTGTCGGCCAATGCGGTTCGCCTGTATAGTTCAGCATCCAGCAAGGCTTTCCAAGACGTTTCATTGCCACAAAATATTCTATTCCCTGATACCAGGGCACATGTCCGTCAGCGTCATTATGCATGATTAAAACAGGTGTTTGTACCTTGTCCATCGTGAACAGAGCAGAGTTTTCCAAGTAACGCAACGGAGTACTCCAAGGCGTACCGCCCAGACGACTCTGAGTATGTTCATACTGGAACGAGCGTGCCAGCCCCGATCCCCAACGGATACCTCCGTAGGCACTGAACATATTGACCACCGGAGCACCTGACTCAATAGCCGCAAACAAATCAGTACGTGTAGCCAGATAAGCCACTTGATAACCGCCCCAACTATGTCCCTGCGCCCCTATGGCTTTCTCGTCAATATAACCTTTGCCTATCAGCATGGCAACCCCCGGCATCAGACAGTTATAGCAACTCTCACCCGGATAACCGTCTACATAACGTATGTCCGGATTGAACACAATATACCCGTTACTGTTATAAAGATGATAATCAATGGTAGACCGATGGGGTTCCGGCATCCGGTAATTAAACAGAGTTTCCGAATTTCGCTCATAGAAACTCACAATCATCGGGTATTTCTTGGCCGGATCAAAATCGGCAGGCTTGTACACCACCCCTTCCAACTTACGGCCATCTAAAGATATCCACGAAACCAGTTCGGCAGTTCCCCACAAATAGTCTTTCTGTTGGTCAATGCCATGAGTCAGCCGAATAGATTTCTTGAAATCGAGTGTAGCATAATGAAGGTCAGGATATTGCTCAAAACTTTCCATCGTATAGATTACATGGTCTGTATTTTTCGCCTTAGAAATACTGCGTAACATATAGTTACCCGCCATCAATTCTTTGGGAGAAGCAGCGGTGGAAAGACGAGCCTTGTAATACCCGTTCCCTTTGGTCACTTCGTTAAAGCCTTTCAACAACTGTGGCTTGTTCAGGTCAATCACACGCTCCTCCTTATCCAGTTTTACCAAACGATATGAAATCCGGTTCTTACGTCCATTCATCGTCAGATTGACAGGTTCCTTCATGGCATCCGGATCGAATTTCCAAATATCATAACGGTCATAAATTAAAAGGGACTCATCCCGTTCCGTCCATCCGGCAGTTCCATGTGCGTTCGGATAGTCAGGTACATCATTCTCTTCATCCCATGCGAGGAAAGAAGCGGGGGTAGTCAACTGATTTTTTTTCCCGTCTGCCATAGAAAGAGTATACCAACAACTGTCTGTTTCAGCATACCAATACGCATACTTGCCTTGTGGTGAAAGACGGTATCTGCCATAATCCGCCGATGCCAGTAATTTACGGCTGCCATCTTCCAAAGACACTGTGTAATAATCACTGCGTGTCCGCCCTTCCCACATGGAGGACAATGAATAAGGACGCGAAGTGGAAAGCAATGCCAACGGGGCATCTCCTTCATCTCCCAGCAAAATCTGAGACAGCTCCTCATCTGCCAGCTGACAAATACGACCACCATTTATATGATAAACCGCTTGATAGCTTCTTTTCAGCTCTTTCTCCTTATTATAATCCTGTACAGTATATTGCACCGGCTCGTCCCAACTCCACACCTGCACATTAGGACGGTTCTCCGCCAATTGCAACGTATCCTTTTGTCTAGGCTCAGGCGATGTGCCAAAAAACAACCGGGAAGCACTCTTCGAAAATTGTAATTTCCCATGCTCGCTGATTACCCATCCTTTCGGAAAAGCCCGATTGCCACGTGCCGCAACTTCTGTTGCCGGTGCTCCCTGCTGTGACAGCCACAAGCTCATGGCTTTATAACAAGAATCTTTCTGTGCACAATATAAGAAAGCCAAGTTTGCTCCATCTTCATCAAAAGTTACCTGTTTAAACACCCCGTCACCTTCTTTTATCAGCGTCTTCACACCTGTTTCCGTATTCAGAAGATACAATCCCGGCTTTTCCTCTGCTTTATCACCTGCGGTAATATAATAAAGCATTCCGCTTTTCTCCGCAAAGTTGAAAGCTTTCACAGCAGGAGCCTCATACCGGGTACTGAGGTTTGCATTCAACGGTTGGACATACAAAGTCGAGTCTTTCCTTCCCTTCTGAAAAGCAACCCAGTCCGCCTTCTCTGCCAGCCTGAATGTTTTCAGTGAATCAATCACTTCCCTGCCGCCCGAAAGCGAATAAATTACCAATGCATCCATCGGCATCTTTTCTTTCTTCGTTTTCTTTATTTTCAGAGAATCCACTATCATCTTGCCGGGTTTCTGCGACACAACCAAATAGTCGGAAGAAGCCGAGAAAAGAAAACGGTCCGCCCGCGGAAAAGTGGCAAGTTCCTTCCCTTGTGCATCATACAAATTCACCACAGCATCTCCTTCCCAAGGTTCCATCTTGCATGCCACCCACTTTCCATTATCAGAAATAGCTTGCCCGCTGATACGCTGCCAGGCAACTAAATTGTCTACTGTGAGACTTTTCGAGGCTGTCTGCGCCATCACAGGCGACAGATTCCCTATGCATAGGACAAGAGCCAGATACTTTACATGTTTCATATCCATTTTATCGTTACTGATTAGTTCGATTTTTATAAAAGCTTATCTTTCTCATATTCCGTTTTATCTTCGGCCGCAACCAGATTTAATTCCCTGCCGCTCTCTCCATACGAAACCGCATGACGTACTGCAAAATTTTCCAAGAACAAATGGTTCAGCGTAAACAATGCCCCATTCAGGTGCTCATTTCTGACAGAAGGTTTTGTATTCCTACTACGAATCCGAGACATGCATTTACGATGCTGTCCGGGAGTCAAGACACCCGCCATCCATCCACTTTTTAAATAATGCAAATATATAAAAAACGGATAAAAGTCTGATTCTAAACAATAATTTTGTACTTTTACTGTCGCATATAATCCATATACATTCAACACCAAACAATAAAAGCCATGACAGCAAGAAACAAAGTTCTAACCATCATGGGTATCATTATACTTATCGGGATTATTTCAATAGGATTCTTTGTATTTCCAATCGGAATTTCCATGTGCGCCATTACAGGCTTATGCTATGGCTGCAAATATAAAGACAAGTTGTTTATCAGATGGTCATCTGTAGGATTGGTAACAGGTATCGGACTTTCCATTTACACCTGGTGTTTAATCTCGTCAATGTAAAACAGCATAAGTTCAGTAAAAAAAAGAGGGGTTACGACAACCCCTCTATTTCACCATTCACGATATCAATATGCAATGCCTGCGGTTCCTTCGGCAATCCCGGCATACGCATTATTTCTCCGGCAATGACTACCAGCATCTCAGCTCCGGCATTCATCACAATATCTTGTACATGGAATTCAAAATTGTCTACCGCACCGTAAATTTTGGGGTCGGTAGAGAATGAATACTGCGTCTTGGCAATGCAGATAGGGAAATTTCCATATCCCAATTCTACAATATGCTTCAGTTTCTTACGGGCAGCGGCACTATACGTAATAATGCTGGCACCGTATAAATTACAAGCCACCTTCGATATTTTAGTTTCCACACTATCCTCATCATCATAGGCATATTGCAAAGGCTCGGAAGGTTGTTCCTCAATGGTTTTCACAACCAGTTCCGCCAATTCTACTGCCCCTTCGCCACCATCAGTAAAGGCGTTGTTCACTGCAAAGCCCACACCTTTCTTCTCGCAATGGGTACGGATATAATCCACTTCTTCCTCCGAATCATCCCCATAACGGTTAAACGCAACGACAACTGTCTGACCGAAATATCTCAAATTACGCAAATGCTTATCCATATTGGCCACACCCTGCTTCAAAGCTTCCAGATTAGGTTCCTTTATCTTATCCTGTGATACGCCGCCATGCATTTTCAATGCACGGGCAGTCACCACCAAGACGGTCAGTTTAGGTGTGATACCTGCTTTACGGCACTTGATATCATAGAACTTCTCCGCTCCCAGGTCAGCCCCGAATCCGGCTTCGGTAATAGTATAATCACTAAAAGTCATTGCCATCTTGGTTGCCAGAATAGAGTTGCAACCGTGAGCGATATTGGCAAACGGTCCCCCATGAACAAAGGCAGCAGTATGTTCCGTAGTTTGTACCAGATTAGGAGAAAGAGCATCTTTCAAAAGAACTGTAATGGCTCCGGCAACTCCTAAATCTTTTACAGTAAAAGGCTTGTTGTCATACGTAAAACCTAATAAAATATTTTCAATGCGACGACGCAGGTCCTTTTCATCCTTAGCCAGACACAGAATAGCCATAATTTCAGATGCAGGAGTAATATCAAAACCTGACTCCTGGGTAATTCCGTTGGTCTTCGGTCCTAGTCCTGTAACAATATAACGGAGGGAACGGTCGTTCACATCCAACACACGACGCCACAGCACTTCCTTCAATCCGAAACCATTATCACGATTCTGATAAAGGTAATTGTCCAACAAGGCCGAAATCATATTGTGAGCGGAAGTGATGGCATGAAAATCACCTGTAAAATGAAGATTAATCTTATCCATCGGCAACACCTGGGCGTATCCTCCTCCGGCAGCTCCCCCTTTCATTCCGAAACAAGGACCTAGCGACGGCTCGCGCAAGGCAACAATTGTTTTCTTTCCTATTTTATTCAGTCCCAAAGCCAATCCGATGGAAACAGTGGTCTTACCAATACCGGCTTTGGTAGGAGTGATGGCAGTAACTAGAATAAGGTTACTCTGCTGCACCTTTTCTTCGTTTATCTGACTTTCATCCACTTTGGCAATATAGCGCCCGTAATTACTGATGTGCTCTACAGGAATACCGGTTTCCCTAGCCACTTGTTTAATTTTGACCAGCTCAATGCTGCGTGCTATTTCAATGTCCGTTTTCATCTTTTTACTAAATTTAGGCGGCAAAGGTAATATATTTCCTTAACTTTGTTTTGGTTTCAAACAACAAAATAATATAAGGAGTAAGCAAATGAACAATTTTGTATTTTACAGCCCTACCGAGTTTGTATTTGGCAAGGATACAGAAATCCAAACCGGTACTCTTGCTAAAAAGTATAACGCCCGGAAGGCAATGATTGTTTACGGTGGAGGCTCTATTATTCGCAGCGGATTACTGCAACGCATAGAAGATTCTCTGCAACAGGCAGGAGTGGATTATGTAAAATTAGGAGGCGTACAACCTAATCCTACTGACCCGAAAGTTTACGAAGGCATTGAACTGGCGCGCAAAGAAGGCGTGGACTTTATGCTTCCCGTAGGGGGAGGCTCTGTCATTGACACTGCAAAAGCCATTGCGGCAGGAGTGCCCTACGAAGGTGATTTTTGGGATTTCTATATAGGAAAAGCCAAAGTGAAGAAGGCCTTAAAAGTGGGTGTGGTACTTACTATTCCCGCTGCCGGCAGCGAAGGTTCGGGCAATACGGTGATTACCAAACTGGAAGGTCTGCAAAAACTAAGTTTGCGTGTACCGGAATTACTACGGCCTGTTTTTGCTGTGATGAATCCGGAGCTGACCTATACTCTCCCCCCCTACCAGACAGCTTGTGGCATTGCCGATATGATGGTACACATTATGGAACGTTATTTTACCAACACTCCCGATGTAGAAATCAGTGACCGGCTGTGTGAAGGGACTTTGATGGCTATCATCAAAGAAGCATATAAAGTGAAGCAGAATCCGAACGATTACGAAGCACGCGCCAATATCATGTGGTGTGGGACAATTGCCCATAACGGTACTTGCGGAGTAGGTTGTGAGGAAGACTGGGCATCACATTTTCTGGAACATGAAATCAGTGCTGTATATAATGTGACACATGGAGCAGGACTAGCAGTAATCGTACCTGCATGGATGACATTCATGGCAGAACACAACCCGAAAAAGATTGCCCGGTTTGCAAACCGCGTTTTCGGAGTTCCCGAGAATGAGGATTTGGAAGAAATGGCACTTGCCGGCATATCACGATTGAAGCATTTTTTCAGATACATGGGCCTGCCGGTCAATTTCAAAGAATTGGGTATAGAACATCCTGATATTGAACTGCTAGTGAAAAAACTGCATGAAAACAAAGGTGAATTAGTAGGTAATTATGTAAAAGTGAACAAAGAATACAGTAAAGAGATATTCGAACTAGCCTGCAAATAACCCGCACAGCCCAACTGTTCTAAAATATAGGCATCTGGTTTATCTGCCTTTATTTCATTCAGAACCGTAAAGCTCCTAAAGTATTCTATTTTCCAGGCGCGCCGGCACGAACTACGTTATTCGTGCCAGCCGCATCTGAGATATATAGCACCATTAAGCGACAGACACTTCATGCAACAACTTCCCTCTTACCCATTTATACTCCAACATTTTCCACCTTTTACTTCACTATTTATATGCTTTTTAGCATAAAACGCTAGGTTTTTCCAACCATTTAAAGTAACTTCGCCGGACTTTTTTGGAGAAAAAACAATGTATATATTCCGATCAATTCACGAAATAATAAATACGATTTTTGTAGCTAAAGGGCTATTGGTAGAGATGTTTGAGAAGAGAAAAGTACTTAGTTTTCGATACTCGGACGCACTCGCCCTATTGAAAGAGGATGAAAACCGTTTAAAGATACTCATCGAAAAGGAAATCATACACCAAAACGGAAACTTTGTGGAACTGGATGCCCGATTCCTTGATTTCTTCGAACTGCTGCTGGAAGCGAACGAGGAAATCAACACGGCCACCGTAGAGGAAAACATAGAGTACCTGCACGAACTGATGGACTACTACCTGAAAGAAAAGATCCAGTCGCGCAAGGAAAGTTATGTACGCAATATCAAGATTACCTTTCAGAAACTGGCACGTGTAACGATACGGAACATTATCAACCTTCAACACAATATTGATAATGCTTTCAAACACGAGCCCACATACCAGATAAAAATAGCCAAACTGCAAAATCTGGACAAGAAACGAATCAACATCCAGCGGTTGATAGACTCTACCGAACATCTGATTCTGCATGAAGAACGGGATTTCTTCCGCCAAGCCACTGACGAAGAGCTGACCCGCATCCTGCTCGAACTGCGGCAGGAACTGCAACTATCAGCTCACAGTCTGATTCGTGCCCAGCAGGATATCATCAATTACCTGAACCAAATAAAGAATCAGGTGATACTGGTAGAAAAAATACGAAAAGTAAAATATCTGCAAGATCAGTTCGAGTTACGTGCCCGGAGTAATCTGTCCGAAATAATGGAAAGGGAACGCTCCCTCCTGTTGGAAGGCAATACACAAGCATCGTTCAAACTGTCCCCCAGCTATCTGGCCAGTGACGAAGTGCGTCCCATCATTCTGAAAGTTATCAGCAATCAGAAGTATCGTGAAATTGTACGGAAAAATGAAGCCGGAGCTTTCAGTGAAGAAGACTTGGAAGCACAGGCCATGTACGAAGAAGTGATTAATCTGGACGAAGTGGTAACCGCCTTTGTGCAGTCGGGGGCAGAAGCCCGCTGGAAAGGAGAGCCGGTCAGCGACCTTTTTTCCTTTCTGTTACAATATCATTTCCATCGCGAAGTGGATGAAAAGGAACGTACCACGTTCTTCTGTCAGATTGTCTCACTTTACGAAAACCAACTGGAAATCCGGAACGAGTTCGGACTCCACAATCAATATGAATATGCTAAAATATACCCACTCTGAGAATTATGGATTTAAATATACAAATACCCGATAATACCGCATCCATCTTTGAATACCTGCAAAAAGGACTGTTCATCAGTTCCAACAGCACCAGCGAAGAAGTACGCGATATGTATAATGAAATAGATGAGAACTACGAATCTCTCTATCAGTATTTCTTACAAATAAACTATACACTGGAACGGGGAAACGAATATTTCTTCTTCTCCCGTATAGAACCTAAAGCCACACTGGAGCAAAAAATCATGCGTGCCTATTACTGGATAGATGTGCTCGATTTTTTCAAAACCTACGATGAAACATTCGGTCCCGGATTCCGCTTCCAGCCCGAACAGATATTGGTGGAAACCAACATCAACATGCTGCTCCAAAACAAACTGGACGGTATGCGGAAACACTTCTCGGACAAGGACATCCGCAAGGAAGTGCTGGAAAACATGATACGCCAGCTCACCAAAGACTCGTTCCTGGAACAGGAAAATGAGAAAACCAATACGTATAAAGTGATGAGCGCCTGGCATTATCTGGAAAGACTGATTGAAAGTATCAACATTTACGACGAAACCGAAGATGAGAAACCTGAGTAGAATTATCTTTATCAATAGTGCGAATATCCCTTATTCGGACGATATCTATCTGGACGGAAACGTTCACTTCATCGGTACGCAGGGAGTGGGAAAAAGTACCCTTCTGCGTGCTATCCTTTTCTTTTACAATGCCGACACGCAACGACTGGGCATTTCGGTGGAAAAGCAGAATTACACGGATTACTATTTTCCCTACTCCAATTCGTATATCGTTTACGAAGTGGCAACAGAGAACGGCGCGTTCTGTATTCTGAGTTTCAAATCGATGAACCGTGTATGTTACCGCTTCATCCACTCTCCTTACCGCAAAGAATTCTTTATAGACGAGAATCGGGTGGCCTATAGCGAGAGCGACCGCGTGCGTGCCGTGCTGGACCAATATGGCATAGAATATTCACGCATCATCTATACCTACGACGAGTATCGGAACATTCTGTATGGAAACAGTACAAGTCCTGAGTTCAGCCGGTACTCGCTGATGGAGAGCAAGCAATACCAGAATATTCCGCGCACTATACAGAACGTGTTGCTGAATTCGAAACTGGATGCTGAATTTATCAAGAAAACAATCATTTCTTCTCTGAATGAAGATGAAACGGCCATCGACCTGAACAGTTACAAGGAGCATCTGAAAAACTTTGAAACCCGTCTGAAGGATATCGAAGAATTTCAGAAACGGGAAACCCGGAAACAGGCTCGGGAAATCACACTGTTATCCCAACAAACGTCCAAACTGCAAGGCGGACTGGTGCAGAATTGCCGCGAACTGGTTGCCGCTTTCCGCAAAGCCGAAAGTATCCTTCCCCAATGGAAAGAGAAACAAGACCGCACGGATGCCGACAAAGGAAAACTGATACGCCGGAAACAGGAGCTTCAGGATGAATCGCGCAAACGCAGCGACAAGTTACAGGAAGCGCTGGCAGTGCTGAACAACGAACTGCAAAAGGCATTAGGCAAAGAAAAGGACTATCAGAACAAGAACATAGAAGAGATTATAGAACGCTCTTCCAAAAAAGAGGAATGGAAGAACCGGCAGGTGGGATTGCTGGAAGAACAACGCATCCTTACCTCACAATATATGGAAATATCCACCAAGTATAAATCGCTGATTCAGGCCTTGGACGAGCAATGGAACAAGATTCATGAAGCGAAAATCAAACAACTGGATACATTAAACAATGCATACAACGAGCGTCTGGAAGAGGCCCGCAAAGAATACCAGCGGTTCACTGATTCCCTTTACCAGGAGTTCGAAAGCCTGTCACAGCAACTCCATCCGCTGAAAGCCGAGAAACTGGGCGAACTGAACGCTATAGATTACCAGATAAAATTATGCAGAAAGGAGGTTTTCTTTGAGGAAGAGCAACAGGAATTGAAAACACGTATCCAAAACTATGCCAACTTTCATACGGAACGGAAAAACCGTATCGCCCAAGCGCAGCTCATCATCAAGGAACTGACCATGACTTGGGAAGAGGAACAGCAGAAACAAGAAATTCATAATCAGAAACTTGCCGATATTACAGAACAGTTTGTATCTTTGAGTGAAAATATTGATCAGCTGGGTGACGCGAATGAAACTTCGGCAAATGAGGCGACCACGCTTGCACAGCATATTCAGGAGATCTCCAATTTCTGTCAGGAGTTAAACAGTTCATTGGCAACGATGTCTGATTTTATCAATATTTATAAAGCAAGCAATGAGGATATTTCTTCCATAGCAGGGCAGACAAATCTTCTTTCCCTGAATGCTTCCATAGAGGCGGCAAGGGCTGGAGAGGCTGGACGTGGATTTGCAGTAGTTGCAAGTGAGATACGTGAATTGTCCGATTCGACGAAAAAACTGATTGTAGAGAACAATGCAAAAGCAGAAGAAATCATTCCTAAGATTAATGCAAGCATTGATTCTATCAAAGATCTGATTGAAAATATCAATGAAATGAATGAGAAGGTGGCAACGATTGCAGCAACATCGGAGGAAATTTCGTCACAGACATCCTGTGTACAGAGTATGGCAGATGAACTGCGTGATGCGGTAGAAAATATTTAAGCAAATAGAATTGGTTTGCATAAAAAGCAGTAAAAAGGTGACATTACGTTTCCTGCCAATATTATATGACATAAAAAACATCCGGCAACTAAAAAAGGTCTGCCGGATGTTTTTTGATCAAATAGATTTAAAACTGATTTTGTGTAAATATTACAAGCTCCTGCATCTTTGAGGCAATAGTATCAAGGATATCTGTATTTTTATTTTCGGCTTCTAATGTTTCGTGTGCATGAGCAGTAAGCTCTTCTGAGATGGCAGAGAGTGTCTGGACGGAATCAGAAATGACCTGGTTTGCATCTTTTAACTCTGAGGTACTTACGGTCAGGTTCTGGATACCACTCTGAATGGAGAGCGTGTTTTCCTGAATCGAGGAGAAACTGTTTGCCGTGTTTTTAGCACTTTCTTTTTCCTGATTGATTCCATCGATCATTTGCTGGATGACTGTGACAACTTCGTTGATAGCTGAAGTAACATTCTGGATCAGTTCCGTGATCTTTACAGTTGCTTCTTTTGTCTGGGAAGCCATTCCGGTAATCTCTGATGCAACCACTGCAAATCCCTTCCCGGCATCTCCGGCTCTTGCAGCTTCAATACTTGCGTTTAATGCAAGCAGACTGGTCTGGGAAGTGATACCGCCGATCAGTTCCACGATAGAATGCATTTCTTCCATGTTATGGTTCAGAGTTTCTAACTTTGATGCGGCATCCACGCTGTTTTGGACAGAGGTATCTACCTGGCTGGCGAGAAGCTGCATGGAACTACTGCCTTCTGTCACGATATCTAAAGTGTGTTTCATGTTTGCATCGATCTGCTGTGTTACATCATTGACGATCACAATCTTATCCTGAATTTCCTGTGTCTGGGAACCCTGTTCCATTACGGCATTCGTTGCTTCGGCAGCACCGCTTGATACTTCCTGCATTGCATGCTGTGTGGTCTGAGCTGCAGTGCTCAATTTATCAAGCTCCTGATGGATGCTGTTGATCTTCTGATTGACGTGGTCTGATAATTCAGAGAGGTTTGCCAGCAGTTTTTCGGACTGTGACTGTGATTCCTCTGCATGCTGTATTTTCTGTGCCATATTGATATTTAATGTCTGTGATGTAAAATAAGAATAAATACCGACCATGATCATGATGACAACCTGGATCACGGCATTGTCCTGTCCGGAGTAGCCAAACTTTCCGGTCTGAGCCCCCATAATTGTAATGATGAGACTTTCGATGACTGTTCCGGTATTGATTATGAGAGAGTATTTGGCATCATTATAAACTGAGATGATTAAGATCATCGGGATAACAAATAAAAATACGAGACCGTTGGTTGCAGTGAAGATTGCAAAACTGTAAAAAACAGCGAAACCGATGGCAACAAGATGCTGGATCGCGGGTGTTTCATGTGACTTATTCCAAAAGAAAAACTCTGCAATAACCGGTCCAAAACCCAAAACTGCGAAGATAATGATATATCCCCAGGTTTGAAGTCCGGAAAGCGCCTGCAGGATACAGAAAAGTGTCATGATACTTGAATCAATCAGATGTGCATACATACAGGTTTTGTTATTTCGTTCAAGATCGCTGAAAGTGGTTTGCTTCATAAATAAAGTCTCCTCTTATATATAGTTATTCAGTAGGAATAGTGAAAAAACTTTGGTTCTATTGTACTACTTTTAAGTGGAAGATACAAGAAACTTACGCTGGGCTCAGGGATTTCGCTTTTAACTTTTTTATCTATGCATTTTTATAAATAATCCAGTTA
>OHVP01000330.1_pt1 | contig 12293 bp, 6 predicted proteins | sample 1579521 | NCBI WGS metagenome assembly OHVP01 (sample SAMEA3882523, study PRJEB24775) | human gut metagenome | biome: human-associated habitat; feature: intestine environment; material: feces | place: Netherlands | collected 2009/2010
GAAAAATGGATATCCGGCCGACAAAGTATCATAGGTGGTATCCAAATAGCAGGAACCCAAAATGGTATCAACATTTTCACTGGTTAGACCATAGGTATCCAGTAAATAGCTTTTTGCTTCATCTGGCAAAGTCTCGCTTTTTCCTTTAATCTCTACTGGTTTGTAGGATGCAAGTTCTTCATCTGTCATATTTTTAGATACTACAGGAAAGTCATTCTTAGGATTCAAGCCGACAATATACATATTGTTATCTTCACCGATGGCGAGCTGCAGCTGCATGTCTTTGTATTTGTCACCTACCAATTCGGCAAATGGTTCATCGACACATAAGATCTTGGTCTTCGCAAAGCCTTCTTTGTTACTATCGTAATCAGAATAGGTAGGAAGACATTTTATAACACCGACACCAATGCAGAGAGCGCATAGTATATAAATAGTTACAAATACACCGGTAAATGATTTTTGCACATTTACCAGATATTTTTTGAAATTTTCCATATTCATTTGTTTTCTCCAATTTACATTTATGTTCATTGGCGTAGGAAGATGCAAGTGTCTTTATTCTTGGTAAATCCCATGTAACAAATCGTGATGCCGCATCGTAAACCTCATCGTTAAATTCATCAATATCAATATTCGTTACTCGCATATATGTAGCAACAGGATCTTCACCTTTTTCAGACTTACGCCAAAGTTCACCGATTATTTTCAAGCCATGTTTTTCTGACCAGTATTCCATAAACTGCGGCGCATGATACATATTATCTTTATGAAACAGGGCAAGGTGAGTCTGTTTCATATAATCATTCAAATGATAGTTCTCAATAGTCAGCCAATCAGGATACAATTGCCACAACATCCACTGAGAAGTGTATTCCATCATGGACGAATCAAAACCGTTATGCCCGTCAGCCATAGTTATAAACTGAAATGAATGTCCCATCTCATGAACCAGAGCACAATATGGATATGTATCTATTCTGCACGGGCGAAACCATGTCATTCCCACTTTATCATGGGCACCACCATATACAGTCCTTTCATCATCGTTGTACATCCAGATAATAAGCTTGTATTTGTCAAAATAACTTTTCCCTTTCAGTACAAATTTCATTTTATCAACAAAGAACTTGAAGTTTTTCTCGGCCTCAGCCAGGATTTCATCCGGATAAAATCTTTTTTCTATTATCGGATTTGTCTCAGGACTTTTACCGAAAGATTTATCCCATAGCAAAGCTATATTTTCAGACTCGGCCTTATATTCGTATCCGAAATTCCCGTCAGCCTTATCTAAACCATGTTTCTTTATATCCTGTTCAGGAATAAAAAGTATTTTCTTTTCTGCTGCATTAATACATACACTATTCGTTAAGAATAATACAACCAAGATGGAATAAAGAATTTTTTTCATAAGAGATGTTATCAATAATTTGAACTCAGTTTGATTCTATCTATTATTATATCATTATCCAGAGCTTTCACTTTCAGGATATTACCTTTACCATTCTCAAGCTTCACCGGCAATGTTATATATACCTGATTTTGAAGAATATTCTCTCTCCATTTCTTTGTAAATGGCTCTTCGTTTACAGAGAATGTGCCTAATGTTATTCCATTCAATGCTACCTCTACACGCAAATCTCCTCCATTGGCAGGCTGCATAGGAACAAAACCTAAATTCAGTTCATATTCCGCTGATTTATCCACATTCAAGGCATATTCAAGTGAAGAATCCTTATCGATTAATGTGGCATTGGCGCTATGTCCCAAACCTTTATAAATTATATACCGTCCATCATTCGAAGTAAACTTATTTCCATCAATCACCTGTTTAAACACTGGGTCTGGTTTGAATAGTTTATCATCTTTATGCGTATAAATAGCAGGCTCAAAGACAGGCAAATCCCTCGGTTTCATATCCATAAAATAGTTCCATTTACCACCTGACATTTTTTTATTATAATAATCCGTAAGTTTCACTATCTCATAGTATGCATTCAAGGCATCCTGTCCTGTTTTCAAGAATTTCTTGTTCATCTGAGAAGCCGCACGCACAGGGTATTCCACCAACTGGAAAAATGCATCCTTACGGTTTGCAGGTATGGAAGCTGAAAGTTTTATTACTGCTTTCTCTATCCGGTCGTAATCTTCAAGCCTTTCACGAACTTCCCCTTCTGTAAAATCCGGAATCTTGTTTGGCATAAGTCCTCCCTTAGGATAGCCCCATATTTCTACCATGTTAAAACCCATGTGCTCAGGACGGCGGATTGCAGCCAGACGGTAATATTCATTCATTATGCTTACAATCTCGTCGGCATTCTTCTCACCAAATTCACGTGAAGCCCAGTTTCTGAGATGAGCAGAAAGAGTATTATTGTCGATAGAATTGACGTTCCATGCCATATCCATAAACAACTCGGTATCATATTCTGCAGGTTTAATATCACCCACGTTCAGAATCCATATTTTACGTGCATTGTAATCCCACGCTCTACGCATCTGCATATTGATAAGAGCTGGCGATGTAGTACACAACCAAAGATAATCATGCGGTGATCCCCAATATGATACGTGATAATACACTCCTGAACCGCCCTCACGTTTCTGTTCATCCTTATCACTGAGATTAGCTATATATCCGTGGTTATCATCTGTCCACATAAGTGTGACATAATCAGGAACCTCAAGTCCCGATCTGTAAACATTAAGCACTTCCTTATAAAGGACTATTGTCTGTGGAATCTTTGTGACATCAGCATGTATATATTTCTTCAATAAATCAGTCTGAACATCAAGGACTTCATGAAGAGCATCCCTATACTCTTCTGTATTTTTTACGCCTTCCATACGCCCGTCATGCACACCGCGCATTCCCACAGTCATGAAGGTTTCTGTACCAGATACATATTTCAAACGTTCTGCCCAATAATTAATAATGTTATCACGGTTAGTTTTGAAATTATATCTTCCAATTTTTGCCTTATACCATTCTCCAGCATTATTGCGCATCATAGGTTCGCAATGTGATGTTCCTATAACGATTCCATATTTTTGGGCAGCTTCCTTATTTCCCTCAACCGTATAGAATGGGGTAGTCGGTTCATGCATTGCAGGCCATAAAGTATTTGCTCTCAGGCGAAGCAGCAATTCAAAAATTTTAGAATATGTTTTCGGACCAATATGTCCGGAAATACCTACCGGTTCATAATTTTTACTACTCCATGGCACCAAAGCCCAGTCTTCATCGTTGAGGAAAATGCCACGGTATTGTACAGAAGGAGATTGAACAGTCACTACTCCCTTTTCTATTAGCACTTCCTGTTTTTTTCCCGGTGTAACATCGGCCCACCATTCCCAAGGAGAAACACCCATCATACGTGAAAGTTCAAGCACGCCATAAGCAGTTCCCCTTGAGTCACTTCCTATAATTGCCAACTTATCCTCATCAATACATACTATCTTAAAGGCCTCCCATTTACCTTTTATATCTTTTATGGATATGTGGTTTTGCTTAATAAATTTATCCAGCTCAGCACTTTTACCTATTGTGCCAATAAACAATTTTGATTGTCCTGAAATAATTTTACCACTGGAAACTTTCTCCAAATCTGCTTTAAAAATGTCTATTGCAGTTTGAATCACTGGTTCTTCCGATTGATTGAAAACAATATTATGTTTTCTAATCAGATTAAAAGACGATGCATAAGAAATGCCTTCAAGCATACAAACAAAGAATAAAAGTAGAGACTTCCACATAATATATTAAAGATTAATTAGGCTTATTTTTAAGGTTATCCCAAAAACAATCGATACTCAAGTAATCAAAGTACCAAGAGGTTATCTGTTTTTCATTTTACAGCTAAATGTTCTTTCCTCCTACATTTCATGCAGCAAAAGTAAACTTGAGAAGAAAAAAAATCGGATAATACAGTACAAAAGAACAACAATCCAATAAAGTCATATTATTTTATCCTCTATACACAAAATAATTATTACTACATCTGACTAAGATTATACACTTTTGCAAGTCCTCCTTCACTTGTTTCCTTATACAAAGAAGGTAAATCATGTCCTGTCTGCTTCATCACCATTACTGCCTTATCAAAAGACACTCGATGTTTTCCATCTGTCAAACACGCATATACAGCAGAATCCAATGCACGGGTAGCCGCATAGGCATTACGTTCTATACAAGGAATCTGTACCAACCCACATACCGGGTCACACGTCATACCTAAATGATGTTCTAGCCCCATCTCTGCTGCATATTCAATTTGAGCTACAGTTCCTCCCGACAACTGGCAAGCAGCCGCAGCCGCCATCGCACAAGCTACTCCAACTTCTCCCTGACAGCCAACCTCTGCGCCAGAAATAGAAGCATTACACTTCACCACATTACCGAACAATCCAGCAGTAGCAAGTGCCCTGATCATACGCTCTGAAGAATATCCATACGTCTTCCACAAATGATACAACACTGAAGGAAGCACCCCGCAAGAGCCACAAGTAGGAGCAGTCACAACCGTTCCTCTGGATGCATTTTCTTCACTAACCGCAAGTGCATACGCAAACACCATACCTTTATCATTCAAGGTGCCTTTATAACCTTTTGCCTTTATATAATAAGAAGAAGCCTTTCTTCTCAATCCTAATCCTCCTGGAAGCACTCCTTCTGCATCCAGCCCTCTTTCAATAGAATTACACATCGTGCTCCATACCAACTCAAGATACTGCCAAAGAGATTCCTCCTCACACTCCTTCACATACTCCCAATAGGATTTTCCAGTCCGTTCACAATAGGATAAAATAGTCGACAAAGTAGTAAACGGGTAATTCGCCGAAATCACCTTATCTCCAAGTTGTCCTGTTTCTTCAGCCAAGGCTCCTCCCCCCACACTAAATACAGTCCATTCCTGCACCACACTATCATTGGCATCATAAGCCTTAAAGCGCATGCCATTGGGATGAAAAGACAATTGTTCCTGCGGTTTCCAAACCAAAGAAACGGGAGCCAATTCACTCAACACATCTATAATTGCCACATCCGTCATGTGCCCCTTCCCCGTTGCCGCCAAGCTTCCATATAGAATAACCTCAAAACGTGCGGCAAAAGGATTCTTCTCCGCAAAAATTTGTGCAGCTTTAGAAGGCCCCATTGTATGACTACTTGATGGTCCCATACCTATCCGATAAAGTTCCTTTAATGATTCCATCTTTTTTTCAACAAAGAAAACTGAAGTTATCCAACTAAAAGAAAAGAATTATACAAATAAAAGAGAATCAAACTTTTACCTGTTTTTATCCTGTTTTTGTACGCAATTATCCAAGTTTTAAAAACTTATCATCGCGACGAATAAAACTTCCTGCCAGATTTGCGAAGCACAAACATTCTTTCTAAACTTGTAATGAAAAACATCAAAACTATGAATAAAATATACCTTTCCATCTTATTCTTTCTGACAACTATCAGTAGTTTCGGGCAAAAAATGTTTTCTACCTCTTATACTATGAATGACGGGCTTTCTGCAAACCGTATTTATAGTATTGTACAAGATTCTTGTGGATTTATCTGGATTGGAACAGACGACGGATTAAACAGATTTGACGGCATCCATTTCAAAAATTATCAATTTTCTAATATTATCAGTGAAACAAGCAGCAATAGTGTACGGAAAATATTCATAGACAGTAAAAAAAGAATGTGGGTAGGACTGGATAACGGAATCGTCATCTACAATCCACAAGATGATAGTTTTACGCCGTTCAATGCAAAAACTAAAGAACAAAAAAGTATCAAATCTTTTATCACAGACATATTAGAAGACAAAGATCATAACATCTGGATTGCAACCAATGGGGATGGAGTTTTCAAATTCACCTTAAAAGGAATAGGAGAAAAAGGAAATTTAAAGGTCTTTCGTTCTGCTCAAGATGGGCTAATCCAAGATCAGATTATGACTCTTTGTGAAGACAGTAAAGGAAATATCTGGATGGGAAGCTATTCAAAAGGTATCAGCTGTTACAACAAACAAAAACAAAAATTCGTCAACTATACAAAAGAAAACTCCTCATTGTCAGACAACTCTATCCAGCGCATTATAGAAGATTCGCATGGCAATATTTGGATTGGAACATTCCAACAAGGCATAGATTTATTCAATGAAAAACAAAAAAGTTTTACCAATTTCAACGACAATTCTTCCAGCCAGTTATTATATCACATCCATGACATGCTGGAATATGCCCCTGGAATGCTACTCATTGCAGCAGATAACGGAGCGAACTATTTCAACACAGAAAGTAAAACCGTATTACCGGCTGATGCTCCCCACCTAGCTCTTAGATTCAGGTCCAATAAGTTCATTTATAGTATGTTTATTGACCGGGAAGAAAGTCTATGGTTAGGTTCTTATTTCTCTGGAGTAGAATTTATTTCCATTTTTCAGAGTAATTTCAACTATTATACATGTGGAGAAAAAGAAGGAAAAGTAATTAATGCCATTGTAGAAGACAAAAATGGCAACTGTTATATCGGTACAGACGATAATGGTATTTTCTTTTTAGATATAAAGACCAGACAGATAAAACCTTTTCATACTGCAAAAGATATTCAATCAACATATTATTGTATACATGACCTGCTTTTAGACGACGACATTCTATATGCAGCAACTTATGAACGAGGACTTGAAGCTTTTCACCTGAAGACGGGAAAAAAAGTTACGTACCTTCACCATTCACAGGACACAACATCGCTTCCTTCATCTAAAGTGTTCAAACTTTACAAAGCCAGCAATGGCAAAATATACATCGGCACAGCAACCGGAATGTGTTATTTTAATACCGACTCTGAAACATTTCATCCAATTCATGGATTAAAAAGCAGAGTACAAACCATTGTAGAAGACCATCAAGGGATTATTTGGGCTGGAAGCAACATCGATGGACTCATAGCCTATGACATAAAGAATCAACAGTCAACTATTTATACACACAATGCAGACTCTTCATCTTTACCTAAGAACAGTATCACAACATTAGCTATAGATAATAAAAAAAGACTATGGATAGGAACTCTAGGTCAGGGATTATGTCTTTATGACAAACAGAATGACAAATTCATAAGATACAATCATCTGCCCTTGCCTAATCAAATCATTTCTTCCATCATACCTAAAGGAAATGTATTATGGATTTCAACCAACAAGGGACTGATATCCTTTAACCCTGATCAGGGAACTATCAAGACCTACTCCCAACCCAATGGATTATCGAACGAACAATTCACTCCCAATGCAGGAATTGAACATTCCAATGGAGAGATTCTGTTAGGTACGTCGGACGGATTCTGTATTTTTCAGCCGCAAAATCTGCAAGAGAATTCTACAAAATCCTCTCTTATACTCACAGATATAAGCCTGTTTGGACAAGCTCTACAGCCTGGTCCAAATTCTCCGCTAAAACAATCTACTGTATACACTCATGAACTAGATTTAAGTCATGCGGAAAACATGATCAGTTTTAATTTTGCTTTACTCAGCTACATTGCTCCACAAGAAAATGAATACCAGTATATGCTAGAAGGAGTAGACAAAAACTGGCAAAAAAGCAAGGGAAATAAAAATCAGATTTCTTATAGCAACCTCGCTCCGGGAGAATATACATTACGGGTAAAAGGAAGCAACAGTGACCAAATAAAAGCAGAAAATGAACTCATGCTGCACATTACCATCCACCCGCCTTTCTTACTTTCTCTTCCAGCCTATATCCTTTATGGATTTATCATACTCGCACTACTTTTTTGGAGCATAAGAAGTTACATACGTAGAAGCCAGAAAAAACAGAATGCTCATTTAATGAGACTAAATAATGAGAAAGAAAAAGAACTATATAACTCAAAAATTGAATTTTTTACTAATATAGCCCATGAAATTCGTACTCCGCTAAGTCTTATTATCGGTCCATTGGATTATCTGATGAAAACAACCGATATTAACAGCAAATACGGAGAATATTTAGGTATCATCGAGCAAAACTACAAACGACTTTATACCCTTGTAAATCAGCTATTGGATTTCCGGAAAGTGGACAGTGGCTCATACAAACTGAATTATCAAAGCCACAACCTGCTGAAACTCGTACAAGAAGTATGCATCATTTTTGAATTAGGCATCAAGCAAAAACGGCTAACAATCAATACATCAAAGATTCCAGCTGATACCATTATTTTTACAGACGAAGAAGCCTTTACCAAAATCATCAGTAATCTTCTAAGTAACGCCATCAAATATGCGCATACACAAATAGACATTTGTTATCAGGAAACAAATGACGGATACTTTGACATTATCGTAACAGATGATGGAATTGGCATTCCTGATCAAGAAAAAAACAAAATATTTGAAGCCTTCTATCAAGTCAAAAATAAAGGAGGGAACAACAAGAATGGAGTAGGAATCGGCTTACACATGACTTATGCACTTGTACAACTCATGGAAGGACAAATTTCAGTAGAAGACCGGACCGACAATAAAAAAGGCGTATCCATTAAGATACATCTTCCACTTAAAAAGAACTCTGTTTACCCCCTTTCTGTTTCAGAAAGCGGGCATCAGGTTTTGTATTCAGATAATTCAACCATAGACAATCACTCTCAATCCGTGAAGAGCGATCAACCCTACACACTGATGATAGTGGACGACAATCCGGAAGTACTTGATTTCCTGTCTAAGGTACTGAGTACCGATTATTTTGTTATTTCGGCTCAAAGTGGAGAGGAAGCATTACAGCTTCTCGACAACAATAAAATAGACCTTATCATCAGCGATGTAATGATGGAGGGAATCAATGGATTCGAATTATGTGGAAAAATAAAAAACAACATCAACCTTTCCCATATTCCCGTTATCTTGCTTACAGCCAAAACTGATACGGAAAGTAAAATTGCCGGGCTGGATTCAGGAGCAGATGCATATATTGAGAAGCCATTTACGCCTTCTCATCTAATTGCACAACTACAGAATCTACTTCGCAAAAAAGAAGCTTTACAAAAAGCCTATGCTACTAATCCGTTGACAGAAATACGTACAACCGTACAAAATGAACTGGATGAAAAATTTATTCAGCAATGTTCACAAATCATTTTAAATAATATAGATAACAGTGACTTCACCATAAACTCCCTTGCGCAAGAACTTATGATGAGCCGTACTTCAGTATTTACCAAAATCAAGGGAATCAGTGGTATGACTCCAAATGACTTTATCAAAGTGACTCGTCTAAAAGCTGCAGCGAAAATGCTTGTGGAAGGGAAATACCGTATTTCTGAAATCGGTTTTTTAGTTGGTTTCAGTTCATCTTCTTATTTTGCCAAATGCTTCTACAAACAATTTGGTATGCTTCCGACTGATTTTGTTAAGCACATAAAAGAAGGTGAATAACGCATAGAGAAAATACGATTCACAAATAAAAGAAAAATGCCGTGAGTTAAAAGAAAAAGACAATATAATTTTTTATATCCTCCTTACTGTAACCCTATGTTTCCCATAGCGGAGCCTTATGTTTTCCATGGCGGAAACATAAGGCTCCGCTATGGGAAACATCAATTATAAAGAAATCGTTTCTGATCAGCATAAAGACATTTTACAAAATCCCTGTCACTATGATAAAATAGCAGCAGATAAAGAGTTTTTTTGTACCTTTGCAAAACCAACTTTCTTCACATGAAAAAATTATCTATTTTATTCACATTGATGGCCTGCTGCCTGATGGCATGCACGGGCGGTCAGAAAAAGACAACCAATATGGAAACTGGAAACGAAACACTTGTACGTCTGGAAACGACCATGGGAAACATCACGGTCAAACTGTATAATGAAACTCCCAAGCATCGGGACAATTTTATCAAACTGGCTAAAGAAGGTACTTATGACAGTACACTCTTCCACCGCGTAATCAAAAATTTCATGATTCAGGCAGGCGACCCGCAGAGCAAGACTGCTACCGATACCACTACATTGGGTAACGGAGATGTAGGTTACACACTGCCGGCTGAGTTCAACCCGAAATTCTTCCACAAGAAAGGTGCGCTGGCTGCTGCCCGCTTGGGTGACGAAGTAAACCCGAACAAGGAATCTTCCGGCTGTCAGTTCTACATTGTGACCGGACGTAAATTCTCTGAAGCACAGATGATCAGCATGGAGAATCAGTTGAATGAGGCACGCTTGGAAACAGTGTTCAACGAACTGGCTCGCAAGCACATGAAAGAAATCTACAAGATGCGCAAAGCCGGCGACAACGACGGTCTGCTGGAATTGCAGGACAGTCTGGAAGCACAGGCTCGTGGCATCGTAGCCAAGGAACCGGCCCTGAAGTTCAGCCGTGAACAGATTGCAGCCTATACCACCGTAGGAGGTGCACCTCATCTGGACGGAGCGTATACCGTATTCGGAGAGGTAACAGAAGGTATGGAGGTTATCGACAAGATTCAGGCTGTAAAGACCAACCGCGCCGACCGTCCGGAAACAGACGTGCGCATTCTGAAAGCAACCGTGATTGAATAATCTGATTTCCGCATGATTCAAGTAAACCGTTATACACTGGCTAACGGGCTGCGGATTGTACACAATGAGGACGACTCTACACAAATGGTCGCCCTCAACTTGTTGTACGACGTGGGAGCCCGCGATGAAGACCCGTCGCACACGGGATTTGCCCATCTGTTCGAGCACCTGATGTTCGGAGGCTCCCTTCATATCCCCGATTATGATACTCCCGTACAGAATGCCGGAGGGGAAAACAATGCCTGGACCAACAACGACATTACCAATTATTACATCACTCTGCCGCACCAGAACGTAGAAACGGGATTCTGGCTGGAAAGCGACCGCATGCTCAGCCTGGATTTCAGTCCGAAAAGTCTGGAAGTGCAGCGCCAGGTGGTGATTGAGGAGTTCAAGCAGCGCAACCTGAACCAGCCCTACGGAGATGCATCGCACCTGTTGCGCGAGCTGGCATACGAATCGCATCCATACCGCTGGCCGACTATCGGAAAGGAAATTGCACACATCGCTCAGGCTACACTGGAGGAAGTGAAAGACTTTTTCTTCCGTTTTTATGCACCAAACAATGCCATCCTGGCCGTGACGGGACATATCTCGTTCGAAGAAACAATCCGGTTGACAGAGAAATGGTTCGGCCCGATTCCGGCGCGGAACATTTCTCCCCGACAGCTTCCGGCTGAAAAGCCCCAGACAGCCGTACGCCGCAAAACGGTGGAACGAAAGGTGCCGGTAGATGCCATCTACATGGCTTTCCACATGTCCAACCGCATGCATCCGGATTATTACGTGTACGACATGATTACCGACATCCTGTCGAACGGACGTTCTTCACGGTTCATCCAGTCGCTGGTGCAGGAACAGAAACTGTTTACTTCCATCGATGCCTATATTTCAGGCAGCCTGGATGAAGGACTGCTTCATGTCACCGGTAAGCCGGTAGAAGGTGTTTCTCTGGAACAGGCAGAAGAGGCCATCTGGAAGGAATTAGAGAAAATGAAGACTGTACCGGTGAGCGAGCAGGAACTGGAAAAGGTAAAGAACCGCTACGAAAGCGAACAGATTTTCAACAACATCAACTACCTGAACGTGGCAACCAACCTGGCTTTCTTTGAACTGACGGGAAAAGCAGAAGACATCAACGAGGAGGTAGGAAAATACCGTGCCGTAACCGCTGAACAGATTCAGGCGACTTCGGCCCGTTGCTTCGTTCCCGAAAATTGCAGCATACTCTACTATAAGGCTATTTCATGAGACATTCAAATTACCGTGCACTCCTCTGGCTGGGCATTCCCATTGTCATCGGGCAGATTGGAGTCATCATCTTAGGCTTTGCCGACACATTGATGATTGGGCATCACAGTACGCATGAACTGGCGGCAGCCAGTTTTGTGAACAACATGTTCAATTTAGCGATTATTTTCAGTACGGGTTTCAGCTATGGTCTAACTCCTATCGTGGGCAGTCTGTTCGGACAAAACCGTTGTGAAGAAGTCGGACGTACCCTGAAAAACAGTCTGGCAGCCAATACGCTGCTGGCCGCAATCGTGTGTCTGGTCATGGCGGTGCTCTATTGGAACATCGACAAATTAGGGCAGCCGGAAGAACTGCTTCCCACCATGCGACCGTATTACCTCGTGTTGCTGGCTTCACTTCCTTTTGTGCTGTGGTTCAACGGTTTCAAGCAATTTACCGACGGAATTACCGACACACGTATCTCCATGTGGATTCTGT
>OHVP01000359.1_pt1 | contig 11657 bp, 9 predicted proteins | sample 1579521 | NCBI WGS metagenome assembly OHVP01 (sample SAMEA3882523, study PRJEB24775) | human gut metagenome | biome: human-associated habitat; feature: intestine environment; material: feces | place: Netherlands | collected 2009/2010
CCCAAGGTACCACCACTTCGGCGGACGGTACTTTCTCCTTGTCCAAACCCAATGACAAGCATATGCTTGTAGTCAGCTTTATCGGTTTTGAGAACGATACGATACACGTCAGTAACCGCAATGAGACGCTCGACATTGTCTTGCGCGAAGGGGTGGAACTGAGCGAGGTGAATGTGGTCAGCCGTAAGTTGGGCACCATGAAGCTGCGCAACAGTGTGATGAATGAAGATATGATAAGTAGCGCCGAGTTGAGTCGTGCCGCCTGCTGTAACCTGGGAGAGAGTTTTGTGACCAATCCCTCGGTGGACGTCACCTACTCTGACGCCGCCACCGGTGCCAAGCAAATCAAGCTTCTGGGCTTGTCCGGTACGTATGTGCAGATGATGACGGAGAATGTCCCCAACTACCGCGGCTCTGCCGCCCCCTACGGACTGGGTTATGTACCCGGGCCATGGATGCAGAGTATTCAGGTGAGCAAGGGCAGTTCATCCGTGAAGAACGGCTATGAGGCCATCACGGGACAAATCAATGTGGAATTCAAGAAACCCCAGTTGCCCGAGGCCGATTGGTTCTCCGCCAACCTCTTTGCCAGCAGCACCAACCGTTATGAAGCCAATGCCGATGCCACGGTGAAACTCTCCAAACGCTGGAGCACCTCTTTGCTGGCGCATTACGAGAATGAGACCAAAGCTCACGACAGCAACGACGACGGCTTTGCCGACATCCCCCGTGTGGAGCAGTACAACCTCTGGAACCGCTGGGCATACATGGGCGACCGCTACGTCTTCCAGGCAGGCATCAAAGTGCTTACGGAAGACCGCAACAGCGGGCAAGTCAGCCATGGCAAAACGTCCCTGGCAGACCCTTATAAGATAAGTATAGGTACCGACCGCTACGAAGCCTTCACCAAGAACGCCTATATATTCAATAAGGAGAAGAACACCAACCTGGCATTGATTCTCTCCGGCTCCCTGCACAAGCAGGATGCCTTGTACGGACGGAAAATCTACGATGTGGACCAGCACAACGCTTATGCCTCCTTGCTGTTCGAGACGGAACTGACCAAGCGTCAAAGCCTTTCTGCCGGACTGAGCTTCAACTATGACTCCTACGACCAGCACTACCGCCTGGACAATGACGCCGCACAGCCTTTGACGAAGAAATTCACCAAAGAAGCCGTCCCCGGCGCCTACGTGCAGTACACCTACAACTGGGACGATAAACTGGTGCTGATGGGTGGCATCCGCGGCGACCATAGCAGCGAGTACGGCTATTTCGTCACCCCGCGTTTCCATGTGAAGTACAATCCCAACGAGTATGTACATTTCCGTCTTTCGGCAGGAAAAGGATACCGCACGAACCATGTGCTGGCCGAGAATAACTACCTGCTGGCAAGCAGCCGCCGGATAGACATCGCCAAACGTCTTGACCAGGATGAGGCCTGGAACTATGGCGCAAGCACTTCCGCCTATATTCCCTTGTTCGGCAAAACCTTGAACCTGAATGCGGAATACTATTACACGGATTTCAGCAAGCAGGTGGTGGTAGACATGGATACGGACCCGCATGCCGTTCTGTTTTACAACCTTCACGGCCGTTCCTATTCGCAGGTAGTGCAGGTGGAGGCAAGCTATCCGTTCTTCCCGGGTTTCACCTTTACCGCGGCTTACCGTTGGACGGATGCCAAAACGAATTACAACGGAGAGCTGATGGAGAAACCCCTTACCAGCAAGTATAAAGGTTTGCTGACGGCTTCTTATCAGACACCTTTGGGATTGTGGCAGTTTGATGTGACTTTGCAACTGAACGGTGGCGGGCGCATGCCGGCTCCATACGAACTGACAGACGGCAACTGGTCGTGGGAAAGGCGCTATGGCGGCTTCGAGCAGTTGAGTGCCCAGGTGACGCGCTATTTCCGTCGCTGGTCTATATACGTCGGTGGCGAGAACCTGACAAACTTCAAGCAGAAAAACCCCATCATTGATGCTTCCAATCCCTGGGGAAGCAACTTTGACGCTACGATGGTGTGGGGACCCATGCATGGGGCAAAAGCCTATGTAGGTGTCCGTTTTAACTTGCCGAGAATATAATATTATTTATTAAATCAATAGCGAAACAATGAAAACAAGAAGATTTTTAATGACTTTGGCAGTTGTACTCTTCTGTGCATCTGCCGCAATGGCAAAAGACATCCGTACAGCCGTGTTCAAGGTGGCACAGATGAAGTGTGAGAACTGTGTAAGGAAGATAAACAATAACATCCGTTTTGAGAAGGGACTGAAGGACTTCAACACAGACCTGAAGACAAAGACGGTAACCATCACGTATGATGCCGACAAGACCAATGTGGAAAAGTTGAAAGAAGGTTTCCAAAAGTTCCATTATGAAGCGGAGTTTGTCAAGGAAACCAAGCAGGACGATAAGAAGTAATTGAACAAACTGCTCATTTCGGTTGTTGCTTTATTAAAGCGGAACAACAACCATCTAAAAAATAAATCGAATGAGCAATATAATTACTAAGGCACATCCCGTGCCGGATATGCACAGCACGGGATTGCGCGTCGTCGGTGCATGGCTTTTTGCCATCGTACTGATACTGTTTTCTACAGTCTTTGTGCATGTACCCTATACCCGTGAAATACAGATGGTACTGGCAATTCCGGTACTGCTGTTTTTCGGCGCTCCTTTTTATGCCGGTGCCTGGAAGGGAACCCGGTCGGGCCGCAACAATATAGACCGTCTGGTGGCGCTTACCACCTCTGTGGCTTTTCTGTTCAGTGTGTTCAACACTTTCTTCCCGGATTATTGGCTGGGCATCGGGCTGGAACCGCATGTCTATTATGGGGTTGCCGCCGTCATCATCGCCTTTTCCCTGACCGGCGAGTTTATGGAGGAACGTGCCCAGAGAACTGTGTCGGCGGCTATCCGCCGGTTGGGAGGCTGGCAGCATAACGCAGCCCGCGTACTGCCGGAGAAGCAACGCATTGACGACCGTGTTGCCGAGCTTTTTGTCCCGGTCATTCTCATCATTTCCCTGCTGACCTTTTTTATATGGGTGTTCTTCGGAGGCATAGATGTAGTGTCACACGGTCTGTTTGCCGCTTTGTCCGTATTGGTGGTGGCTTGTCCGTGTGTGGTAGGGCTGGCCACTCCAGTAGCTTTGGCGGCGGGCCTCAATAAAGCTGCCCGCAATCATATCCTAATTAGGGACACTTCCGCTTTAGAGCAGATGCGCAATGTGGATGTGGTGGTATTCGACAAGACCGGGACCCTGACAGAAGGACATCCTACGGTAATAGGCTGGCTGTGGGCGCAAGGGCAGGAGGAGCATTATAAAGATGTACTGCTTGCTGCCGAGTCTACTTCGGACCATCCTCTGGCAGAAGCAATCGTTACGGCCCTGGAAGGGGAGGAGCAGGTTATCCCTGCCCACCTGGACGGTTTTGAAAACATTACCGGAAAAGGTGTCAGAGTGGCCTATCAGGGTGCGGAATATTGGGTAGGAAGCCATAAACTGCTGAAAGATTATCAAGCCAATTTGTCGGATATCCTGGCCGATATGCTGACACAATATGAATCGGATGGAAACAGTATTGTCTACTTTGGGCGTGAGAACGATTTACTTGCCGTTATTGCCATCAAGGACCAGTTGCGGGTGACTTCTATGGAAGCTATCCGGGAACTGCGTATCCAGGACATCGAGATATGCATGCTTACGGGAGACGGTGAGCGTACAGCTTCTTCCGTGGCCGGCAGTTTGGGTATCATGCGTTTTGTGGCCGATGCCATGCCCGATGACAAAGAGGATTTCATCCATAAGCTGCAGCTTCAGGGTAAAACGGTCGCCATGGTAGGTGATGGCGTGAACGATGCGCAAGCCTTGAGCTGTGCTGATGTAAGCATTGCCATGGGAAAGGGGACCGATACGTTGATGGACACCGCCATGATTACTCTCAGGACTTCAGACCTGCTGCTGTTGCCCAAAGTTTTCCGGTTGTCTCGCCAGACTGTGAGCCTCATGTACCGGAATCTGTTCTGGGCTTTCATCTATAATACAGTGGGTATCTTTGTCGCGGCCGGAGTACTCTATCCCGTCTATGACATCCTGCTGAGTCCTGCGCTGGCAGGTGCTGCCATGGCTCTTTCCTGTGTATCCGTGGCTTTGAGCAGCCTTCGTCTGAGTTCCAGGTTCTGACGGCTGTATTCTCAGCTGTTCCTATACTCCAGCGGACTCATGCCCATGTGCCTCTTGAAGTATTTTCCAAAGAAGGAAGCACTGGGGAAGTTCAGGGAATAGGCAATCTCCTGAATGGTCATGTTGGTTGATTTCAGCTTGGCTTTCACGTCTACGATGACGACGTGGGCGATGATGTCCAATACATTTCTGCCGGTCACCTGCCTCACGGTGGTGCTGAGGTGTTGCAGGGAGATGCCCAGTTTGTCGGCATAGAATTGCGCGCGGCGTTCGCGGGTATAGTTTTCGATGACGAGCTGCACCAGTTCGCGGCATATTTCCTCTTTCCGGCTCTTGTTCCCTTTTTGCATCTGCGGACGGTGGCAATACATTCTGTCTATGCCGCTGAGGAGCAAGTTCAATGTGCTTTGAGCCATTTTTGTATCGGGAGGATAGGGACCGGTCGTGATGCGTGCCCATAAGGCAAAATAGTCCTTGAAATAGGAGGCGACGGTAGGGTTGACAGCCAGTACCGGATACTCCAGTATGTTGGAGAAGGAGCTCAATGTAGACTGGATGAGGTTGACTCCATTGAGGCAATGGGAAGAAAACCCCACGAATCCCAGGCACACTTTTTCCTTTTGTTCGTAAAACTGTATGATGGTTCCGGGAAGCAGGGTGATAAAATCCCCTTGCTTGATTTCCGTATCCATCAAGTTGATGGATACCGTGATGGAACCTTCTATGCATAGTGCAAAGATGCATGCTTTCAGGCGGCACGACTGTTTGTATATGTTTAGAATGTCTTCCGTTACTTCAGTCCATGCAATCATGTCTACTGGCAGGTCGACTTGAGGAAATTCCATACGCTTTGTCGTTTAGAGTTCGCACAAAGGTAATTCTTTTCCGGGAAAAAGTAACGGAAGACATTCTGTTTTTAAAATGAAATGTTCTTTTTTTAAAATGTAACGTCCATCTTTACGACGAAAGTACGTGGCGCGCCCACTGCCATGGGACGATAGCTGTACTCCTTGTTCAGCAGGTTGTTTATCATGAACTGGAAAGCTACTTCCTTGGTGGCTTTCACCCCGAAGCGCATGTCCACTGTGGCATAGTCCGTATTATGCTTTTTCCAATAGGATGCCAGGGTTTCCCCGTTGGACGAGCCGAAGAGGATGCCGCGCACGTAGTCCAGCAGGTCAGGTTCACTTTTGCTGCGTTCGTCCAGCATAATATAGTCCACGGCAAGTATCTTGCTTTTCCAGTTTACGTTGGCACCTATGTTGATGCGTTTCCACTGAAAGTCCAGCGTGGCCTTGAAACTGTGTTTCGGACGATATTTCAAGTACTTGCCGTCATTGCTTTTCTCCTTCATCTGAAGCGGGTCGGTATAGGTGTTCTCCAGGGCATTGCGTTTCTTGTAGTCGGCATCCCTCGGTTCGGTATATACATATCCCAGGTTGGACACGTTGTGGAACTGTGCCCCGATGCCGAAACCCTTGCCGTTCTTCAGCATTTGTATGGCGTCTGTAACGCTGTTTATCATGCTCAGGTCCGCATTGTTGAATAGGCCGAACTGGAATTCCACCATATCCTTGTATTGGGTATAGAAAGCGGCGACATCTGCAAATCCTTGTAAATTGCCTGCCTTGTACCCTTGCTTGAATCCCAGCTCGGCATTGAATCCTTTTTCCGGCTGTACGTTGTAGTTGGGATATACACCTACACCTCCGATGTCTTTGCGAAGGTATTTCTCGGTGATGGAGGGATTACGGTAACCCTGGCCGAAGCTGGCACGCAGGAAGCTGTAATCGGCTAGCTGGTAGTTCAGCCCGGCACGGAACACGGGGCGGAAAGGAATCTTGCTCCCGAAAACCTTTGTGTCGGCTTCCCGGTAGTGCTTGTCTATCCGGTAGTATTCGGCACGTACACCGGCCGATACGCTGAGGCGGTCCCAGAAGCGCTGGTCGTATTGCATATAGGCGGCAACATTGTCACTTTGATGTACTTCTTCCGTTTCGCCGGAGAAGGTGCGGATATGTTCGTAAGTCAGACCCGTGGTGATTTGTGCGCCGCCGTCCCATTTCTTGTTGAACTGATAGTCCAGATAATAGTCGTAATTCTTGTCCGTCCGTGTTGGTGATTGATTGCGCTTCGGATTGAGTACACCGGATAGCCAGGGAACCAGGTCGCTGGGTAGTTTCCCTTCAAGCAGTCCTCCCATGTCAGACGGCAGGCCGTTGCTCATTACCCAAGAGATGAGGTCGCAATAGTCGGCAGTGGTGGCATTGGGGAATATGTTGTCGCTTCCCAGCCATTTGATAACTCCGGTCATCAGTGGCTGGAGGGCTGTGTAGTCTCCATTGGCAATGTTCTGGATGACTTGTGCGTCGGTGCCCATGTTGCCCAGAATATCCGTAATGGAGGCGGATTGTGTAGGGCGTACCACATTGTCCGCACTGTAGTAGAAACGGCCCTTTACTTTGTGTGAAGTACCTCTTTCAGGATTGGTGAAGTTGAAGAAAGGGTCAATGCGGAAGTTGTTGGACTCACGTCCCATATTAGTAAAGGGAGAGGGGCGGTAGGCCTCGCCGGGCGAGCGCCAGATGAAGAAATCCCCGTACTTGTTGGAAAGGAAATCCACGTTGAAACCGTAGTTCATCAGTTTCATACCCATATCCGGCTGATAGTAGGTGAGGTTTCCGTTGATGTGGAAACGTTTGTTGTAACCTTGTTGGCGGTAGCCCTCGTCGGTAAAGAGATTCAGTCCGCCGCTGACGTCAAAGTTACCGATGCGGCGGGAGTGGGTGAGGTCGAAACCTTCGTAGAGCGGATTGCGTACACCGCTGAAAAGGCTGTTGCGCAACAAGGGCTTTACCGGATATTTGTCCTCTTTCCAGAAAGATTTGTCACTCCATTGGTAATCGCTGTTGTCGGGGTCGTCATAGATTCCTACATAGGCACTGAAACGGGTCTGAGGGGTCAGTCCCGGCCGTGCGGTGCGTATGTTGATGATGCCGTTCAGGGCCGACGAACCATAGAGCACGCTGGAGGCTCCTTTGATGACCTCTACCTGCTGCACATTTTCCAGAGGTACGCTGTTCCAGTTGATGACTCCGTTTTGGGGGCTGAGCACGCTCATCCCGTCTACCAGTACCAGGCTGCGGGCACCTACGCTGTAAGTCCAGCCGCCACCGCCTCGAATGCTGGGTTGCTTGTCGATGATATCCACCCCCGGAATGGTCTGCAGTGTCGAGGTGATGTCTGTGGGAGCCTGGCGGGCAATGTCACTGGCCTTTATCAAATCCATGGAGACCGTCACATCGCTCAGCTTCTGTTCAAACCGTCCGGCCGAGACCACGACATCTTCCAGCAGGTTGGTGCTTTCCTTCATGTACACGTCTTTCTGCATAATGTCTCCTTTGCTGATGACGATGGGCATTGGCACATCCTCATATCCCACGTAGCTGAATACCAAATCTACACCTCCCGCCGGCAGGTGTACTTCGTATGCACCGTTTATGTCGGTCACTACGCCTTGCGTGTCTTTCAGCTTGTAGGTGACCGATGCCCCTGCAAGCGGTTCATTGGTCGTTGCATCATATACGTGCCCCTTCAATATCTGTGCAGATATGGAAAAGCTGAACAGTAACGCTGCGAATAGCGTTATTAGAATTCTTTTTTTCATAAGTCTGTCTTTTTGTGAATAGTTATATCAGAATGTTTGCAAAGTACGTGAGATATTATCAGATTATCAAGGTGTATTTTTATGAATTGATGCTACATATTTAAGATAAATTCGGGCTGTAGGTTCCAAATAGCCTCTTTAGTGGTCTATTATTCATTTCTTCAGAGAAAAGAGAGGATCTTTTTGTTTTTAGTAGGGAGATTGGCAGATATTGGAAAAAGTGCTATATTTGCTTGCATGAAACTGGAAATATCAGATTGGGACATGATTCCTTATGCCGGGGCATGGAGCCGGCAGACGGAATGGTTTGACGCACTTGTACATGCCAAGCAGGCAGGAGAGTGCTATGTCAATCATATTGTGCTCTGCGAGCATCCCCATGTCTATACATTGGGGCGTAGCGGGAAAGAAGGGAATATGCTGCTGGGAGAAGAACAACTGCGCAGGATAGGGGCTACGCTCTATCATATTGACCGTGGCGGAGACATTACGTATCATGGTCCGGGACAGTTGGTCTGTTATCCTATTCTGAACCTTGAGGACTTTTCTTTGGGGTTGAAGGAGTATGTGCATCTGCTGGAAGAGGCGGTAATCCGTGTTTGTGCTTCGTTTGGCATCGCGGCCGGACGCCTGGAGAAGGCAACGGGCGTATGGCTGGAGGGCGATACTCCCCGTGCCCGTAAGATTTGTGCCATCGGCGTGCGCAGCAGCCATTTTGTTACCATGCATGGGCTGGCACTGAATGTGAATACCGATTTACGTTATTTCAGCTATATCAATCCCTGCGGATTCATCGACAAGGGGGTCACTTCTTTGCAGAAAGAGCTGGGACATGAAGTGCCGATGGAAGAGGTGAAGGAGCGTCTTTGCAAGGAACTGGTAAGTCTTTTGTCATGAACTACCTGGCACATATATTCCTTTCCGGTTCGAACAGAAAAGTACAGTTGGGCAATTTTGTAGGGGATGCCGTAAAAGGAAGTTCCTATAAAAATTATCCGCCGGATATAGCCAAGGGTATTCAGCTTCACCGCGCTATTGACGACTATACCGACCATCATCCGGCAGTTTGCGAGGTGGTGCATAGGCTTCAACCTGAATTCGGACGGTATTCGGGGGTATTGCTGGATATTTATTTCGATTATTTGCTGGCTTCCCGTTTCGAGTCGTTCTCCGGAGTTTCCTTGAGGAGGTATACCCGGACTTTCTATCTTTCCCTCCTCATCAATTACCGCTATCTTCCGCTACGGTTCAAACGTTTTATCTGGCATTTTATCCTGACCGACCGTTTGCAGAAATACGCCACTCTGAACGGAATAAGAGAATCTTTGAACATCATGGTGGAATATCATCATATTGATATATCCGTAGATAAGGCAATTCGATACCTTGAAGAGCACGATGAGGAACTGTTTGCTGTGTTCCAGCCATTTTTTATTGAATTGCAGAGGTTTTGCGCTGAATATCAGCATAATTATAAGTCACAATTTTAAGGACGAAGAAGAAATTCATATCGTGTCGGCAAGGAATTAATTTCCTGCCGGCACGATATTTGTTTTCTGTATCACATGTTGTTAATATCCTGCATGACATGTTATTGATAGCTTGTACCCTGTGGAATCAGCTTCCCGTACTCCGCTTCTCCCTCGCCAGTACCGAGATGATGTACCCTCCCTTGCTGTTCACCTTGTTCCAGTTTGTTCCATTGAATATTTTCCAGACGTAGTTTCCCAGCCTGCCGTAGTCCGATAACTTCAGAATCTTCCTGATTTCCTCCCGGTCGGTGATGTAGAGCTTTTCCAGATTCAGCATGAGGCATTCCAGGTTGTGCGTATTCCTGTTGTAGGCATATCCGGGAATGTCCAGATCAGGATTTCCCTGCGCTCCTCCGCTTTCCCCGGGGGGAGTAAGAGGGGGAAGTGCTCTACTTTCTTTTGCTTTGCTTTCTTCTACTTTGCTTTCTTTGCTTTGTTTGGAATTGCATGCATTTTCGGGGAAAATGTCCGCATCCTGCGTGCAATTTTCTCGGTTTTGCGTACAAGTCTTGTCCTTGTCCGGTTTATCTTCCTCCGTCTCTACCAGTAGATAGGGCAGGGTGGTGAGATCCCTTTTTCTTCGTTTGGTGGCTTCCAGCCATACTTTCTGTATCTCGGTAGAGGTCAGTACCCCTTGCTCCTTATAGGTTTTGGGGTCGAAAAAGGCTTTCTCCACCAGGATGTCCACGATTCCCTGCATCTCCTGCTCGTTGATGTCCCTTCCCGCCTTGTTTGTGAACAGTGTGCATTGCTCCGCGTTCCATTTCAGGTAATATCCGTTTTCCTTGTGTATCTTGCACAGCAGTTTCATTACCGCCGCCGTTCCTTTCAGTCCGAACCTGGCTTCCACCAGTTCCACTGCTATCTCTTCGAATAGATTTACTTTGAGGGGGAAATATAGCATTCCCCCATACATCATGGCCATTGTTTTTAGTGTTTAATGATTAGTGATTAATGATTAATGGTTAGCATACGGGACTCCATTCGAGGAAGTTTTCCAGCTGGAAGGTTTTCCATGCCTGCAGTTCCACGTCCCAGAAGGCTATGGTGCTTGTGACTCTTGTGATGTCATAATCTTTTCTGAAGTCTGCCTTGTAGGGCAGTAGGGTGGCTTTCGCCAGCCTGAATGTCCCGTCCTGCTTGTGGTAGGCTATGAGTGCGTGTCCGTATTGCATGTGGTCTATCAGGCTTTCTATCCGTTGGGCCATCCATGTGGCGCATGTTTCCGTGTAGTTCTTTTCCAGCATGATACGTATTTTCCATAGGTTTCTCAGTGCCTCGTGAAGTGGGGCGTTCTTTGTCGACTTTCTCATCTTGTTGTCTTTAAAATTAATAATTGTATTAGTTTGGCAGGAGGTACGCTTGTATATAAAAAAATGCCGCATTCGTTGAGAAAGCGGCATCTATAGGCGGTGTGGCTTCATCCTTACCAAAGTGGCGGCAAAGATAAGTGGTTTATTCCTTAAGTTGTTTATATTTAATTGTTGTCAATAAGTTTCGTGGTTTCTTCCCTTTTTTGTTTTATTCCCTATATCTCTCCTGCTACCTTCATTTCTCGCCACACTTCACCGAACTCTTGTATTATAGTGTTTTCTGACAGTCTTTTATAGTCTGGCGTTCTGAAGTCGAAATGTGAGTATGCCCATTGTGCCAATGCCTTGTTGCTTGTCGGCTTTTCTTCTATAAAGTATCTTGATTTTTTCCATAGGATGATGTCTTTAATGACTTCTTTCCTATATTGTGGCAGTATTCCTATAACCTCCCCACTTGAGGGACGTCCTACTCCTACCTTAGAGTCTGACATTTCGTGCTTTACATTCGTTTCACAAGTGTCTCCTTCTGTTTTTTTTCCTTACTTTGGAGTGTCTCTTTTGCCTTCATTTTCTAATGTTTTTGGGTTAATAATTAAAATTACTGTAGTTTGTAAAATAAATGCAAAGGTATATCAAGTTTTTTGTTTTTGTGGAGTAAGGATGGAGATAAAAAGCTGGGTTTTATCTTTATGATGGGTTAATGCGTTGATATATAAATGGAAATGACTTTGACTTGGAAGTGTTTTTTAAACGTTCGTTTAATGGACGCAAAGATAAGACTGTTTTTTATATCCTCAAAATGTTTAATAAAAATATTTTGGAAAACCCATCGTATATCAGTTTAATCTACAGTAATTCAGTATATTAAGTATCTTATTTAATATTTAAAATTTCCATTCCCTTTTATTAACTCATTCCCTATTTCATTTCCTAAAATTTGACGTCCATTA
>OHVP01000362.1_pt1 | contig 11613 bp, 9 predicted proteins | sample 1579521 | NCBI WGS metagenome assembly OHVP01 (sample SAMEA3882523, study PRJEB24775) | human gut metagenome | biome: human-associated habitat; feature: intestine environment; material: feces | place: Netherlands | collected 2009/2010
AACGAAGACGTCCATTGTAATTATATCCCATGGAAAATCCATGTGCTCCGGTATCATGGATCACAAGCAGATCTCCCATATCGATCTTCGGCAGCATACGGTCAATGGCAAATTTATCACAGTTCTCGCAGAGGGAACCTGTCACATCATATTTGTGGTCGCAAGGCTCGTCCTCTTTTCCCATAACGGTGATGTGATGATATGCCCCGTAAATTGCCGGACGCATCAGGTTGACTGCACAGGCATCCACACCGATATACTCTTTATAGGTGTGTTTCTCATGGATTGCTTTCGTCACAAGGCAGCCGTAAGGTGCTAACATGAAACGTCCCATCTCTGTATAAATAGAGATATTTCCAAGTCCTGCCGGAACTAAGATCTCCTCAAAAGCTTCCTTGACCCCCTGTCCGATCACGCGGATATCGTTCGGTGTCTGATCCGGTGTATAAGGCACACCGACACCGCCGGAAAGGTTGATAAACTGGATATCACATCCGGTCTTGTCACGCAGTTCCACAACCAGTTCGAACAACTGTCTTGCCAGTTTCGGGTAATATTCATTTGTCACGGTGTTGCTCGCTAAGAATGCATGTACACCGAAATGTTTTGCGCCTTTTTCTTTTAAGATCTTAAATCCCTCGATGATCTGCTCATGTGTAAAACCATATTTGGCATCACCAGGATTATCCATGATGCCGTTGCTCATCTTAAAGACTCCGCCCGGATTATAACGGCAGCTGATCGTCTCAGGAATTTTGCCGATCGTTTTCTCTAAAAAGTCAATGTGGGTAAAATCATCTAAGTTGATGATCGCACCAAGTTCATTTGCAAATTTAAACTCCTCAGCCGGTGTATCATTTGAAGAAAACATAATATGTTTTCCATCAAAGCCCTGGGAATCTGCCAGCATTAATTCTGTTAAGGATGCACAGTCGCAGCCGCAGTCATATTCTTTTAGGATATCAAGGATGTACGGGTTTGGCGTTGCCTTTACCGCAAAATACTCACGAAATCCGGGATTCCAGGAAAATGCTTCCTTGACCGCCTTCGCATTTTCACGGATTCCTTTTTCATCGTAGAGATGAAACGGTGTCGGATATTTTTTTACGATCTCTTCGAGCTGTTCTTTGGTTACAAAAGGTTTCTTCTTCATAATATTCCTCCATTTTATTAAAATACAGCCTGTATCAGCACCATATAAAGCACTGTCCCGACGCCGATACTAAGCAGGTTGTTTCGTTTCCAGACATGAAGCAGTATCACTACTGCCACCGCAATAAACTCCGGTAATCCATATGGATAGGATGTGATACTTACCGCCTTTAAACAATAAATCACCAACATTCCGATGACTGCCGGCGGCAATACTTTTCCAAGATACTGTATCACCGGCGGGATCGGTTTTCCCGGCGGAAAGAATAAAAACGGGCAGAGTCTTGTAAAAAAGATCGTTCCCGCAACTGCTGCAATGATAACAAGTGAACGCGCCACACTAACCGGCATGATGCTCTACCTCCTTTTTCTGGTCTGATTCTTTATTCAAAAACTTACTGCACGGAAGCAGGATCAGCATAATACAGATCATGGTCGGCAGAATAAAATTGTCTGCGCCAAAGATCAGAAGACAAACCAGTCCGCATCCAAGTCCGATCAGTACGCTCGGACGGTTTTTTGACTCCATCCACTGCTCCACCATGATCACGACGAACAACGCCGTCATCGCAAAATCAATTCCTGTTGTGTCGATTGGAAGCACCGAACCAAGCAGTGCTCCGATCGCCGAACCTGCGATCCAGTAAAGCTGGTCTAACAGTGCGATCGCAAATAAGAACTGTCCTTCGTCCACATCCTTTGGCACTTTCGTTACAAAAAATAAGGAATATGTCTCATCTGTCAGGGAAAAGATCATATACAGACGTTTTTTTCCCATCTTTGCAAAACGCTCTAACAACGACAGTCCATAAAAAATATGCCGGATATTTAACATAAACTCCATGAAAATTACCTGCAAAAGACTCACGCCCGGCGCAAAAAAATTCACGGCGAGATACTGTCCACTCCCTGCATAACACAGGACGCTCATCAGTATTGCCCACAGAAAATTATACCCTTTTTCCTGAATCATCACTCCAAAAGCCATACCGATAAACAGATATCCCGTCATGACCGGTATTGTATATGGAAATGCAGCTTTAAACGCTTTTCCATAGGAAGCTTTTTTACTTACTTTGTTTTTTTCTATTTCACAATCCATTTCTTTTTTCTATCCCTGTTACTTTATCACTTTAGCTTGTCGCACTATGTACTCTACAACAATTTTTGTGATACATCAAGACAATTTTCAACAAAAACTTCACTATTGCAAAAACATGTGCTATACTTTTTTTAGTCGCGTTTTACACGAAAAGGAGTTATGAATGAGTATTACCGTTTTAAATTATATGGATCACGCATTAGTCAGCCGCATCAATGAACAGGCTGCAAAGCGTGCCGAAGCTGCAAAACAGTCTAATACGGATGATTTTGCGGCTGCGTTAGCTGACAGTACAAAAGCTATAGAAAACAATCAGAACACCATCAGCACCAATACCGCCGTATCTGATACATCGACCGTATCCACAGGTCAGACTGCTGCATCATCCGCAAGTTCTTATACTTCGAACGAGCTTGACTCTATTTTCGAAGATGCAGCCAATACCTATGGTGTTTCTTCTATTATACTAAAATCAATTGCAAAAGCAGAATCCGGATTTAATCCGTCTGCCGTAAGCAGTGCAGGTGCCGTCGGTATCATGCAGTTAATGCCATCGACCGCTGCTGCTCTTGGCGTTTCTAATTCCTACGATGCCAGAGAAAATATCATGGGCGGTGCAAAATATATCAGTCAGTTATTGTCCAACTATCAGGGAAATATCTCCCTTGCTCTCGCCGCTTACAATGCCGGCAGTGCAAATGTTGACAAATACGGCGGCATCCCGCCTTTTACTGAGACACAGAATTACGTTAAAAAGGTTCTCTCTTATATGGAAGAATTTGGTTCTGCTGTTTCTAATACGGTATCTTCCGTTTCAGACCAGCTTTCTTCTATTTTCAGTCTGACCGGAACTGCAAGAGATGAAGCAAATCAGATGCTCGCTGATTTCTTCTCCTCCAAAAATATCAGTAAAGATGCACTCGATATCTTAACCGCTATTTTAAAATTGAAAAATATGATATCTGGTCAGACAACATCAACAGATGTCTCTTCTGCTTTACAGAATACGGATACTACATCATCTGCTGTGGGAAGTACCTCTGAAACCCCATCCGACCGCACTGCAGTCCTTACTTCCATAAATTCTGATTCTGAAACAATTGAAGATATCACAAAAGACATCCCTGTACGCGTGATTCCTTCTGCAGAAACAGATACGGACGAAGATACTGATACTGAAACAAACACAGATATTGATGCAGCTGTCAGCACAGATACTAATGACGATGTCAGTACAGACACTGACAGTGAATCTTAAATATCCTGTTGCCTGCGGATTGCCCGCAGGCAATTTTTATGTCGATCCTATGGATCTCAAAACTTCTGTCTGATCCGTAACTGTTTCATACTTTCCTATATCGTTATGATAATTCTTCAATCTGTCCCTCTAAGTAGTGATTAAATTCTTTCATAAACTGATACACCGTCTTTACATCCTCTGTAGAATAATGGGACAAAAACTCCATATCCCTTTTTTCCCAGCGTTTGTGACGTTTTGCATGTTCCTCAAACAACATTTTTCCTAGATCCGTCAGTTTAAAATAAACTTCTTTTTTATTCGACTCCAAAGTGTACTTTTCAATCAGCCCTTTCGTTAACAGTTTCTTTGTCATTTTGCTGATTGCGCCTCTTGTCATCCCCATATGTTCTGCGATCTTTGTGACATTCGGCAGTTCTAACCTTCCGATATAATCGATACAGTGTGTCTCAGAATATCCATATTCATCGAGACATTTCCCTTCGGTCAGCTTTGAGAGCATGTCCTGCCGCTCTAACATCAGCGCAAGCTCTTTTAACAGAAGCTCCTGCTCTTTCATACATCCACCCCTTACTTTGCGGAAATATTGTTTCCTCGTCAACAATTACTTCTGTTTTAATATAACGCAAGTTTGTTTCCTTGTCAACAATATATGACAAAGATTCTGGGCAAAAAAACAGAGGCGTCAAGATTTTTGTCTCTTGATGCCTCTGATGTTTTTACTGCTTACGCGTCAAAGTGAAATCCTGCCAGCAGCGAGCCTAGGCTGGTGCCTGTCGATTCTGTGTCGGTATATTTTTCCAGTTCTTCCTCGGCAACGCCTGCGGTATCGACCATTTCTTCCTGTAATGCTTTCATGCTGAGGCTGATCTTGTTGTCGTTGGTGTTAAGGACTTTTGCTTTGACTTTCTGTCCTTCTTTTAATACTTCGGATGGCTTTTTGATGCGGCGCTCACAGATCTGTGAGATGTGTACCAGACCGCTCAGTCCGTTTCCAAGGTTGATAAATGCGCCGTATGGCATCAGTGTCTCGACAGTTCCTTCGAGTACAGTTCCCGGCACGATCATGGAGATCTTGTGGCTGCGCTCTTCGGCTTCTGCTTCTCTTGCCACTGCCTTGCCGGATAAAACCAGTTTTTCTTTTTCCGGATCCACAGTGATCACACGCACTTCGATCTCTTTTCCGATCCACGCGTCAGTATCTTCCACATAGTCAAGTGTGATCTGGGATGCCGGAATAAATGCACGGATGCCTTCCAGATAGGTGACAACGCCGCTCGGTACGCTCTCTTTGATGCGGACTTTGACTGTTGTCTCATCTTCCATCATCTGTTTTAATTTATCCCATGCGAGTATATCGTTCGCTTCCTTTTTGGAAAGTACGATATTTCCGGCACCATCGTCCGTCTGTACCACAGTTGCCTCGATCACATCTCCCTTGTGTACCTGTTCCATGACATTAAAATCAGGATCATTGCTCAGATCAGCAACTTTGATGATTCCCTGCGCATAATATTTTAAATCCAGAGTCACTTCCTCTTCATTTACATCAATGACTGTACCGGAAATGATGTCTCCCTCGTTGATCCTGCGGAAAGAGGCTTCCAGTTCGTCTTTGTAGTCGTCCATTGTTTCCATTTTGTTATCCTCCCATTTGTTAATTCTAATACCTGCAAAACTCATCCACATTTTCTGAAATTGCGAGAGACTGACACATGAAACGAAGGCACGCTTCCGCTGCGTGTCGCTCGCAACGGATACTAAGTGACCAAAATACGGTCACTAAGTACCGGCGGCTCCCCAGCACCTTCTTATTCATTTGTCAGTCTCTCGCAATAGCTCCACATTTTGTTGAGTTTTGCAGAGATCTACATTTTCTAAACGGTATTATAACACACCCGTCCCTAAAACAAAATGACAACTTTGAACAGGTCCCCGTCGACCTCGACGTGGAATTCGCCGCCCTGGGCTTCGGTAAAACTTTTTGCGATCGCAAGTCCAAGTCCGGATCCTTCTGTGTTTCTTGAACTGTCGCCACGCACAAATCGTTCCGTGATCTCATCACCGCTGATATGTATTTCCTCAGCAGACATATTTTTTAAGATGATCTCTACAAGGGATGCTTTCTTTCGCACCTCTAAATAAACCCTGCTGCCCTGCATTGCATATTTGACCACATTGACAAAGAGATTTTCAAAAATGCGGTAGGTTTTCTGGTTATCAAGCATTAACAGTACTTTTTCTTCCGGCACATTCCACTTAAGTTCGAGTCCCCGCTCTTTCATCTTATCCACATGTTCAATGCTGACCTGTTTGATCAGGTTTACAACGTCAAGTTCCATCTTATTAAGTACGATATTATTGCTGTTTGCCTTGCTGACTTCAAAAAGATCTTCGATCAGCACCTTAAGGCGCAGTGATTTACGCTCTAAAGTATCAATGTAAGAACGCCTTTCTTCCTCCGTGATGTCTTCTTTTTTCAGCAGTTCAATGTATGTCGTGATGGCAGTGAGCGGTGTTTTTAAGTCATGTGAAACATTTGTGATCAGTTCTGTTTTCATACGCTGGCTCTTTACCTCTTCCTCCACTGCTTTTTTCATACCGGTCTGGATCTGCGCAAGTTCGTCCCGGAACGGATTAAATATGCCAAAATCCCCCTGAATCTCCTGATCAAGATTACCTTCTGCGATCGTCTGCATGGCATCTAACATCGCATGATAATCTTTATTGATCTGCTCATAATGTTTCTTTATAATAAAAAACAGGACGATCGAATAGACAACTAATGCACCGATCCCAAAGAACCAGAACAAGGAACAGGCTGCAAGCACTGCAAAGTTTATAACGACAACTTTTAAGATCAGTTTTGTCGTTTCCTCACTGAAATCAATGTGTGTGATCTCCCCGGAGAGTGTGTTCCACCACTGTCTGATCCGGTTGCCTGTCTTTTTAAACTGTTTTTTTATCCATGGGAAGATCTGATAGACCAGACTGTATCTTTTAACATATTCCCATAGTCCGACTGAAAATACCGGTCTCAGCAGATATGCGGCTGCAAACCACATTGCAACATCATAAACCTGTCCACCCATCAGTTCATCTGCCGCATCCGAAAATGAATCAAATCCATATGACCAGATAAGTTCCATAAAGTAATTCTGCAGACACAGTCCGCAGATCACACCTGTGACTCCAAGTTCTGCCGCGTAAGCATGTACCTTTCCATCATTTAAGATATTGCCTCCGGCTTTTTTCCCTGTCATAAAAAACATAAATGCGATCACCGCTACAACAGATGCGCCATACAATGGAAGTGCCCCATTAATTTTATAGGCGGACAGCTTTTCAAAATAATCTTCTTCCTCATCACTGCCAGAATCATAAAGAATATTTTCAGATGCTTTCTCTTTGGAAATACCGATCACAAACTCTATATTTTCCGGTCCTTTGAGCACGGGCATGTCTGTTGGATTAAAATACTCTTCCAGATTAGTTTTTAACAGTTCACTGCGTTCCTGTGCCCCTAAGGATTTTACTAAAAGATCGCCGCTATTTTCCCTGTCTGACAGCAGAGGAATTACTTCCATCGCCCCGACTTCATTAAATTTTACCGCAAACAATTCGCTGTAATATTGTGCCAGTTGTTCACTGACATCCTTTTCCTCTCCACCGAGTACGCTCTCTAAATTCTGCGTTGTATTTTTCAGTTTACTTCCATCTTCGGATTCCATGACGCAATAATCAATCTGGGAACGGATTTTTTCAAACTGACTGCTCCATTCATCCATCACCGACAATACTTCATCATTGGTTACCTGCTCTAATTGTTCCTGTGACTCCCACCTGTCGGTTTCATCCGCTTTTGCATAAGATGCGATATAAAGATCTGTTGCTGACATCTCCGTCTCACTCTTCTGATTCTGATATTCCAGATCGAGCAGATAAAATCCCTCATACAGATTTTTCAGAAACTGTGTCCGAATCTGCGTATCACTGTCTGCACCTGTTTTTGCTGCTTCTGTCTTTTGCATCCAGTCTTTGCTTCTGCGATTGATTCCCGGATAGCATAAAAAATTGATAACTGCTAAAACAAGAAGAAACCCTGCTGTTATCACAATCCCCGCCTTACGGCTGTTTTTCCATTTTATATCCAACGCCCCACACCACCTTTAAATATTTTGGTTCTCTCGGATTGATCTCGATCTTATCCCTGATATTTCTCACATGCACCATAATCGTATCCGTATTGATCGCTTTTTCATTCCAGACACGCTCGTAAATCTCGTCCGCCGAATAAACTCTTCCCGGATTTTTCATCAGAAGTGCTAAGATTTTAAACTCAATCGGTGTCATTTTTACCGGTTTTCCATCCACAAATACTTCTACCGTATCTTCATTCAGCTCAATTCCGCCAATGATATGTACCCTGTCATTTTCCTTTTTCTCCTGACTTTTGTTGTTAAACTTTGTATAACGCCGGATCTGGGAATTGACGCGCGCCATCAATTCTAACGGCGTAAATGGTTTTGTCACATAATCGTCCGCTCCGATGTTCAGCCCGATCACTTTATCTGTCTCCTCTGATTTCGCCGAAAGCATAATTACAGGAAAATCATGATGTTCCCTGAGTTTTAATGTCATTGTTACCCCATCCATACGCGGCATCATGATATCAACGATCGCAAGATGTATCTCCTTACTCTCAATAATCTCTAAACCTTCTATACCATCTGCCGCCTTATAAACGTTATAATTCTGGCTTTTTAAAAATATCTCGATTCCATCACGGATCTCTTTGTCATCTTCTACGATTAAAATATTGTACTGTTCCATTATTTTTGTCTGTGTGAAAGATTTTCACACTTCTCCCCTTTTCTTTCTGTGCCGCAGATATTCCTTTTTGCCACACTTCCTATCAGTATATCATTTACCTTATCAAAATGAAACAAATCTTATGTTATTTCCGGCACACCTGAATTATTTCTGCTCTTATCCTCCTTTGTGTATTATCTTACCTTCCGAATGCAAAGAACGCCCGCAGAAAAAGATAAAGATTTTCAAAAGATTTACTTTACATTTTCCTTAATTTCTGCAAAATTTTCTTTTTTTCTCTATATTTTTTGCATTTTGCTGATAGGAGTGTTAGAATACAAATGTTATTAAATTTTCGAGGAGGTTTACTTATGGACAAGAAAACAACAGGAATCGTTTCCTAAATCACGCTTATCGGCTGGCTGATTGCATTCTGCGCCGGTGACAAAGAGGGTGCAAAATTTCATTTAAACCAGTCACTGGTGTTATACCTTGCATCCCTGATCAACAGCATTATTATTTCGCGCATTCCGATCTGTGGATGGGCTGTCAGCGGCATTCTCTCCATTGTATTCTTTATTTTCTGGATCATGGGATTAGTATATGCCTGCAAAGATGAAGAAAAAGAGCTTCCACTTTTAGGAAGTATTAAGATTTTAAACTAAGATATTAAAAAAACATTATTATGTAAAAACCCGGCTTTAAGGTTCATGACCCCAAAGCCGGGTTTCTTTTTCTGTGCACAGACCTGCCTGCTAAAACAGGCAGTCTGCTATCTTATACGATTTTCTTATACCTCTACGGTAATTTTGTCTAAGTGCCAGATATCATCTACATATTCCTGGATCGTACGGTCAGATGAGAATTTACCGGCATGTGCGATATTTAAGATTGCACTCTTTGCCCAGCCTTCCTCATCTTTGTATGCTTCCATGACGCGTTTCTGTGCATCTGCATAGGAACGGAAATCTTTTAAGATGAAATAGGTATCTGCAAACTGTGTACACTGTGTATTGAGCAGTGAGTTGTAAAGGTCACGGAACAGCTCAGGATCGTTCGGTGAATAGAATCCGTTGATCAGCTGCATCAATACCTTGCGGATATCCTGATCCGTATTAAAGATCTGCATTGGATCATAATCACGGTTTCTCTCATGCGCAATGACTTCATCGGAACTCATACCGAAAATAAATGCATTTTCTTTGCCGACTTCCTCTACGATCTCAACATTTGCACCATCCATCGTTCCGAGCGTCAGCGCACCGTTTAACATGAATTTCATGTTACCGGTTCCGGATGCCTCTTTACTAGCTGTGGAGATCTGCTCGCTGACATCTGCTGCCGCAAAGATCCACTCTGCGATCGATACGCGGTAATCTTCAATAAATACGACTTTGATCTTGCCGTTAATGCTTCTGTCATTGTTGATAACGTCCGCCACATTGTTGATCAGTTTGATCGTAAGTTTTGCGTTCTTGTAGCCTGCTGCTGCCTTTGCACCAAAAATAAAGGTTCTCGGATAGAAATCCATATCCGGGTGCTCTTTTAATTCATTATACAGATACATGACATGTAAAATATTCAGCAACTGACGTTTGTATTCATGCAGACGTTTTACCTGCACATCAAAGATGGAACGCGGATCTACTTCGATGCCGTTGTGCTCTTTGATGTATTTTGCAAGACGCAGTTTGTTCTGATATTTGATATTCATGAACTCCTGCTGTGCTTTTTTATCGGTTGCATAGATCGCCATCTTCTCAATATGGGAAAGATTTGTGATCCAGTCGTCACCGATATGTTCACTTACCCAGTCTGCAAGAAGCGGATCGCCATGCATCAGGAATCTACGCTGTGTGATTCCATTCGTCTTGTTGTTGAATTTCTGTGGGAACAGCTCATAGAAATCGTGAAGCTGCTCGTTCTTTAAGATCTCCGTGTGAAGTTTTGCCACACCATTTACGGAATATCCTGCTGCGATTGCAAGATGTGCCATTTTTACCTGACCATCGTAAACGATTGCCATACGTGCAACTTTACCGTTATCTCCCGGAAACTCTGCCTGGATCTGTAAAATAAATCTGCGGTTGATCTCCTCAACGATCTGATAGATACGCGGAAGCAGTCTTGAGAAGATCTCGATCGGCCATTTTTCAAGTGCTTCTGCCATGATCGTGTGGTTGGTATATGCACAGGTCTTTGTCGTGATCTCCCATGCCTCATCCCAGCTTAATCCCTCTTCGTCAAGTAAAATACGCATCAGCTCTGCCACTGCAACGGTCGGATGTGTATCATTTAACTGGAATGTCACTTTCTCCGGCAGCTTATGGATATCGTCATGATGCTTTTTGTAACGTGCTAATGCACGCTGTACACTTGCAGATACGAAGAAATACTGCTGTTTTAAACGAAGTTCTTTTCCCGCGATATGGTTACCATTCGGATAAAGTACCTCAACTAAGTTACGGGCAAGGTTTTCCTGCTCTACTGCCTTGTGGTAATCACCTTTATCAAAGGAGTCTAATTCAAAGCACTCCATCGGCTCTGCATCCCAGATCATTAAGGTATCTACCACATGATTGCCGTAACCTACGATCGGCATATCATAAGGTACTGCTAAAACGGACTGGTAATTTTCCTGTACGAAACGGGTCTTTCCTTCCTCCGTCACTTCCGCACGGACATAACCGCCGAATTTCACCTCATAGGAATATTCCGGACGGCGAAGTTCAAACGGATATCCGTTCTTTAACCAGTTATCCGGCACTTCCACCTGAAAACCGTCTTTGATCTTCTGTTTGAACATACCATAACGGTAGCGGATACCGCAGCCGTAAGCTGCGTATCCCAAGGTTGCCAGAGATTCCATAAAGCAGGCTGCAAGACGTCCGAGTCCACCATTTCCAAGTGCCGGATCCGGCTCCTGATCCTCGATCACGTTCAGGTCGATTCCCATCTCTTCCAGAGCTTCTTTTACTTCCTTATATGCCGTCATGTTGATCAGGTTGTTTCCGAGAGCTCTTCCGAGCAGGAATTCCATGGACATGTAATATACGGTCTTCGGATCGTCTTTCTCATACTGTTTCTGTGTTGCAAGCCAGTCATCGATGATGGCTTCCTTTACAGCATAAGAAACTGCCTGGAACAACTGCTGTGGAGTTGCCTCTTCTACTTCCTTACGGAACAATGTCTTTACATTGTTCCGTACATCTCTTTTAAATACGTCTTTTTCAAATCTTGGATTATACATTTTCTACTTCCCTTCTAACAAACTGGGCTTTGATTATCT
>OHVP01000367.1_pt1 | contig 11468 bp, 9 predicted proteins | sample 1579521 | NCBI WGS metagenome assembly OHVP01 (sample SAMEA3882523, study PRJEB24775) | human gut metagenome | biome: human-associated habitat; feature: intestine environment; material: feces | place: Netherlands | collected 2009/2010
ACCTTGATTTCGATGGCTTTTTGGGCAAAAAGGTTGCTTGATAACAGCAGCCATCCCATGAATAGTAGTTTTTTCATGTGACGTATGGGTTAAAGGTTATTTTTTCAGTTTCATGCTGGCTTTTACCAGGTAAGTAATCAGCAGCAGATAAGCTACCAGTGACACCAGTTCGCTCATCGGGTTAGCCAGCCATTCTTCATGGATAAGGTTGATGTCGCAGTAGCGCATGATGGCACTCACTACACCCATCAGGGCACCTCCGGCAATGAATCCGGATGCCAGCAGCGTACCTTTCTCACCACGTGCGTTGCTGACAGCTTCGTCCTTGCTGCGTGAAGTCACGTACCAGTTGATGGCACCACCCACCAGCAACGGAAGGTTCAGTTCCAATGGAATGAACATACCCAGCGCAAAAGCCAGGGCAGGCACCTTGCAGAAAGTCAGTACCAATGCCAGTGCAGCACCGATGCCGTAGAGCAGCCACGGAGCACCTACACCGTTCATCAGCGGGTCGATGACTGCCGCCATGGCGTTGGCTTGCGGTGCAGCCAGTTGTCCACTGGTGAATCCGTAAGAATCATTCAGCACCATAATCACGCCGCCTACGGTAGCCGCGGAAACCAGTGTGCCGAGGAATTTCCAGCTTTCCTGCTTCTTGGGTGTGCTACCCAGCCAGTAACCGATTTTCAAGTCTGTGATGAAGCCTCCCGCCATGGACAGTGCCGTACATACAACACCGCCCATCACCAGTGCCGCAACCATCCCTTCGGGACCTTTCAGCCCTACGGCTACCATGACTACGGATGCCAGGATTAATGTCATCAGCGTCATTCCGGATACGGGGTTTGTGCCCACAATCGCAATGGCATTGGCTGCCACGGTGGTGAACAGGAAAGCGATACCTGCAACAAGCAGGATAGCTACAATGGTATGTGTCAAGTTGCCCTGCATCACATCGAAGTAGAAGAAGAGAACAACCAGCAGCAGCGTGATGATGGAACCGATGGCGATAATCTTCATGGAGATGTCCCGCTGTGTGCGTTTCACACTGGCTTCCACGTTGGACTTACCTCCCATTTCCTTGGCAGCCAGTCCTACGGCACTCTTGATGATGCCCCAAGACTTGATAATGCCGATGATACCTGCCATGGCAATGCCACCGATACCGATGCTCTTGGCATAGTATTTGAAGATTTCTTCCGGAGCCATGGCGCCTACGGTTGCCGTGATTTCGGGGTTCCATTGGTTCAGTACGGAATCTCCCCAAATCATGGACATACCGGGGATGATAATCCACCATACGGCCAGTGAGCCGGCACAGATGATGGACGCGTATTTCAGTCCCACAATATAACCCAGACCGAGCACGGCAGCACCCGTATTAACCTTGAATACCAGCTTGGCTTTCTCGGCCAGCATTTCGCCGAAGCCGCATACGCGGGTAGTGAAATTCTCGTTCCACCAGCCGAAGGTTGCCACGATGAAGTCGTATAGACCTCCGATAATACCAGCCATGAGTAATGGTTTTGCCTGGCTGCCGCCCTTTTCACCGGAGACGAGCACTTGTGTGGTGGCTGTCGCCTCGGGGAAGGGATACTTGCCGTGCATGTCGCTCACGAAATATTTGCGGAAGGGGATAAGGAAAAGAATACCCAGCACACCTCCCAGCAGGGAACTGATAAAGACTTGTGCAAAGGTGACGGTGATTTCTTTCGGATAGGTCTCTTGGAGAATATAGAGTGCCGGAAGGGTGAAGATGGCACCTGCCACGATGACGCCCGAGCTGGCACCGATAGACTGGATAATGACGTTTTCGCCCAATGCGTTTTTGCGTTTGGCGGCACCCGATACGCCGACGGCAATGATGGCGATGGGGATGGCGGCTTCGAATACTTGTCCCACCTTCAGCCCCAGATAGGCGGCTGCGGCCGAAAAGAGGATGGCCATCAGAATACCCCATGTCACCGACCAGGCATTTACTTCTGAATACTTCTTATCCGGGCTCATCAGAGGGTTGTACACTTCTCCCGGTTTCAATTCACGGAACGCATTTTCCGGTAGTCCGGTAATAGGTTCTTCTTCTTGTTTCATAGGTTTTGTAGTTTTATGTTTTTCTTTAATAGACTTCAAAGAAAGCAAAAAAAAAGGAGATTTAAAAAAATCTCCTTAATTCTGTATGGTAAAATGCTTATTTGGCATCTTTAGCGGTCATGTCCCCTTCGATAAACAATCGCATGATTTCCGTTTTGGCATTGGTGCGCAGGGTAATGGATTTCTTGAAGTGTCCGGGGTATCTTCCGGTTCCATTATAAGTTACTTTCACTGTTCCAGTCTTTCCCGGTGCTATCGGTTCTTGTGAATATTCGGGAACGGTACATCCGCAGGAAGCTACAGCCTGATGGATGACAAGCGGAGCATCGCCTACGTTCGTAAACTTAAAGGTGTAGCTGACCACAGGACTGTTTTCGGAGAATGTGCCGAAGTTGTGGGTGGTCTGTTCGAATTTGATGTCTGCCTTTCCTTGTGCATAGGCATAACCGATGCTCATAACCAGCAGCATCATATAAAAAACGACTTTCTTCATGTTCTTATCTTTTTTATATTTCAACGGCGCAAAGGTAACCCATTTTCATTAAAATAATGCCTATGGCGTGCGAAATTGTATTAAATCGGACTCAAAAGGTCTCTGTACGAATGATAAGCAGGGAAAAATAGGGGAAGCGGATGGTCGCTATCCGCTTGCTGTCATTGATATACTTCTCTTCCGGAGTGCCTACATTCTCAAAATAGTGATACCGGTATTCGGGATGCAGGCGGATGCAGCGGTGAATCTCATCGGTGCATCTGGACAACTTCATGATGACAACCGCACTGTTTTCGCTTGTCAGTTTCTCTATCTCTTCTGTCGTAGTAATGCCGGGTATCACCGTCAGCCGCTCTTCCTGGCTGGCCACATGGAGCCCGCCCAGTGCGCCGGCGGCAATGAAGGCGGGGATACCGGGGATGTGCTTCACGGGGATGCCGTCTGCCTGCAGTTTGTCATATACATAATGTATGGAAGAGTAGAATCCGGCATCTCCTTCGGCAACGATACAGACCTTCTTTCCTTGTTGCCGGAGGGTGGAGCTCTCCATATAGACCTCGTCGTAGGCGCTCAGGGCTTTTTCGCGCTGTTTGCTCATGGGGAGTGGAAAGCGGTGCACCGTGTTTTCCGGAATGTCGAGTTGCAATAGGATGTCGGCTGCGCGTGAAACTCTGTTTCCATCTTTGGCCAGTGTCTCGGGACAGAATATACAGTCGGCTGTCTGCAGGGCTTTCAAGCCTTTTACGGTAATCAGTTCCGGTTCGCCGGGACCGAGAGATACAAATATGACGGGGAACATTTGCATGAAGACATTAAAGTTAAAAATTAAAGAACAGCAAAACGGCTACAAAAGTGGGGAAATAATCAGTAGCAAACAAGATATTCGCTATCTTTGTTATTTACTAAAACAATCTGTTTTTTATGGATTATCAACTGAACACCCGCTTGAATGGCAACATAGCCATGACTTCCAGCTACCATGAGCGTGCGTCGCTGCAACGTGACAAGACTCTGTATAAATTCATTTGGGTACAGATCGGTACGCTCACTCTGGAAATAGACCATATCCCCATGCGCCTGGAAAAGGATGAAATCGTGACCTTGACCCCGTTGCATCACCTGGAGGTAAAAGAGGTGGACGGTGAATACCTGACGTTTGTATTCAACAGCAATTTTTATTGCATCTATGGACATGACAACGAGGTCTCTTGCAACGGACTCCTTTTTTATGGCTCTTCCAGGGTGATGAGACTGGCGCTTTCTGCCGGGCAGTCTTCCAACCTGCATGACATAGTCCGCATTTTCCGGCAGGAATCGGTCATCCATGACAACCTGCAGGAGGAGATGCTGCGGATTGTCTTGAAACGTTTCATCATTACCTGCACACGCATTGCGCGCCAGCGTTTTGGGGTGGGGCAGGAGAAGGAAAAGACGTTTGACATCATCCGGCAGTATTACGTATTAGTGGACCGGCATTTCAAGGAGAAGAAGCAAGTGCAGGATTATGCCGATATTCTTTGCCGTTCTCCCAAGACACTTTCCAATCTGTTCTCGACCTGCGGGTTGCCTTCCCCTTTACGGGTGATTCATGACCGCATTGAGGCAGAAGCCATGAGATTGCTGCTGTATACCCACAAAAGCGCTAAGGAAATCAGCTCCATTCTGGGCTTCGAAGACTTGTCCGCGTTCAGCCGTTTTTTCAAGAAAATGACCGGCGAGAGTGTCTCGGACTACCGGAAAAGAGTGAAACGGGAAGAATTGCCAACTGTTGCGGAATAATTGCCATTTCGTACGTGGTGGAAAACAAGGAACTTTGCAAAAACAAAAATCAAGTCATATTACTGAAACCATTTAAAAAGTAGAACAAAGATGAAAACGAAATTGCAAAACTTGTTTATGGCTGCGTTGACGCTGGCCGCTTCCACTCAAAAGTTGGGTGTTAATTTGATTCGTGTAGCCATCCTGGTTATTTTCGTATGGATTGGTGGGTTGAAATTCTGGAATTATGAGGCTGAAGGGATTGTCCCTTTTGTGGCGAACAGCCCGTTCATGAGCTTCTTTTATACAAAGAGTGCCCCGGAGTACAAGGAGTATAAGCTGAAAGAGGGCGAGTTCAATGAGGCGAAACATCAGTGGCACGTGGAGAACAATACGTATGGTTTCTCTCACGGTCTGGGCATTCTGATTATGACCATCGGCATTCTGACATTTCTGGGGATATTCTCTCCGAAAATCGGACTGGCGGGAGCTGCACTGGCCATTGTCATGACAATAGGTACCCTCTCTTTCCTGGTGACAACCCCTGAGGTGTGGGTGCCCGACTTGGGAAGCGGGGAGCACGGCTTTCCGTTGCTGACGGGGGCAGGGCGCTTGGTCATCAAGGATACGGCCATTCTTGCCGGTGCCATTGTCGTACTGTCTGACAGTGCAAAAAGAGTATTGAACCAATTAAGGAAATAGACGTATGAAACAGTATGATGTCATTATCATCGGATTCGGCAAAGGCGGAAAGACATTGGCTGCCGAGTTGGCAAAACGGAAGCTGGACGTTGCCGTAGTGGAGCGTTCGGAAAAGATGTACGGAGGGACATGTATCAATATCGGTTGCATTCCCACAAAAACATTGGTGCATGCGGCAAAGCATGCGGACAAAGACGCTTCTTGGGAGGTCAAGAAGGCATACTATCGTCAGTCCATTGCAAGGAAGGAAGAGGTCGTCTCTTTCCTACGTCAGAAGAACTATCACAATCTGGCCGACAATCCTCATATAACGGTCTATACGGGTATCGGCTCCTTTGCAGGTCCGGATGTGGTGGAAGTTGGGATGGTGGAAGGGACATTACAATTGCAAGCTCCCCGGATATTCATCAATACGGGTGCCGAAACCGTCATTCCACCGATAGAGGGGATACAAGGTAACCCACGGGTATATACCAGCACCTCCATTATGGAACTGACTGAGCTGCCGGCACAGCTCGTCATTGTAGGTGGGGGATACATCGGACTAGAATTTGCTTCCATGTATGCTTCATTCGGTTCGCAAGTCACGGTGCTCGAGGGCTCTTCCGAACTGATATCCCGGGAGGACCGGGACATTGCGGACAGTGTCCGGGAGGTATTGGAACAGAAAGGAATCGTTTTCAGGCTGAATGCACGCGTGCAGTCCGTGAAAGACTCTGACGTCATTTACCGGGATGCGGTCACGGGAGAGGAACATCAGTTACACGCAGATGCCATCCTGCTGGCTACCGGCCGGCGTCCGAATACGGCTGGCTTGAATCTGGCGGCGGCAGGTGTAGAGGTGAATGAGCGCGGTGCTATTGTGGTGGACGACTATTTGCAGACTACCAACCCCAAGATACATGCTATCGGTGATGTAAAGGGCGGTTTGCAGTTTACCTACATTTCTTTGGATGATTACCGCATTCTGCGCGAAGACCTTTTCGGGGCAGGAGAACGCAAGGTGTCCGACCGTGACCCGGTGAGCTATTCGGTATTCATCGACCCGCCGCTTTCACGCATCGGGCTGAGCGAAGCGGAAGCACGCAAGAAAGGATTGAATATAAAGGTCAACAAACTGCCGGTAGCCGCTGTTCCGCGTGCCAGGACTTTGGGCGATACGAACGGATTGTTCAAGGTGGTGGTGGACGCCGATACGGACAAGATAGTGGGATGTACGCTGTTTGGTCCGGAATCGAGCGAGGTCATCAACCTGGTGGCAATGGCCATGAAGACCGGGCAGGAATATACCTTCCTCCGTGATTTTGTCTTTACACATCCCAGCATGAGCGAAGCGCTGAATGACTTGATGGGCTTTTAAAGATTATTTAGGCACAATATCCACCAATTTGCGGGAAGAGCATTTGCGTATTTCCCCAAAAATGACGAATATTGTGCCCGAATTCTATAAACCCCAATAGTCATGACCCGGATATCTGCCATAGGCATTGCACTGCTGTGCATTTTATGCGTAACCTCTTGCGGCTTAAAATCAAGACAGACTACTACCGAATCTTCTTCCGAAACGGGCTATTCTCCGGTTACGACAGACACGGCAGCTACCATTGTACCGTGCTATGCCAAAGGCTATACGGTGAAATATCTTCCGCACCATGTCCGTCTGGTGGATATACACGACCCTCAAAAAGAAAGCAGCAGCACTTTCCACTATGCGCTGGTACCGAAAGGCATAAAGCCTGTCGGTATACCGAGCGACTATACGGTGATTGAAACGCCGGTAGAGCACGTTATGTGTATGACATCCCTGCAACTTTCCAACTTCATCCGTCTGGATGCCTGCGATTATGTGGTGGGCATCACCAGTACGCGCCATCTCTTCAACAAGGAGATGAACGACCGTTTGAAGTCCGGCGAGACCGTGAAGATTGGTATCGAAGGGAACTTTGATAATGAAGTGATAATGAGCATGAATCCGGATGTTATCTTTATCTCTCCTTTCAAGCGGGGCGGATATGATGCCATGCGGGAAATCGGTATTCCACTGGTTCCCCATTTGGGATATAAGGAGATGACCCCGTTGGGGCAGGCTGAATGGATAAAATTCATCGGCATGTTTATAGGCCAGGAAGTGGAGGCGAATGAAAAGTTTGCTGCGATAGAGAAGCGCTATAACGAATTGAAGGAGCTGGCTGCCAACGTGAAGAAGCGTCCGATGGTATTCAGCGGCGAGATACGGGGTGGCAACTGGTATGCAGTGGGAGGAAAGAGCTTTCTTGCCGAACTGTTCCGTGATGCCGGTGCGGATTATTTCTTGAAAGACGATCCCCGTTCGGGAGGTGTCACGCTGGATTTTGAAACCGTATATAGCCAGGCGGAGAGTGCCGACTATTGGCGCATTGTCAACAGCTATGACGGGACGTTCACGTATGATGCCTTGAAGTCCCTCGACCCGCGTTATGCCGACTTCCGTGCGTTCCGTGAGAAGGGAGTGGTATACTGCAACATGCGTGAGAAACCCTTCTACGAAAGTATGCCCATGCAGCCCGAAATTGTATTGGAAGACTTGATACATGCTTTCCATCCCGATTTGTTGCCCGACTATAAACCGACTTACTACGAACTGCTGAAATGATAAAAAGACCCATACTTCCGTTGATGTTGCTGACACTGGCATCTATCTTTCTTTTTTTCCTGCTGAACCTGCTTTTGGGGTCGGTTCACATTCCTCTGCGCTCCGTGTGGAACATATTGTGGGGAAATACGGATGAATCCGTTATTTGGCAGAATATCATCTGGAAGTCCCGCGTGCCCCAGGCGTTGACGGCATTGGTGGCGGGAGCAGGGCTGTCAGTCAGCGGTCTGCAGATGCAGACGGTGTTCCGCAATCCGCTGGCAGGGCCTTCGGTATTGGGCATCAGTTCAGGTGCCAGCCTGGGTGTGGCTTGTGTGGTATTGCTGTCCGGGGCGATGGGCGGTGTGGCATTGAGCCGTTTGGGGTATATGGGCGAGGTTGCCTTGTCGGTTGCCGCCATTATCGGTGCGCTGGCTGTGATGGCGCTCATTGTCTATGTCTCCCAGAAGGTGAAGGGCAACGTGACGCTGCTGATAATCGGTGTGATGATAGGCTATGTGGCAAGTGCCGTCATCGGCGTATTGAAATATTTCAGTGTGGAGGAAGATATACGTGCATATGTCATTTGGGGATTGGGTAGCTTTGCCCGTGTTTCGGGCGACCAGATGGTGCTGTTTGTCTGCATCATGGCTGTGCTGCTTCCGTTGTCCTTCCTGCTGATAAAGACGATGAATCTGTTGCTGCTGGGCGATGGCTATGCACGCAATCTGGGACTGAACATCAAGCGGGCACGCCTGCTGGTTATCTCATGCTCCGGTGTGCTGGTGGCTATTGTAACGGCCTATTGCGGTCCGATTATGTTTATCGGATTGGCGGTTCCCCATCTGTGCCGTGCCATCTTCCACTCTTCGGACCATCGGGTGTTGATGCCTGCCACATTGCTGGTAGGCGCTTCCCTGGCATTGGTCTGCAATCTGATAGCCCGTATGCCCGGCTTCGAGGGAGCTTTGCCGGTCAACTCGGTGACGGCACTGGTAGGTGCGCCGGTAGTGGCTTCTGTACTTTTTAGAAAACGGAAAGGAGAATTGAATGAATAAGGAAACCATACATATAGAGAATCTTTCCATCGGTTACCCCGGCAAGGGGGATGTGAAAGTGGTGGCAGACGGCATTTGCGCCGGAATCAACAGTGGTGAGCTGACTTGCTTGTTGGGAGCTAATGGAGTGGGGAAGTCCACGCTGCTTCGTACGTTGTCTGCCTTCCAGCCAAAACTTGGAGGAAACATATTTATTGAAGGAAAAGAGATTGGGGACTATACCGACAAGCAGCTTTCGCGCGTCATTAGTGTGGTGCTGACGGAGAAGTGCGATATACGCAATATGTCCGTCGTAGAACTGATAGGTCTGGGGCGTAGCCCCTACACCGGTTTCTGGGGAACTCTTTCGAAAGAGGACAAGACTGTGGTGGACAAATCCATCGCCCTGGTAGGCATTCCCCACCTGGAGCACCGCATGGTGCATACGCTGAGTGACGGTGAACGGCAGAAGGTGATGATAGCCAAGGCGCTCGCCCAGGAAACTCCCGTCATCTATCTGGATGAACCGACAGCTTTCCTTGATTTTCCCAGTAAAGTAGAGATGATGCAACTGCTTCACCAGCTCAGCCGGCAAACGGACAAGACGATTTTCCTTTCTACTCACGACTTGGAACTGGCCCTGCAGATAGCGGACAAAATATGGCTGATGGACAAGGTGAACGGCGTAACTATCGGTACGCCCGAGGACCTTTCGTTGAACGGCAGCCTGAGCAATTTCTTTGCCCGTAAGGGTATTGCCTTTGATTTGGAAACGGGACTGTTCAGGGTAGCCAATGAATATACCTCCCAGATACGCTTGGCGGGCCACGGGCAGAAGTATGCCATGGTGCGCAAGGCACTCCAGAGAAACGGGATTCTGGCAAACCGGAATGTTGAATCGGAGATTTATATCGAAACCGGAGATTTGAAGGGAGACGGCAGCTTCGTATTCCATCGACCGGGCAAGGAGCCGGTAACAGTGTACTCCATTGAGAAATTGCTGCAAATAGTCTTGTCATTCCATTCCCTATGATGCACCATTCTGCAAAGGATAATTATGTCCACTTAACGACGACTCCGGTCCCCCGGCTGATTACGTCATTGGCTGTGCCGACCATCATCAGCATGCTGGTGACGTCCTTCTACAACATGGCAGATACCTATTTTGTGGGTAAAATAAATACCCAGTCTACGGCTGCCGTAGGTATCGTGTTTTCTGTGATGTCCATTATCCAGGCTGTGGGATTCTTCTTCGGTCATGGTTCGGGGAACTACATCTCCCGTAAGTTGGGGGCGCAGGAAACGGAGAGTGCCGAGAAGATGGCATCCACCGGCTTCTTTTTTGCCTTGTTTATCGGAGCGGCTCTGGCTGTGCTGGGATTGCTGTTCCTTACACCGCTTTCCCTTGCTTTGGGGTCGACGCCTACTATTCTTCCGTATACGGAGCGCTATTTGGGAATCATTCTGCTGGGTACTCCTTTTATGACCGCCTCATTGGTGCTGAATAACCAAATACGTTTTCAAGGTAATGCGGCGTATGCCATGGTGGGGATTGTGAGTGGGGCGGTCATCAACGTGGTGCTCGACCCTATCCTGATTTTTGTATGCGATATGGGCATATCCGGTGCCGCACTGGCCACAGTAGTCAGCCAGATATGTAGTTTCATCCTTTTGCTATATATGGGGCGCAGAGGAGGAAATATACGTATACGTTACAGAAACTTTACGCCTACACTGGCTTTCATCAAGGAAATTATTGGGGGTGGAACTCCGTCACTCACCCGGCAGGGACTGGCAAGCGTGGCAACCATTTTGCTGAACGTGGCGGCCGGTGCATATGGTGACGCAGCTATTGCAGGGATGTCCATTGTGACGCGTATCTCTATGTTTATCAATGCTTTCCTAATTGGTTTCGGGCAAGGCTTCCAACCGGTATGCGGATTCAATTATGGTGCCGGGCTGTATGCCAGAGTGCGCCAAGGATTCTGGTTCTGTGTGAAGGTAGGCTTTTTCTTTTTGCTGGTTTGTGCGGTGGCAGGTATGGGATATGCCGAGGAGATTGTCTCCATCTTCCGCAAGGGAGACCCTGCTGTTGTAGCTACCGGTGCGGCAGCATTGCGCTGGCAGTTCATCACCTATCCGTTGGGTGCATGGATTGTGGTCAGCAACATGATGCTGCAGACTATCCGCAAGCCCGTACGCGCTACGATACTTTCCTCTGCCCGTCAAGGGCTGTTCTTCATCCCCCTCATCTTCATTCTTCCTTATTTCTTAGGACTGAAAGGGGTGGAGATGTGCCAGGCGGCGTCGGACATGCTGACCTTCTTCCTCGCCATTCCATTGACCTGCGGGGTGCTGGCGGAGATGAAGAGGAAGGAGGCGGAACAACTGCAACAGCGGCAATCTTGAAGTTTCTGCGTCCCTATTCAATTTTCACGGGAGCTATCGGTTGCCGCTTCACTTTATCGAGGGGAGCTGCATGGTACTCGATGCGCCCGAAGTCTATCTGTCTCAAATCAATGCTTCTGATTGTACTGTTGTACATGGTGCGATAGTAGATGATACCGTTTGTCATATCTGTGGCCGATGTCCATTGGGTGGCACTTGGAATATTGGCAGGAACCTGGCCGAGGGGAAACTCGATGCCTACGGGTATATCAAAGTTATTCAGTATCTGAAAACATTGGAGAACGGTTTCCTGTGCGGTATTCTGTGGTAGTGTAGAAGTCTGGTAGAAAGCGGCACGGATAAAGCGGGAAGGGGGAGTCACATCTCC
>OHVP01000376.1_pt1 | contig 11313 bp, 3 predicted proteins | sample 1579521 | NCBI WGS metagenome assembly OHVP01 (sample SAMEA3882523, study PRJEB24775) | human gut metagenome | biome: human-associated habitat; feature: intestine environment; material: feces | place: Netherlands | collected 2009/2010
TTTTTATCATCCAATATCGGCTTTCCTTCAGCGTCAACAGCCAATAAAGCAAAGTCTTTTGCAGATTTATCCAAATATTTATCTATGTAATTTTCAGCTTCCGTATCATCAGGCAGACAGAAAATCTTTAACGCACGAGGATCAAGATTCTCCGGAATACCATCCAACCAATATTGTTTAGTAGGATTATCCGTATTAGCAACGTAATGACGATTATAATAAATACCTAAATAATTAGCATATTTCACATTAGAGGCCAAACGAGGATACATATCAGCAACTTTCACATCACCAAGATTTGTCAATAAATTAGCTACTGTAGACGACAAAACCTGATCATCAAACGAACGCGTAAACACACCTGTCAGATTATCCCAGCCATTATTTTCTGGTACAGCAAAAATCTCATCTTGTGCCTTAATTACGTTCAACCCTTCTGAAGCTTCACGAAATTCTTTTTCTGCTGTAACAGGATCTACCACAGATAAACGCATCGCATAACGCATTCTCAATGAATTGGCCAATTTTTGCCATTTATTAGGATTAAATCCTTGACCAAAAGTATCACATGATCCCTCATCTCCTTCAGCTTCAACAGATGTATCTATTGCTTCTGAAGCCTCTTTTAATTCTTTTAAGATAAAAGCATATACATCCTTTTCTGAATCAAACTCCGGATTTTCACCCAAGAAACCATCAATAGCATAAGGACCAAAATTATCTGTAAACTCACTAATCAAATAAGCACGCCAGATACGAGCAAATTGTTTTACATTCGGAAAAAACTTTTTCTCATGCACCGTAGCAGTACCTGAAGCAACTTGCTGCTCTGCTGTATTAATTGCTAATGTAGCATTTTTTATGCTATTAGAAATACAGGGATAATAATAACTACTAGTATAGTCATCAGTATAACGTCCCACATTCAAGAAGCTCATTTCACCAATTACACGAGCAGCACTTCCCCAATTATACACAACAATACGCTCAGATACCCCTGGATCCATTTTAGCTTGTGCTATAGCATTATTTAAAGCAAATTGAGGTTTCACATATTCTATAGTAGCTGTGATAGGACTTGTATTAACCTCATCAAAATCAGAGCATGAAAACAAAACAGTACAAGCTCCAAGTCCTAATATTATAGTCTTTATATCTTTCATAATTTTATTTCCTTTAATTTCTTAGAAACCAAGAGTTACATTAAACAAATAAGTACGTGATGTAGGTGCAGAAGCATTTTCCATACCTGTAGCATTTGTACTGGTTGCATAAACCGATTCTGGATCAATTCCATTTAAGTTACTCTTTATCATCCATACATTATTAACAGAAACACCTAATTTCAGACGCTGAATTGGAGTTTTCTTTAACAAAGAAGATGGGAAGGAATAAGTTAAAGACACATTACGCAAACGAATATTTGTTGCATCATAAATGTATGCTTCTGAAATTCCCGCACGACCTGTACCTAAAGCTTGATAATACTTTTGCAAAGAGACAGGTGTCTGGTTCTGGGCATAACTGCCATCCGATTGTCTAATGACACCCGGTACAACAATATCATCACGTTTTCCACCAGGAGCTGTCACTTCTGCAATACCTGAGCTCTGTAATTCCAAATTTGTAAACGAGAAGATATCACCGCCAAAACGTCCATCAATCAAGAAGCTAAATCCAAAGTTTTTATAAGTAAAACTATTAGTCCATCCCGCCATCATATCCGGCTGCTGTTCACCAATTTTATAACGTTCACTTGTAGCCTGAGGCAAACCGGAATCACTTAATAATAATTGTCCATAATAAGGGCTATTCACATCTTCTACCCGCTGATACTTCGTTCCCCAGATTTCTCCATATACACCACCTGCAACTGCATAAATTTGTAGTGCATCAGAACCACCTAAAGAATATCTCATACCCGGCTGTCCTGGTAAAAGTTCAATAATCTTACTCTTATTTCTTGAAATATTTAATTGTGTATCCCAACTAAAATCTTTTGTTTCTACCGGACGTGCATTCAACATTAACTCAATTCCAGTATTCTGTATATTACCCGCATTAATTTTCATGCTTTCATATCCAGAAAGATTATTCATCGGAATATTCATCAACTGGCGCTTTGCATTCGTTTTATACCATGCAAAATCAATACCAAAACGATTATTAAAGAATTTCAATTCTGTACCAACTTCCCATGAAGTAATAAGTTCACTCCGCACATCTGCATCATATTTAATTTTTCCTTGATCTGCAGTAGGCTGACCACCAATAGAAGAAATCGTATAAGTATCATATAACTGATATGGATCCATATCATTACCAACCTGAGCAAATGAAGCACGAACTTTAGCATAAGTAAACCATTCAGGCATAGTTTTACCAATCTTATTGACCATGTCACTAATTACCCATGACACAGAAACAGAAGGATAAAAGAATGAACGATTCTTCTTTGACAATGCCGAAGACCAATCATTACGGAATGTAGCATCCAAGAATGCCCAACCATTATAGTTGATCCCAAGAGTTCCATACAAAGAATTGATTTTTTTATGAATATAGGTTTCGGTTATTGACAAATCTTTTTTGTCACCATTGGCTAAAGAGAATAAATCGGGAGCAGTCAATTTTCCCATAGCATTATCCAAACCTGTAGATTTTCTTTCCATTAAGTTACCACCAAAAGAGAAATTACCACCAAATTTTCCAAACAATTCATCTTTATGGCCACTGATCAAAAAGCTGAAATTATTTTCGAAGAACTTTTTCTCACTAGTGCTGTAACGGCTGTTCTTATTATTAGTAGGACTTCCTGCATACAATTTCTCTTCACCCTCAGTGAAATACATATCACTACCGGCTTTGATTTCAGCATCCAGCCAATCTGTAAATTTGTACTTCAATGATCCGTTCATCAGGAAACGATTGCGACTGTCTTTATTGGGATTATAATCTTTAGACCAATAAGGGTTGATACCCCCTTTACTCCACCAGATCATTTCGCCGAATTCGTCTTTGACAGGGCTGGAAAAGTCACGGATGTCAATAGTCGTAGGCATATTGAAAATAGTATAAAATGCATTATTCCCACGTGCACCACTGATAGGGCGGTTTTCTGCGAGGGTATTGATGTATTGTACTTTTGCATCAATACTCCAACGATCATCTTTACCAAAAGTAGAAGATGCACGCAAAGTTAAGTTTGTACGGCTTAAGTTAGCACCCGGTATCATGCTGGAGTCATCCATACGATTCAATGAGGTGTAAATGGATGTTTTATCATACTGCTGCTGGAATGATATGCTTTCTGATAAGTTCACACCTGTATCAAAGAAATTTTTTACGTTATCAAAGATTTGCATATTTGCAGTTGTACCATCCCATTTTGTGTAGCTTTGCCCTGTTACTTCAGGTCCCCAGCTATAGCCGTTAGTTGAGTCGAACACGCCATTCTCACCTTGTCCAAAGGCTTTTTGGCGTTTAGGGAGCATAAATGTTGTCTCAGCGGAAACTGAACCAGAGATGGTGATACCCAAACCTTCACGCTTTGTTCCTTTTTTAGTTGTAATCAAAATAACACCATTACCGGCACGAGAACCATAAAGAGCAGCAGCTGACGCACCTTTCAACACAGACATGGACTCAATATCTTCAGCATTAATATCTGAAAGTCCATTACCCATATCCAATGTCGGGTTATCAATATCATTATTACTTGCTCCTGTAAAGTTATCCATTGGCACACCATCGACAACAATTAACGGCTGGTTCAAACCTGTTACAGAATTCGCACCACGAAGCTGGATTTTGGAAGAACCGCCAGGACCATTACTTGAACGGATAATCTGGACACCTGAAACTTTACCTGTCAAAGCATTTGCGAGGTTCGTTTCACGAGCTTCAAGTAACGCGTCACCTTTTACCTCCTGCATGGCATAACCCAGTGCTTTTTTCTCACGTTTGATACCAAGAGCAGTCACTACAACTTCACCCAATGTTTGTGTGTCATCCTGTAAAGTTACATTCATGGGTTGTCCATCCCAAGGAATCTCTACTGTTTGATAACCTACAAATGAAATTTGAATGATATCCCCTTTTTTCACATTGGATAAAGAGAAGTCGCCATCAAGTCCGGTTATCGTACCATTAGTCGTACCTTTCACTACTACAGACGCACCGATAACGGTTTCACCTGTAGCGTCTACTACAACTCCTGTACAAGCTCCATTTTGTTGTGTGATTTTCACATCGGCAACGCCGGGATTGGCGACCGCGTATGCTGCTCCGGTAGAGGCACCCATTAGGAACAGCAACATACTGACTGATTTTAGTCGTTTTAACATAGCTGTGATTTTTTTTAAAGTTTATTGAAAATCAAGTAATTCCGTTTCCTTAGTTCCTTCAGAACTACTCTTGTAGCTATGTATCTGAATATCAATGTGTTTTATTTTTATGCCTCAAAAAGAAAAATTGTATTTAAAAGTCTATAGAAGGACTTTTAAATACAATTTTCTATCTATTTTCTACCGAAAAGAGCACTAATATAGAAAGCCGAATAACCATAATGGTATTTTATTATTTATTCCATACTCTATATCATCAGCGACAATATATGCATCAGAAAGTCCATTTATTTGTTGTTTACCTTTATGTCTACCACCGACTTCAAAAGTATAGCGTCCATCAATAAAGAAATCACTCTCTTTAGAAACGTTTATTCTGTGGCAATAACGCAATTGGTTGGCAAAAAAAGTTTCCCTGACATTTCCAATATCAATCTGACTGGCAGACAATGCATACATTAAATTAGGATTCTCCAAAAACAGTTTATCAGGTTTTTGCAAGCGGCTTATGCCGGAGCCTTCTTTTTGGAGATTCATAGTCAGACAGCTGTCATGGAGGGCATCCAGATAGGCCAGCAATGAATTACGCGAGATTCCTATCCGTTCACTTAGTTTGCTGACATTAGGAATAAAAGGCGCCGACTCTGCAATGATATATAGTAACTGCTTAATTTTAGTTGTATATGAAATATCAACCCCTCTTAACTGTGGAATCTCCAATTCCACAATCAGATTGACCACTTCATTTATTCTTGAATAATAAAGAGCGGGTAATTCATTGTAATAAGGATAATACCCATGTTTCAAATAATCAGAAAAATGTTTCAGAACTTTAACTTTGTCTACTATCCCGACAGATAATGCCAGATGATTGTCCAATATATTATTTAAAGTCAATATCGGCAATGATAGTTTTTCATTCCAGTTTAAATACTCGCGAAAAGAAAAACCTTGCATTTCATAAACAATAGCCCGCCGGCTTAAATCCGATTTGGCATTTAAGATTTCAAGCAAGGACGAACCTGTAAAGACTACATGAAGTTCAGGTAAGTCATCATAAATATTTTTCAGTTCTTGAGACCAGTTGGGGTATTTGTGTACTTCATCCAGAAACAGATATTTTCCTCCCCGCTTTACAAAATCGGAAGCTAAATCATAAAGTTTATGTTCACTGAACCAAATATTATCCACACTGGCATAAAGTACGGTTTTATCCATTGGAAGGTTCAGTTTGATATACTGCAACAATAAAGTTGTTTTTCCAACTCCCCGGGCCCCCTTTATACCGATAAGACGAGCTTCCCATTCTATCTCATTCATCAGGCTACGTACAAAAGAAGTATTTGTTATAGCCAGTTTCTTGATAAAGGATTCAAATAATCGTTCCATTTCTTCTTTTTGTTTATCACACATTACAAAAATAGTAATAAATTGTTCATCGCGATAAACAAAACGAGTTTTTTTTAAAGTTGCAGCAATAAAATGCTCACATTGCCATTTGTTTAAATAAAGTTCAGACCTTCGCCCAAGTGTACTGCCCTTTTTTATTTGGCTTATGTTAAGTGGCTCTATGACCTATGCATAATATGCTTTGCCGATATCAGAATATCAAATGATTTTGGGTATAATAAAAAAGGAAGAGAATATATCACATAACCTCTTCCTTTTTTATTAATAAACTTGGACTAGCGTCATATTTCAGACTGTTTTTTCATTAATTCAAATTAGGTCCTTCGCCAAATTGCGGATTTCCTTCATCTACCCATACACGCTGAGAGTTTAGTTTGTCAGGATCTGCATTGTCAGTACCATAAGAGAACCCTTGCGCTTTATATGCTGCAATTGTAATATCACGCATCTGATCTGTAGGAGCAGGTTCACTTACTTTGAAACGTCTCGGAATTAATGTTGAATAATCCAATAAATCACTAAATTCCTCCCAAGGTAATAATGTACTGTTTTTCATGGGAATACCGGAACGACGTACATTTATAAACTGATCAAGAGGGCTCATTATATAGTGGATGTACTGCTGAATATATACCTTTTCCAAATCAGATTTAGTATCACCAGTTAATTTGAAAGCATCATGAGAGAGCATTTCATTAACCATGGTATCATCAATCTTAATAGTAGCATCGAGCGGGTCATTTACACAAGTACGTGAATAATAAGGAACTTGATTGAGTTCCGCTGCTTTGTCATATACATAAGCAGATAAACGACAACCTTCTGTCAGATATTCTTGAGCCGATTTAGGTGCATTAGCTCCTAATAATTTAAATTCAGCTAATAATAATTGTACTTCTGCTGCTGAGAAATAAATGCCATACCATGGGGTTATTTGAATATCTTTATCAGGTGTTACATCCGGTGCATCTGGATAAGTGAAGTCATAAATACCTTTTACTAATTCCTGATTGCGGAATGACAGCGCTTCATAATCTCTTGTTCCACCTGCGGAAGTTTTTAACTGGAACAATAAACCTGTAGGGTCAAAAATCCATTTGTTATTCTCTTCCAAGCCAGCACCAATCTTTAAAGGGGCTCCGTAATAACGTACCCATGGTTCGCCTGGACCTGTCCAGCCTTTAAATTTACCGTCTTCGATAATAGCGTTTTCGGCGATATAAGGAGGAATTTCTTTACCTTGATCCAAGAATGCTTGTATTACAGCTCCGTTAAACTCATTCTTTGTGAAGGCACTTAACAGACGTGTGTCGCGGTTGTCTTTCATAAAGTCAATTAATAAATCATGTCCGGCACCTTGAGGGAAATCATTGTTCCAGTGATTGTTTGTTCTTCCGCGATTATAAATAAAATCATCAGTTGCGGATTCTAATATACCAGCCTGATTGGCTATGACTTCATTTGCTATCTTAATGGCTCTGTTTCTGTCTTTATTAACAAGACGTGCTGCTAGCTTTAATTTTAAAGAGTTGGCGAATTTCGCCCATTTTTTGACATCGCCATTGTATATGAAATCCTGATTACCTAAGATATCGCTAATATTATTAGTCGTAAGATAGTTAATAGCCTCGTCCAATTCCTTCAACCAATAATCATATAATTCTTCCTGTGTGTCAAATTTGGGATACAATGTGCCTCCATAACGAGCCATCTCTGCTTCCGTGTATTGAAGTGAGCCATACATATCGCTATCACCCATTGCCAGAAAGACAGCTAAAGGATTACATAGATATTGAATATATCCATAACGTGCTTTATCTTCATCAGACATTTGAGAAATTTGATAACGTAAATCATTTATCATACGTAAAGTATCATATATATTCGATCCTGTACTACCTTGCTCGGTTATCAGATTAAAACTGTCTACATTACCACTTGGGCTAACAATACACTGTCCCCAAGCACCAATACGCGGAAAATCATAATACCATGCAGAATAATCCATCGGTTCGAATTGATATAGGCATTCCGTGAATAAAAAACGGATATTAGGAGTTGAAATGTCACCTTCACTTGAGTTTATATCTTTAAACTCATCGGCACAAGAGGATAAAAGTCCTGCACCTAAAATGCATGAAGCAAATAAATATTTTAATTTCATACTAATTCAATTTTATATTGTTAAAGCATTATGCATTAGAATTCGGCATTAATAGTAAACGTATAGTTTCTAATATATGGTTCATAACCACGGATACGGAATTCTGCAGATCTATTACCACGAACACTTTCCGGGTGAACGTTATTAGGCAATGAATTATATATATAGCCTACATTGCGTGCTGCTAAACTTAAATTCAAACCTTTAGCACCAATCTTTGATGCTATGCTTTTAGGCATACGATATGACAATGTGATATCACGAAGAGCTATGTAACTTAACTCATGCACCCAGTCATCATTAACGACACCTTCGCCCCAAGAATTTCTAAACACATGATATGCACTAGCATGGGTCGGTTCGATAATACCTGCATCAATAGCTTGCTGATGGGTCATACCACTGATGTCATGTGATTTGCCATCAATACCTGTAGCTGAAGTACCCGGGGCAAACACTCCTTCTAAAATAACACCATCTTCATAGGTGATTCCATTGCTACCCCCTGCATACTGACTTGTCCAAGTCAAACCACCACTTGCCGCATCACGATATTTTAAAGACGTTTTAGTCCAGCCGGCATTTGAACCGTAACGGTTGCTATACATAGCTACTAAACCACCGATACGCATATCAAGACCTACATGTAAACTTAAATTTTTCCAGCGCAGGCTTGTTGACATAGAACCTAAAAAATCCGGTTGCATATCACCCAATTCCTGAACCACTCCACTTCTACGTTCGTATACAGCACGACGCGTATCACTGTAGTTCAACAAAACTCGCCCTTGATCGTCACGAGCAGGAAGAATATCAGTCATTAACATACCATAACTTCCACCAACTTTAGCAACAGAACCAATACGGTAGTCATAGGCGTTTACTTGACCTGCAAGTGAAATATATTCAGCTGCATCCGGATGGAGTTCTACAATCTTACTCGTATTTTTGGTCCATGTGAAATCTAGTCCCCATTCCCAATCTTCATTTTGGAAAGGAATAGTATTCAAAGCTAACTCTATACCTTGATTCTGAATATTACCAGCATTAATCAATTGTGTACTGATACCTGATACCCAAGGAGTTGCTATTTCCATTATTTGATCTTTGGTATTTTCTTTATAGTAAGTTACATCCAAATTCAGACGGTTTTTAAATGTACGGAAGTCCAAACCAATTTCCCAAGCATTTTTACGTTCCGGTTTTAAATTGGAGGCTTTCATTATTGTATTTAAAGTATTGGTATAAATATTCCCGCCATTAGGCAATTCAATTGTACCAAATCCATAAGCCTGGTTTACATAATAAGGATCGGTATCATTACCTACTTGTGCCCACGAGCCACGAACCTTAGCGAAAGAGATCCATTCGGGCAATTGCTCACGGAATGTTTCACTAATAATCCAAGAACCTGAAACTGAAGGGTAAAAATAAGAATGATTACCTGTACCATTAGCATAAACTAATGCAGAAGACCAATCATTACGTCCTGTAACATCCAAATAGACTTGATTCTTCCATCCTAAATTTAAAGCAAAAATGGCAGAAAGCATACGTTTTTCGCTTTTCAATCCACCATCGGATTTTTTAGGATTCTTTGAGTTATCAACGAACCATTGTCCAGGAACCACCATACCTCCGTCAGTATTTACAGAATATTCATATCTGCTAGTATTATAATATTCAAAGCGTGCAAAGCCACCAATATAATAATCTTTTATAGTTTTGTTCCAAGTAAACGAGCCACCAAAAGTGGTTTGTTCCTTTGTGTTTTGCCAAATTTTATAATAGCCTCCATCATTGGCATATCCGGTTCCTAATTCTTTGTTATCACCACGATTGTAGTAATAATTCATATTAGCATCAGCTTTAAATTTCAGCCAGTCGGTTATTTTCATATTAACTTCAAAAGTAGGGCGTACAACTGTTTCTTTTTGGCGATAATCATATTTATCAATTTCGAACCAATAGGTTTTACCAGGAACATTTCCATAGATGTCACCATAATCAGTACTTGCCACTCCACCATGTTCACCGAGATATTTGTTACGGAAATATTGGGGGTCATAATTGGGAGTCCATGTTCCGTTTACGAAATTTTCACCGATATTGCGTGCTGCATTTCTTGGCGTTGAATTAGAAAAATTCACAGAAGCTGCAACATCTACCCAATCATTTAATTTATGTGTTGCTTTTACCAAGAAAGAATAACGCTCAAATGTATTATTCGGAGTAGTGGATTCAGCATGTTTATAAGACATGGAAGCATAGAATGTGGTTTTGTCATTACCACCATGAATAGCTAGATTTGTATTGGTGTTGAAACCTATTTGATACATATCCAACATATTATTTTTATGTGGGGAATAAGTAGTCATTGTACCGTCATAATTTTCAATTTGACTACCGTCATATTTAGGACCAAATCCAGTTCCCCAAGTTCCAATTAAGGTATGTTGTCCAGCTGAGTTCACTTGGAATTGTGTTGGTTGCCAGATATTACCATCACCATCTGCGTCATAACGTCCTACATACGGACCATCACCATAGACAGTCTGAATATCTGGAGTTTTATATGCATGGTCGATACCGAATGTTTGAGAGAAACTGATACCTAATCCACTACCACCCTTGCCACTTTTAGTAGTAATTACAACAGCACCATTCAAACCACGAGAACCATAGAGTGCAGTCGCTGCGGCACCTTTTAAAACAGAAACTGTTTCAAAATCATCAGGATTTAGATTTTTCAATTCATTACCATAGTCACTGGAATTACTCCCCCAGTTCAAGTCATCATTACCAGATACATTATTATCCAGTATAACACCGTCTACTACATAAATAGGCTGGTTGTTATTGCCCATCGTGGAAGCACCACGGATTTGAATTTTGGCTGCGCCAAAGATACCACCATCTGAACTGGAAATTTCAACACCTGCTACTTTTCCTTGTAATGCAGTAACCGGAGAAATGGTGTTGGCTGCTTTCAATTCATCACCCCTTACTTCGGTAACGGCATAACCCAGCGCCTTTTCCTCACGTTTCAATCCTAGAGCGGTTACAACTACCTCACCCAACAATTGAGTATCATCTTTCAAAAGAACATCTAGAGGTTTCCCGGTCCATTTTATTTCTTGAGTAGCATAACCAACGAAAGAGATAACAATGATATCCCCTTCCTTTACATTACTTAAAGAGAAGTCACCGTCAAGCCCTGTGATAGTACCATTCGTAGTCCCTTTCACTACTACAGATGCACCGATAACACCTTCTCCCGTAGCATCCTTGACGATACCCGTGCACGTCCCTGTCTGTTGTGTGATTTTCACATCGGCAACGCCGGGATTGGCGACCGCGTATGCTGCTCCGGTAGAGGCACCCATTAGGAAC
>OHVP01000377.1_pt1 | contig 11298 bp, 4 predicted proteins | sample 1579521 | NCBI WGS metagenome assembly OHVP01 (sample SAMEA3882523, study PRJEB24775) | human gut metagenome | biome: human-associated habitat; feature: intestine environment; material: feces | place: Netherlands | collected 2009/2010
TGCGCCATCCAGTGCTTCCACTTCTTGTTGTCAGAAAATGAAAAAGGATTATAATTGGCGGACAAATCCAACGTCCACCGGGGGGAAAGGCCTATTTCGGCACCCAGGTTGAAGGTGGTCGTGGCATCATAGAGCAGGTTTGTCTTTACCGCCACATTCTGGGCAGACAGGGAGATGCCGATCATCAGAAAGATTATGCAAACACTTTTTCTCATATTCTTCATATTTAGTATGTGTGTAATTTTAGTACGTGTCCATGGCATCCCCGGAAAGGGGATGATTTAACAGTCCCGTTACTTTGTAGGTAACGGGAAACGACCATAGGAGGCCGCAGAAGCCGCTTATGTAGTAAAATACACTACTGTTCAAGGGAACCATGGAAAGAAAAAGGAAGACATGAACAGACAGCCCGTGTTAATTTAACCTAACACGGGAGCACCGGCGTTATGCATTTTCTCAAACTGCATTGCCTTGTATTATAAGAAAATACCGCTCAGAAAGCCTTTCTGGGGCTATTTTCAACTTTTGATAAGAAAAAGTCGCTTTTTTCTTGCTAATTAAAAAAATCATGTTGATATTTGCGAACAGAAAAGATTCCCGTTACCTACAAAGTAACGGATGTCCGGCATAGTATTCGCCAGGAAGCAGATTTGTCGTAAACTCCTAATTCCAAGCATTATATCCATCAAAGACATACGAGAGTATGCCCCTGTTCATTTCTTGTATTTGTTTGTCCGAATGTTTTTTGAAGTAAGTTTCGGTTACCTTGACCGAGGAATGTCCCATGGCATTGCTGATGAGCTCCTGCTGATAGCTCCTGAAATTGGCAATGGTAGCCCAACTGTGGCGGGCACTGTAGCTGCTCAGCCCTTCCACCCCACTCATATCCCGTGCCAGCCTGCCAAGGCAATAATTGAAGTGGCGCAACGCATTTTGGTACTGGCGGTATTCGTTATTGCCCGGACGGCTGATAAACGGGAAAAGGTAGGGTGATGACTCATCGGGGTTCTTCAGACGCCGGATAAGCTCCATAGCTTCGGGCTCGACGCGCACCGTGAGCCATGCCCCCGTCTTGCGGCGGCGATAGGCAATGACATTGCCATGCATGTCGCAACGGCGCATATAGGCGATGTCCACAAACGGGATGCCGCGAAGCATGAACAGCAGCAGGAAAAGGCAACGCGCCGACTCCAGGGATTCATCATCGACGGGAGCGCTGAGCCTGCGAAAGGTCTCTTCGCCCACCGCGCGCTTCACCGTCACCTTGGTGCCGGTATATACACCTTTGAAAAGCCGCGAACGATAGGGCGCAACACCGTCGTCCACCGCGCGGAAGTAAATGGCACGGAGCATGCGCATGTAGGTGGAGACGGTGTTCCACTGCAACCGGCTGTCCAGCAGATGGTCTTGAAAGCTCTTCAACCAGGCAGGAGTCAAGTCCTTGAAATCCAGAGTCTCCTCTCCTTCAAATTCCATGACGCGTCGCAAAGTGCTCTGATACACATGGGCGGTGCCCATACGCCGTTCCTCCTTCAGTTGGGAAACGACGGATGCCATGTAGGCAAAAAGATTGTTTTGATTCATAATCTCTCGATTTTAAAATATGAGTAATCGGTTCAAGAGGATAAAACAAATATCCGACTACAATTTATTGCTTTCGAGGAGAGATTATACTGTTTTTACGGATTTTTATTCATTGGGGGACTGTTCAGAACTCAACAATCGTCCATAACGGTAATACACTGACAATCAGAGAAAAGTTTTGCCAACCCCTTGCCACACCTTTGGCAAACTTTTGCCAATGCGGTGGCAAAACCCTGCCAATTAAGAGACAAAAAGACACTATAACTTCGACAATACCTCCGGCAAAGCAGCCAATAAATAAAATGGTAAGTTCACCAGCCGGAAGCTTTTACCTTCTATGGTCTGCACCTTATCTATCGAAAAGTTTCCTATAAGGATTATCTGCCCACTTGCGCAAGTCTTTCATTATACTTCGTTCAAACATCTGTATTTTAGCTTACAACATATCAGCAAAGAGAAGCATTTGTTTCATTGCAGAGGTATTCTCCTCTTCAGTGTTCGAAAACTTATATCTGCTATCGCTTAGACGCGGATGACGCGGATTGAAATATGAAAACTCCGCGTCATCCGCGTCTAAAAAATAATCACAAAGAACGCAAATACAGAGCTTTCCGGCAGACTCTCCCACTATACACAAAAAGGCTGCCTCACGATGCAACGTGAAACAGCCTTTCCTTATAGTAAAGTATTCAAGTTCTTCTTAGAACAGCTTCGCAGGATACTCGCCCGCATCCACCAAAGCCTGAATCTTGTCGACTACACTCTGACGGTCTTCGGGATAAGTCACACCGAACCACTTGCTGGTTGTATCGAGCACTTCGCAGGTAGCAGTGCCATTGTTAATCAGCTTATCCACCATCAGCGGGATGAAGAATTCGCTTTTCAGATTCTCCATATTCTTCGGGTCGCTCAGGAAGCTCTTGAAAAACTCTGCACTGTAAGCAAAGTAATCGGGAGTAAAGCCCCAGAAGTTCATGCTGACCGGAGTCGTCTCGGGAGTGGCAGTCCATTCACCGTTATCATCGATGTACTTCACCTCGCCGTCCATACGCTGAATCTTGGTACGCTCTACTACAGAAGTCAACAAGTTGTTTGCATCCGTTCCGCACAAACCACGGGATACGGTACCGCTCTCGCTCAACGTATTGCCGATGCGGAAGCCTACCATGGAATATACATTTTTGGAACCTTCGGGAAGGGCTGCAAGAAATTTGCCCATTACCTGGAAGGAATCACGACCGTAGAAATCGTCGCAGTTGATAACAGCAAACGGTTCCTTTATTACATCGGCACCCATCATTACAGCATGGTTGGTTCCCCAAGGTTTGGTACGGCCTTCGGGGCAGGTGAAGCCTTCAGGAAGGTCATCTATGGACTGGAATACCAGTTCGCAGGGAATATGGCCTTCGTATTTGGAAATAATCTTGTCGCGGAAGTCCTGTTCAAAATCTTTACGGATTACGAAAACGAGCTTGCCAAAACCGGCATTGATGGCATCGTAAATAGAATAATCCATGATAGTTTCGCCATTCGGTCCCAATCCGTCCAATTGTTTCAAGCCACCATAACGGCTGCCCATACCGGCTGCCAATAAGAATAAAGTTGGTTTCATATTAGTTATTATTTAAAAAGGTTAGTGTATCATAGTTGATAACGGTTGCAAATGTACAAAAATTTATGTCTGACAAAAGGGAGTTTTAGTTCATTCTTTACCACTATCCGTTCAAAAACGTACATTTAGAACGGATAACCGATGGCAAAATGCAGTGCCATACTATCCTTGAACTTAGGAATATTGTAATATCCCGACTTTCCGGTATCATACGGGTCGTGAAGCCCGATACCCAAATCCAGACGGAAAACAAGGAAGTCCAGGTCATAGCGTAAGCCGAATCCCGTACCCAAAGCAATCTGTTTCGGGAAATTCTTCAAGGTGAACTCACCGTTCGGGCGATTTTCGTCCTTACGCATCAGCCATACATTGCCGGCATCCAGAAACACCGCTCCATGCAAGTCGGCAATCATACGGAAGCGATACTCGATATTGGCTTCTATGCGAATATCACCCACGTGGTTGATATAGGTATATTTTCTGTCCGTCTCGGGAGGATAGCCGCCCGGACCTATACTGCGTGCAGAAAAGGCGCGCACACTATTGGCACCGCCGATATAGAACTGTTCCGTATAAGGTGCGGTCGTAGCGTTGCCATACGACCATATCACCCCTCCGGCAATACGCGAGGCTATCATTTGGTTCTTGTCTATCCGGTAATGGTACCTGAATTCCGAGTTCAGCTTCAGGAACTGTGCAAAAGGTACCCCGAAAAGCTTCTTTCCTTCCTCACTGAACGGCTTGCCGAAAATACGGTAGACGGCAGAAGTCAGGTTACCGGCCGACGCAACGGTGGTCTGCCACCAGATGGGGTTACGCTTGCCGCGCACGGAAGCGTTGTCATAAGTATAGGTGTACTCCATGGCAGGAATGAACTGGTCGCGCAAACTAACGTAGAGTGCCGGATTCTCGGCACGCAACGTATCGAAAGCGGCAGTAGGATTACGCAGCACATTGAATGTCAAACGGAAAGGAGTTATACTGTGCCTGGAAGTCGATTTGGGCTGGAAGTCATAAGTGACATTACCGCCAAAAGCCAGCAGCTTATAATACTTGGCACGGTTCATCTGGTCGGCATATAAACGGAAAGTCGTTGTAGCCGGGAAGTCATACTCACGGTCGCCCATCCTAGGAAACACCACGCGCGGAAAGATGAGAGAAGTGGAAATCCCCAGTTCATAGCTGTTCATCAGGGAAGAACTTGACTTGCCCGTCTGCCATTCGTACGAACCGTTCAACTTCACATTCCAGCTTTCACCGCCACCGAAGACATTGTTCTTCGTCACCGTAAAAGCGGCACCCGGTCCCGTCTGGTTATTGCTCTTCATGGTGACATTAAAATCCAACTCCGCATCGTAGGGTTTATCGAGCGCGGCAATGACCCTCACATCCAATGTATCAGACACAAACGCCGTATCACGCGGTATATACTGCATCTCCGCATAACGGAAAATACCGACGCTTGCCAGACGCTCCTGAATACGGGTCTGACGGTACAAACTATACAAACTCTGCATAGAACGCTGGCGGGCAATACCTGCGCTGTCCTGTATCTGACGTTTCCGCCGATAACCTTGATAGTTCAACCAACGGTAAAGCATGTTGGGACGTACCGGAGGTTTGTTGTAGTAATGTATGGTCAAGCCTTTGTAATCCATGCTGTCATTGGGTTCCTGCCCCTGCTTTCCAAGAAGATAGACGGATTTACGCCCCACACGGAACTGCTTCTCGGCTACCTTTGGCATACCGGGAACGGGAATCAAGCGCATCTGGACATGCCCATTGGGAACCATCATGGTATCGGCCTGATAGGTTAGGTAGTCGGGACGGAAATAATAACAGCCCACATTACGCAGCAGGGTACTGATACGGGTACGCTCCCCATCCAAATCAGCCACATTGAATTGTTCTCCCGAACTGATAAGGGAACGTCGGCGTCCCAGCTCCATAATGCGAGTGGTACGCTCGCTGAAACCACGATAATATACCGTATCTATAAAGTAGGGGTTACGCATGTTCACCGTATATTGCAACTTTGCCTTCAGCGAGTCCTTCGGGTCGATAAATGTCTTGTAGCTGACGCTTCCGTTGAAATAGCCATAATCGCGCAGCAAGTTAACCGCCGCCTTCTGGCGTATATCGGGATTCACCGTAGACATAAGCACCGGAGTGGCGGCAAATTTATTGAATATCCACTTTCCGAATCCCTTCTCATACTTCTGGAAACCATTGTAAATCCACAGTCCGAAAGGAAAGGGATAGCGGATAGTAGAGCTTCCCAGCAACGAATTGTTCGGTGCCGTAGCAAGGGCGGCTTCCACCTCTTCCATAGCAATCTCACCAACAGACGTTTCACTGCGGTTCAATACAATCATCGGCTTTTGGCCGGTATAGAGTATCTCCCTCTCGGGCAAGTGCTTCGTGGTGGAGCAACCTGCCAGAAATATCAATCCTGCAATATATAATATCAGTCGTTTCATATCACATTCCTACTTTTTCATATCGCTATTTTCAGCCTCCGGTTTTATCTTTTTCTTCCTGAAGATGAAGAGTTCACTCAATCGGTCCATCTTCCGGCGCAGCACAAGGCCGACACCCGTTTCGGTTATCTCACCGTCGAGTATGCTTTCGTAGTTTTTATTATGGAATACACGGACATATCGAGTACCCGACGCATCAAGACGGTATTCCAGCGATATATTGTCAATGAATGATTCCGCATCGTTCGTGGCATTGGCCCCGGTGGACACTTTTCCACCGATGACTATCTGTACGCGGTCGTTGAAGAAACGCTGGGAATAACGAAAACTGAAGTCTTTCTGCGTGTCACCCGTTTCAGCAGAGGTACGGTCTTCCACACCTACACTGATATTGGCCCCTTTTATACCTCCCGCCAAGGAGTTTATCTGGCTCTGAAGCACTGAGTTCAAGGCGGCTCCCATTGACAAACCTCCTCCTTTGGCACCACTGTTCAGGTAAATACCCGTGGCAAGCATGGCAATGGCCTGCTTGCTACGCTCTTCTGCACCCATTGCCTGCAGCTCATTCTCTACTGCGGCATCTTCGGGCGCCGAAATATCGAATATCAAATCGGGAGCGTCAAGCCTGTTCTTGATGGAAATGGAAACATCGAAGTTCACCATGCGCGAACCGTCCCCGTCACCATCGGCCACAGAAGCACGCATACGTTCCGTAGCCTTCAGACTCAGCGTAGGATTCATAATATTCCCCCGCCAATCCACATAACTGCCGGGATTGAACTGGAACTCCTTCAACGGGATGATAGGCAGCGAATATTTCATGACGCCACCCGAAAGGGTATAGCGTCCGGTAAGGCTCATATCCCCTTGGGGAGTATACTGCATATTCAAATCACCGCCACCTTCCAGTTCGATGTATTTGCTGCGGTCGGGACTCAAGTCAGCACGAAGACGGACAGCATCGTCAATATGGACGGACATATACATTTCCAATCCTCCCAAAGACATGGCAGGAACCTCATCTGCTTTTACCGACGTCGTATCGGTGAACGAGGTAAAGGTAACCAGCCCACTGAGACGGTCTTCCACCGTTAAAGGGGAATCGGTCAACACGTAGGTTACGTTGGTATTGCCCAGCAAATTCATGTTTCCACGCATCGTGAGCCCGTCAAGCGGCCCCTTCACCGTGGCATGCAAGTCGACGAACACCTTTCCATACACCAGACTTTCGCGGGTACGCGGTGCATCCAGCAACGTATAGTTCTCTGCCAGCAGATTGAGGTTGGCAGTAGGACGCTCCATATTCCGGAAATCAACCTTACCGTCAATCGTAAACGGATTCTTGCTGGTGGTATAAATGGCAAACTTATCAAATATCAACTGATTGTCCTTTATCTGTACCGGACGGTTGTCGAACCAGTAACGTGCTCCCGCCTGGCGTGCATAGACAGACACACTGTCCAAAACAATATCACCATGCATTTGAGGCTTGTCCAGCGAACCATAAATATAAAGCCCTCCATCAATATCTCCGGTAAAGGCCACCATTTGGTCAGGGATGAATGCATTGGCCATCTTCAATGGAAAATGCTCGAAACGGGTGGACACTTCCAGGGTATCCTTTCCGTTCTTCTGCGTCAAGATACCGTCGGCGGTCATCACTTCTTCATTATCATATGTAAAATAGGTATTCAGATAGTGCGTATTCTTGTCGCCCGGCAACCAGGTAGCCCCCAGACCTATATCTCCAACCGGTTGGCGTTCGTAGGTCAGTTTCTCTACATTGGCTTCGGCAGACACCTGCAGGGAAGTGGCAGTCTGTATATAATTTGCTTCGGCAGAGAACAATCCCGTAAGCCGGGGCATATAAGGAAGTACCTCCGTAAGTTCATCCAGGCGCAATCGGCTCAGTTCTACGTTTATATTCTGCAAGGAAAGGGTATCATTCTTGTCGGATTGCATACGGAAACACAGACCATCGTCGCTGTCCATATCAATATTGGCATAGACGCGCATATTCTTATGCAGATAAATCCAGTTACTATTGTCCGCAAAGTGGAATTTACGGAAAGCGATAATCGGCTCGGCAGGAATAAGGTTCAGCAGCACACCATTACCGCGACCGTGTCCTTCGGTCAACGGACGGGCATTAATACCGAATAGAACACCGGTCTGCCCTTTTCCATTCACATAATCCACAGTCAGTTCCGCATCTTCATTACGGACTTCACCCGTCAGTGTGCTACGGAACACAAACTGCGGGTTCTTGGGACCGTTTATGACACCACCTTGCAACTTCATGCGGGCAGTATCCTGCTTCACTGTAAAAAATATCGTATCGAGCTGCAAGGAGTCCATGCGCAATCCGTGAACAGCTGTACGTCCATTGATGCCGACTTGCGGAGTAAATCCGAAGCTCAGTTTGAAATCATTATAGGAAATACCCTTTGCAGCCAGGAAATAGCTGACGGGATTCTGGTTACCGGCTTCCAGATGCATGCCCGCTGAAGGAAGGACTTGGCGCAAAGCGGCATGGTCCAAACGCCGTTCATCAATCTGCTTTGTCAGGATAGAGACAAATTTATCCGACTGTTCCATCAACTTCTTCAACGTGCTGTGAGCGCGGAAACGCAGATTCAAGTCACCGGCATCAAGCCTCAACTTGAGAGAATCATGACGTGCCTCCGCTCCCATTGTAAAGGCAAACGGGTGTTGCAATGGTCGGGGCACCAAACCCAGCTTATGCAGATTCACCTCTTCCACATTTAAATCCAAAGCGCCATCCAGATAGTTGCGGTCAAGACGCATATCCGCATTTCCCTGCATCTTGAGAAGGACATTATCGCTGGCAAGACGGACGGTAGCAACGGATGACTTGAGTCCGGCATGCACATCTACACCGGAAATGTCCCAATGGCCATACTGTAGTTTTTCCAAGGAGGCATTCAAAGCGGCCACAGTTTTTCGTGATGCCACATCCACCCCTTGCCCCTTAGCGGACATCTTTGCCGTAAGAGTATAGATAGAGTCCTTGGGCAGGAAGTGATGCACCTGCAAGTTGTTGATGGCAAGGTCGGCATGGTAGGCTTCCGTAGCAAGATTATAGGCGGCGTCCAAATTCAAGGCGCCTTCCTTCTCCTTCAGTTTCAGGGCGGCAGTGCACTGCGCCCCCTCCATACCGAGACGTGCCGCAAGGTGCATACTGTCCGGCACAATGATGGAGCCATCGGGAGCAATGTCAGCTAGTCCGGTCAGGAAGTTCAAGTTCTGCGTATGCATCTCGAAGTCCATGTTTCCATTGCGTTTCACACTGTCGGTCAGGTTCCAGAATTCTCCTCCCCCACTCAACGAAAAGGCTCCGGGCAGCTCAGCCGTAAAACGGGAAATCTGCATCTGCTTCAGGTTTCCTTCCGTACCGGCATGAATCACCAACGGACGGAACGGATAGGCTTCCTTGAAAGCTTCCGGCAAGCCACCGGCAAAAAGCAGTACATCCTGTTTGCCGATACGGGCATTGAAACGGGCTGTCAGACGACCGGTGGTAGGTATATTTATCAGTTCCCAGTAAGTCTGTGCCGTAAAGTTCATCTCACTATGAGGTGTCAGCAACTTCAAAGAAGGGATACGGATAACGGTAGAATCGGCAAACAACCGCCCGGTCAGGGAAGTTACACTCAAACCGGAACGCTCATACATGGAAAATTCCCGGATAACGGCATTCATATCTCTGCCGTAGTACATCACAGAATCAATGCCCAGGCGAATGTCGCGAAGAGCAATGTGCGAGGGGTCGAAGCCTATCGCACTCCCCGGGCCGCCGGTATCATAATTGACAGAAGTTCCAGTCAGCAGGAATTTTCTCCAGCCATAGAACTGGTGTTTCAGGTCGGCAGCAGCGTCCGCAATCTCAGCATCTCCTATATGGGCTTTCAGCCCCATGGAGTCCAATGGCATCTGTAAATCGACCGAGACGTTCTTCAACTTCAGAGTATGGAGTGTGACTTTCCAGTTTAACGCAGTGTCAGTAGTGTCTTTGGGAGTCTCAGTGGTATCTGCAAGCATCACCTGCACATGGGTATCGCTCAATTCTATATTATTGAGGATGGCATCTTCTTTTGTAAGGTCTATGCCATGGCTTTCGAAAAAGAAATGCCCCAGTACTCCTTTGATGCACATACCTTCCATTAAATTGGAGGAGTTGACAGCAACTTGTTTCAAGGTAATGTCATCCACCTCCACTTTCCCTTTGAGTAAAGGCCATGCCTGTACCCGTACGTTCAAACTTCCAAGATTCAGCAAGGTATCGGGATGCTGCACATCAACAGCACTGTCGGCAGGCTGTACCACCAATACACCGCGGACCAACAAATTCAAAGGAAAGCGAAGGTCAATCCGCTCCACGGATATGTCCATACCCGTAGCACCTGATGCAATTGCCGTAGCCTGCTTCCGTATCAAATTCTGTACGGGAGGCACATAAAGCAATATCATCAATATTATAAACAGTATAATAGGAGTAAGCAACACCCACAGTGCTGTTCTCAACCATTTTCTTCTCATCGGAACGTCAATCTTTCATCGTATTTAAAAGTCCTACAAAGTAAACAATTTCTTTCGACATTTGGTTCCCGACAGAGAAAAATCACGTATTCTTCTCTGTTCCCCCATTACGGAAAAGCTGTTGCCTGAGTAATGACATCCTCTATCAAAACGAGGGCGGCAAGGGCGTGTTCTTTCAACTCTCCGGTAAAAGGCACTCCATGAGAAGTTTCCAACAGTTTCAGCAATGCAACCAGTTCCGCTGCTCCAATTAAAGTAAAGAGGGGAATCATTTTGTGGGAGACAGCAGCCATCTCGTCCACATCCTCATTCTCCACAGCCTTCTGCAAACGCTCCGCATTGAGGCGGGTTTCAGCCACAAAACTTTCCAGAATGGACTTTGCAGCCTCGGGGTCATCGACCGAAAAAACGGTGAGCGAAGAGAATTTATACCCCGGGCAAGCCGAAGTTTCCGAAACTTCCATAACCTCCATCCCTTTGTCCTCCATATTCAATTCATGTAGCAATTCACTGACGGTAAACGGCTTATGCAGGCATCCGGCAAAGCCATGCGCCGTAAATTCCTCACGCTGCATGTCACTGCGAGCAGTGACAGCAATCACCGGAACAGACTGTGCCTGCGGTATGTTCGAAGCACGCAGCAGTTTCAGTAAATCAAAACCATTAATAGCAGGCATCTGCACATCAGTAAGCAGAACATCAAAGGTTGCAGTGCGCAAGGCATCCAGCAGTTCATCCAGTTGTAAACAAGAGACAGAATTTATACCACTCTGCTGAAGCATGGCGGCAGTAAGGGTAAGCTGAATACGGTCATCATCAATAAGGAGGACATTCTTCAGTGAAGAATGAGGAACGGGGAATGAAGAATTGCCATTCGGCGTGGTAACACATCCCGATTCTTCATCCTTCATTCTCCGTCCTTCACTCCTTACGGGATAGATAGGAATATATATGGTGAAAGTGCTTCCCTTGCCTGGCACACTGTCTACATCAATCGTGCCTTCAAGCAACTGTACCAGCATATGGACGATGGAAAGTCCGAGTCCGAACCCCTCTTTACCC
>OHVP01000388.1_pt1 | contig 11175 bp, 6 predicted proteins | sample 1579521 | NCBI WGS metagenome assembly OHVP01 (sample SAMEA3882523, study PRJEB24775) | human gut metagenome | biome: human-associated habitat; feature: intestine environment; material: feces | place: Netherlands | collected 2009/2010
CAATAATACAAGTATAGTATAAAATAAATTCCTCATCTATTTACAATTCATTGGTCTGACAAATAAAAAAGGATTAAAGGTCCCCCCTTAATCCTTTTTCTATAAATAAGAGAGCCTTAATTGGCTGTCATTGTAGCATTCTTAGCTTCTGGATCCAATACAATCGTGTATGTTCCAGCTGAAACTTTAATATTTCCACCATCCTGCGTCAGCGCACCTAAACTACCACCAAAGTTTATAGTCCAAGCTGCATCCCATCTGAATTTCATTTCACCATCACCTAATGTAACAGTCACCGACCACTTTTGCGTTTCAGCATCATAATCCATTAAAGTGCCTTTATCCCATCCACCAGGAGTAGCATCACCAATAATCTCCCAACCTGTCTTATCCAAAGTAGCAACCATCTTCTTAGTATCGGCACCTACTCGATAATAACCGGCAGCCTCAATCTTAACATTACCGCCATCACCGATAACAAACGTAGTTGATGTCTTAGCCTCATTCCAAGTAATATCTCCAACAACACCAATCCACGTACCAGAATCATAGAACTTGAATTCTGTATCGGCAGGGAAATAGTGAGTGCCAGTATATTTGAAATCACGAGCTGCAGATTCTACCTTATAGCAATCATCAGCTTCCGGCTTCCAACCATCACCACTCTGATAGCTACCAGGCAATGTCATTGCAGAGCTAGAAAGCTCAATCGTTGTTTCTTCCATACTATAAGTATATTTTCCTGCATTAGTCAAATTTAAAGTAATAATATAGGGACTTGCCTTTACCACTTTGAAATTTTGACCTCCAGCAACCAAGTTACCGGCCAACTCAGAAAGTTTACCTTCTTCTGCTCCATAATTGAATCCCCAGTCATTATTGGCTCTAAATTTGAATTCCTTATCGAGCAACGGAGTAACCACTGTCCAAAGACGAGTAGTGGTATCGTATTCCATCTGGGTATCTTTGTCCCAACCACTAGACGTAGCATCTCCAATTACTCCCCAAACCAGCCCTTTCTCTGATTGGGTTACCTTACCTTCTGCATCTAAAGTAATTTCAATGAAACCTTTACCATCAGCAGTAACTTGCTGATCTTTAGCCAATACTTTCGTAAGGTCTGCACCATCAATGATTGCATAAGAAGCAGCACCATCAAAATTGGCATAACCACTATAAATGCCATCACCGTCAGGGTCACCTATCAAATAGGCAGTAGTGTAGTCCCAATCAGGATAGCCAACAGCTACATAAGCATACTTCCATGTAATATTATCTACATTAGGGTCATAAGGTGTAGCCTTAAAAGTTATTGAGTTACTAGCTGCATCAGTATAAGCATCATATGCCTCAGAAACCAAAGAAACAGTAAAATCATACGTTTGCCCCGGATATGCTCCTACCTTAGCCAATAAAGAATTCATTTCACTATTTGTAAATGCCAGTTTTGCATCCCCTGTTTCTCCTATTACAATACTCTTATTGGTAGAAGTATTTGTTAGAGTTACAACATAATTAACTACTGCAGAAACTCCATAATCTGCCTTATCCCAAGCTATTTCCGGAAATTGCGCATCCTTATTGTCTTTAGTAATAGTAATGTCTGTTTGGGAAAGCGCATGCAATGCAGCAGCAGTCTTCAATTCCAATATGGGGGTAGCATCCTCCTCACAAGACATCAATGCGAAGATTCCAGCCAAAAGTAAATAAATATATTTTGTCTTCATATCATTCATGTTTAATCATTAATATTAGTATCCTTCATTCTGTACCAGGTTCTGATTAGAACCAACATCGTCTGAAGGCAAGGGGAACACTTGATAAAAGCTTTCAACAGATTTTCCTGCCGCAACTCCACCCTTCCATGGCCAAACATAATCAGCAGAAGTATATTTACCGAAGCGAATCAAATCTGTACGTCTTTGAGCTTCGTAGAATAGCTCACGTGCGCGTTCATCCATCATAAAGTCCAAAGTAAAATCACTATCGGAAATAGGTGCGGACGCCTTGTCTGAATATGCACGTTTACGCAAATCATTTACATATCCCAAAGCCTCTGTTTTTGTTGCTCCTTGTCCGCCACGAAGAACAGCTTCTGCTAAATTCAAATAGATTTCACCTAAACGGAATAATGGATAATCTGTCCAAGCTTCCGCAGATGCAGGTTTACTTCCATCTTTATTCACATTATAAAACTTGGTAACGGGAATGCCATTATTGACAAAATCAGCTTCATTTGTGATCTCAATATTTGTGGTAGCTTCTGTACGCAACATTGCTTTACGAGTATCCTTATCACTGCTATCCTCTTTTTCAAAGATATTATATAAAGACGACTTAGCTCTAACACCTTGCCAACCTCCCTTTGCATTCGTTTCTTCTTGAAAATCAGCAGAACCCCAGCATAACAAAGCTGTCATACCTCCCCAGGTCATTGTATCTTCACCTTCATATCTCAATGGGAAAATCATCTCTTTGGATTGGTCATTATCAGCTTTGAACATATCGCCATAAACCGGTTCCAATTGGTAACCTGCTGAAATAATCTTTTTAGAATAAGTCACACATTCAGTATATTTATTTACACCTACATACGTGTCTGCATTCAAATACAAGCGAGACAATGCAGCCCACAGAGCAGCTTTATTAGCATGTCCATAATTATCATTAAATCCAACTACAGGATCAAGCATATCACTTTCACATGCCAACATTTCACTTTCAATGTATTCAAATAATTGATCTTTCATAATTTGTTGTGGACGAACGCTACCAATAGGGCTGTTTTCATCTACAAACGGAACATTACGATACAAATCCAAAGCATACAGATACATCAAAGCACGCATAAAACGAGCTTCTGCACGGAAAGTTTTAATAGAAGCCTTTACTTGCTCTGAACAACCTCGTGAGGCAAGTTTATCATCAGTTGTTTCACGTAAAAACGCATTTGACAAGTTAATCTGATAATACAAACGATAATATGATCCTTTGATCCATGGACTTGAAGCAGCCCAAGAAATATGATTGAAGTCTGGAATACCAGGATCATTCCAGCAACAATGAGCGATATCAGAAGCCAATTCCTGCATATTCCACAATACGCGAATAAATGAAGCCTGAGAACCACCGTCAATGCCGACAACATCCTGGTCTGAGTCTCCACCTGCATTACCACACCTGCATATATTTTAGCCAAACTTTGTTCATAAGCTCCTATCTCCTTTCCAAAAACGACATCCGAAACCAATTCATCCTTATCCAATGGAACCGTATCCAGATCGTTCACACAAGAGGTAACCCCTAACATCGTACTCAAAAGGGCTGCCGACAATATATATTTATATTTTAATATTTTCATAACTTCATTGATTAAAAATTAAGATTCAAGCCTAACATAAATACACGAGGGCGAGGATAGATATTATTATCAACTCCACTACCGCTAATTTCAGGATCCAAACCATCATATTTGGTAATAACAAACGGATTCTGTACCGTGACATAAACACGTGCACTTTGTTTATCATTGAACAGCTTGTTAAAAGTGTATCCTAATGAAATATTGTCCATCCGTACAAAAGAAGCATTCTGAACATAGTAACTAGAACGATATTGCCCTGTCTTGAAATTTGTTTTCCATGCAGAAGTCAAACGATTTTTCAAGAAACCAGTTTGGTCATACATTTGTGAACCATCCCAAGCCTCACGATTGGATTGTACATTGTTATAAGCATAGTTTCCAATACTTGCACGCAAAGCAAATGACAAATCCCAATTCTTATAAGACAATTGAGAAGTTAATCCCATAAATACGTCAGGAGCAGACTTTTTGTAAGCGACCAAATCTTCTTCGTCTATTTTATTATCCCCATTTTGATCAACATAAGCACCTTCTATCGGATTTCCAGCCTTATCATAAAGTTGTTCCCATACATAGAATGAATTATAAGGATGATCAACAGCATTTATCATGATATTATAACCGGTTGCTCCATCAATACCAGTATGAATCACACCTTTATAAGCCGGGTCATCATTAAATGTCAATTTGGTAATTTCATTTTTATTATAAGAGATGTTATAACTCAATGTCCAGTCCCAATCTTTTGTCGTGATAGGATGAGCCGTCAAAGTAAGTTCAATACCTTTATTCTCCAATGTACCTACATTCGTCAACAACTGGTTACTAAAGTTTGTACCGGCAGGAGCTGTAACCGTATTCAGCAAATCATCAGTTTTACGATAATACAAATCAAGAGTACCTGTCAATTTGTTGTTCAATACACCGAAATCCAATCCAATATTGTAAGTTGTAGTTTCTTCCCATTTCAAGTTTTCATCATAAGCTTGAGGAGCAATCAATGAATACTTGTTATTACCAAAATAATAATTTGCTCCAGCTTTGGAATACATATAGCGAGCCATATAAGGATAGTCACCATTATTCAGGTTTTGCTGACCAGTAATACCATAGCCCAAACGCAACTTCAAATCAGAAAGCCAATCCACTCCCTTCAAGAAATTCTCTTCTTTCATCTTCCATGCCAAAGCAACTGAAGGAAATAATCCCCAACGATTGTCTTTATTGAAACGTGAAGAACCATCATTACGCAAGGTAAATGTCACCAAATAACGATTCAATAATGTATAATTCAAACGCCCAAAGAAAGAAACAAGATAGTTTTCAGTTGAATAATCTTCCATATCCTTATAGAATTCCTTACCAGTTTCTTCAGCTTTTACTGTAGAATAAGGATATTTGGTCCATGTAGAATTATAGAAATGCTGCCAAGAATAACCGCCCATAACATCGACATGATGTGCACCAAACTCTTTAGCATAATTCAAATAGAAATCCAGCAATGTATTCCGCTTCAATTGATAATAGCTGCTATTTTCCCCAAAACCAGTTTTATAGTTACCTTGGCACCAAGTCATAGGAGCATTATCTTCTATAATAACATCACCTTCACTCTTAGACACGTCGTAACCTAAATTCAAGTTTGCTCTCAATTCGGGCAGGAAATGAAACTTATAGTCAATTTGTGCATTACCAATACTTCTATAAACAGTTGATTCGTCATGCTTTGAATCTAAAATAGAAACGGGATTAGCCAAACCAATATCAACCGGTGTAGGATTATTGCCACTTTTCATATACATAAAGTAGCCGTTACCATAGGGATTTCCATCCATGTAAATAGGCTGTGTCGGATCATATTGCGTCGCCATACCTATTGCACCAGTATCTGCAAAACGGTTTGTATTATAAATACCTTTCACATTCAACTGAATATTCAATTTCTTATCAAAGAAATTAGGATTCAAGCTAATAGCACCAGTCAAACGCTCCATATTAGAAGTCTTCAATATACCATTTTCATTGGTATAAGAAACTGATACACGATAGGGCATGTGTGGTATAGCACCAGAAACATTAACATTGTGGTCTGTACTGAAAGAGGTTTTGAATATTTCATCCTGCCAATCAGTATTTGCCTGACCTAATGCTTTAAACTGAGCACTTGATTCACCGAATTTAGAAGTCACAAATTCTCTAAATTCATTTGCAGACATTACATCTACTTTATTGGGTCTTGTATTAATAGAGAATGTACCGCTATAACCAACTTGTACACGTCCAGACTTTCCTTTTTTAGTATTAATAATAATAACACCGTTAGATGCACGAGAACCATAAATGGCTGTTGCAGAAGCATCTTTCAAAATAGTAAAAGTCTCAATATCATTGGGATGGACAGTAGCCAAAGGATTTGACATACCATTAATACCACCGTCATCTACAGGCACACCGTCAATAACAATCAACGGATTATTGGATGCAGACATAGAAGAACCGCCACGCACACGAATTGTAGCACCAGCTCCCGGAGCACCACCGTCAGTAATCACACTTACACCGGCAGCTTTACCAACCAACATATCAGTAGCAGATGTAACAGCACCTTTTACCATTTTATCTGCACTAATAGCCGTAACAGACCCAGTCAAATCATTCTTTTTGGCTGTACCGTAACCAATTACGACCACCTCGCCCAACAATTCCGCATCATCTTGTAATGTAATAATTACTGAAGGAGCAGCAGCTACTTCTTGCGTCTTGTATCCGATAAAAGACACGACCAACGTAGCTCCCTGAGGAACTGTCAATGTAAAATTACCATCAAGGTCAGTGATTGTACCATTCGTGGAATTTCCTTTTTCCACTACATTTGCGCCTATCACTCCTCCCAAAGCATCTTTTACATGCCCTTTCACGGTGATGTTCTGTGCATAAGCGCCTACAGACAAGAATAACCCTAACATTAGGGTAAGAATCGTTTGACAGATTCTAAGATTAACTTGCTTCATGCATTTAATAAATTAAAGTTAACAATATTAATTACCTATATATATTATTCGAAAAATAATTTTCGTACTTTCGCTTTCTAACGTCTTTCAAGTACCTAAAGCATGACGCAACAAAAATATGCTTTATTACTTTAGTAAAGTATAAAGAGAGTGTAAAATGTGGGAAACGAACAGTGCAAACGATTGCATGCGGTTGCACAAGATAGAAAAATCACTTGATATATCATAATACAGCGCTTCTCTCCACTCTACATGTGGCATTCTTGCACATAACATATATGTTTATTCTGCTAAAGTACAGAGATTTTCACCGCCTAACGGCCGTTAGGCGATTTGTCGATGGCCGTTGACAGATCGCTTTACGGCCGTCAACAAATCGCTTTACGACCGTTAAGTACTACACAACATCAAGACAAAACAAAAGAAACACAAAGCTTTTACTGAAGAAATGCCATGCATGTATGAACCAAGCAACATACTTTCAGGATATGAATAACGTGTCTGCACAATATTAATATGCCATTAACACGATATTAACAAAATGGCCGACATGATATTAACTTGTTACATTACAACAAGTTAACATCATATCGGCCCTAAAAACAGAGGTGGAAGCAAAATTTGCTTCCACCTTTTTCTGTTGCTTCCACCGCACCTCAAACACCGATGAACAAAGGGTTACAGAGCAGGTGTGGTAGAGTGGAAGCAAATAGTGCTATTTATTTCTCTGAAGTATAAAGTACCAGCTTTCCGGACTTCAATCCTTTAGCCCTTGCCTCAAACACAATCTCACCGGCTTGCTCGCCACTCTGCACAATAGCCGTCAGCTGACCGCTGAAAGCCGGCATCTTGGGCAGATGGAACAAATCGAGGCTGGTAGCATCTCCATTGGCAGCAGCGCGATATTTTCCGGCACCCTTCACCGAGAAGTTTACCATGCGGCTGTCTGCCGGACAAAGGTTACCGTCCTTATCCACGACACGGACTGTGATATATGCCAGGTCCTTACCATCGGCAGACAAGTGGGTGCGGTCGGCAACCAGCTCCAGATGATGGGGCTTGCCAGCGGTACGAATCACCTTTTCTTCTGCAGGATTGCCGGAAGCATCATAAGCCACCACTTTCACTTCGCCCGGTTCATAAGGAACATCCATCCACATCAAGCGATAGCGACGCTGCAAAGCAAGGGAGTCCTGACCTTCCAAAGCACGGCTTTCATCAGCAGTAAGTTTCCGTTGTTTGCCATAACTCTTTCCGTTGACGAACAGTTCGGCACTGGGATAGCTGGTGTAAACAAAAACCGGAGTATTCTCCCCTTCCCTGCCCGGCCACGTCCAGTGCGGAAGGACATGCAAGGTATTTGCCTGCTTGTTCCATAGGCTGCGGTACAGATAGAAACGGTCTTTGGGGAGGCCTGCCAAGTCTATGATACCGAAAACGGAGCTGTGGCTGGGCCAGGAATCCGTACTATAAGGAGAAGGCTCACCCAAATAATCAAAACCTGTCCAGACGAACTGTCCGATTGTCCAGTCATAATCATCAGCCAAAGCAAAATCCTCATCGGGAAGATTCGACCAGGAACAACACTCCACATCATAACCGGAGCACTGATGGTCATCGTACATCACACTGGCTCCCTTCTGTACGGGAAATTTATAGACACCACGAGAACTTACAGTGGAAGCCGTCTCCGAACCGAGCACAATATTCTGTGGAAGAGTCTCATAAGACTCCACATAACGGTGAGCCCGATAATTAAGACCGGGTACATCAATCATTGCCGCAAACCCGTTGGCAAGCACGCAAGTTACCTGGTCCATACCGCAAGTAACGGGGCGTGTAGGGTCTTCGCGATGGCAAATATCCTGCAGGAAAGAAGCCACTTTGTAGCCCTCGGGACTACATTGGGTAGGAACCTCATTTCCTATACTCCACATTACCACACAAGGATTGTTCCGATAATGATGCAGCATGTTTACCATATCCTTTTCTGCCCATTCGTTGAAATAGCGGTGATAACCATTCTCACATTTGGCAATATCCCATTCATCGAAAGGTTCCAACATCATCATAAAGCCCATCTCGTCACAGAGTTCCACCAATTCGGGTGTAGGCATATTGTGGGAGGTACGGACTGCATCACATCCCATATCCTTCAATAATGTCAACTGACGGCGAAGAGCAGCCACATTGACAGCCGCACCCAACGGGCCCAAATCGTGGTGATTGCATACCCCCTGGAATTTACGGTGCTTACCATTCAGGAAGAATCCCTTATCAGCTATAATCTCAATGCTGCGGATACCAAAACGCGTGGTATATTCGTCAGTCTGTTTGCCATCTACATAAATCTTAGATACTGCCTTATATAAATAAGGTGTCTCAGGGGACCACAGAGACGGAGCATTTATCAGAAAATTCTGCTCAAATGGCTGTCCGTGATTAATTTTCCGGCTATTATCCTTACGGGCTACTATCTTACCGTCCGGCGCAATAATATCAGTAGAAATACGAACATCCGCATCACCGGCATTCCGTATTGTAGTACGCAGACGCACGGAAGCGTATTCAGCAGAAACATGCGGTGTGGTGAGCTGTGTACCCCAAACCGGAACATGGACACGTTCCGTAGTAACTAGGCGGACATTGCGATACAATCCCGCCCCCGGATACCAACGGGAGGACTGGGGTCTGTTTTCCAGACGGACAGCCAGCACATTGTTTTTACCGTCGGCATTCAGCAAACCGGTAACATCGCAATGAAAAGAGTTATATCCGAAAGGCCAGAAACAAGCTTCTTTCCCATTGACATAGACCCGAGCCTCACTCATTGCACCATCGAAAACCAGAGTGACCTGCTTGTCTGCAGAAGCATCAAAAGCCGTACGATACCAACCGACACCCACATAAGGCAACCCTCCGGTACGCCCGGTCTTTACGGAAGCTTGTTTTTCAAGGTCTTGCGTAACCGCTACCTCCTGCAAATCGTTGTTGCGGTCGAACGGACCAAAGATGGCCCAATCATGAGGAATGGTCACTGTTTCCCACTTACTGTCGTCGAAATTTGTTTGTGTTGCTTCGGGAACATCTCCCTTGGTGAACTTCCAGTTCTTTTCCAACAATGCTTCTGTACGCCGCGCCATTGCCGCCAAGGCAAAAAAAGCGCAGCAGGAAAAGATAAGTATTGTCTTTCTCATTCTTCTTTAAAAGATTTTGTTAATATAATTATTTAAAAGCATCCATTATCACAGTGGGGCGGCCGTCTTCAGTGAATGCCCCCAGCCGATATTGGTTCGGCCTGCATTCCGGTTCCCAGTAGAACACGCCCTTGCAGCGTCCAGCGGTATTCTCCTTGCACTCTTTCAGGATACGTGCCAGTTGGCGTTTCCCTTCTGCCAGCACGGAAGCACTTGCCAGATTCCCTTTGTCGTCAGCACACTCCATGCCGGTTTCCACCACCATCACGTCACAGTTGTATTTCCGGGCTACACTATTAATATTGGCAATACACTCGGTGATAGTTCTATCAGCTGTATATTCCTTGTGCTCGAGCATCGTCCAGTAAGGATAGAGCGACATGCCTATCATATCCCACTTACCGCCATTGGCTTTCAGTTCATTAAAGAACCAGGTATACAATTCGTTGTCATATCCATTGTCCAGATGGACGATGACAATGGCATCGTCGAAGACGGACTTTACCGCATCGTATCCTACATTGATAAAAGCAGCCAGGTTGGCAAAGTTCTCACGGTATTTCACTTTCTCGGAAGTGCTGTTGGAACCCTTTACATCACATTCCCTCACATCATAGGACGCACCACTCAATGCAGCATCTTCATCCCAAAGCATCCCCGGACGGATTTCATTACCTACCTGAACCCACTTGGGAGTAACTCCTGCCGCTTTCAGCGCATTAAGTACATCGGCAGTATGGTCGGCGATGGCTTTCTTCAAGTCGGCCAAGTTCAGTCCTTTCCATGCAGCAGGCTTATGCTGCTGTCCAGGGTCGGCCCACCAGTCACTGTAATGGAAGTCTACCATTACATCCATACCCAGCTCTGCGGCACGCTTGGCTTTCGTCACCAAATCGGCCGTATCGCACCAGTTATCGTGTTCTTTGGGGTCGACCCATACTCTGAGTCGAACCGCATTCAAGCCCAAATCCTTCATCAGCTGGAAACAATCGGTCTCCACACCGGAAGCATTGTAGAATTTCATACCCTTATGTTCCATCTCCGTCACCCAACTGATGTCGGCACCTTTAGCAAAGTCCGTAGCCAGAGGTTCCTCCTTATCGGGAATTCCACCGGCGTTGGGGTCTGTCTCATTATTGCTGCTACATGCAAATACGGCAAAGGCAATACAAAAAAAGAAAGTCAAAAACTTCATGTGTTTCATGGCGTTATCATCATTAATTGCGTACTGCAAATATAAGCATTTAGGGAATATAGAACTATATATCACCTTAATTTGTCAAAATACGGGTGTCCGCAATCGTTTGCACAAACTTACAACCCGATAAACCTCAACGAATAAGCACAATTTACCATATTACGTTATTTTTGCAATCGGATTAGGGAAGTTTACCTTATCTTTGTCCTCAAAACTATACCATGAATAAACCGCAGATTACCATCAAGGATATTGCCCGGGCGCTGAATGTCTCCCCTTCCACCGTGTCAAGAGCGCTGAAAGACAATCCGGACATCAGCAAGGAAACTCGTGACCTTGTACATGCCTATGCGCGCGAACATAACTACAAGCCCAATGTACTGGCTGTAAACCTCCGCGCAAGCC
>OHVP01000389.1_pt1 | contig 11173 bp, 6 predicted proteins | sample 1579521 | NCBI WGS metagenome assembly OHVP01 (sample SAMEA3882523, study PRJEB24775) | human gut metagenome | biome: human-associated habitat; feature: intestine environment; material: feces | place: Netherlands | collected 2009/2010
CCCGCGATGTATCGGGCGAAGGTGTACAGCAGGCGCTTTTAAAGATTCTGGAAGGAACTATTGCCAGTGTTCCGCCGCAGGGCGGCAGAAAGCATCCGCAGCAGGAACTGATTCAGATCGATACGACCAACATCCTGTTCATCTGCGGCGGTGCATTTGACGGTCTTGAAAAGATAGTTGAAAAGCGCAAGGGCTCTTCTGTTATAGGTTTTGAGTCACTTGTTCAGTCAAAGCAGGAGCTTGATTCAACCGATTGGATGAAAGAGGTCACAGCACATGATCTTGTAAAGTACGGAATTATTCCTGAGCTCATCGGTCGTTTGCCTGTTATTACTGCTTTGAGCGGTCTTGACACGGATGCACTTGTCAAGATTCTTACTGTTCCGAAAAACTCTATTGTTCAGCAGTATAAGAAACTTTTTGAACTTGACGGTGTTGAACTTCTTTTTGAAGAAGAGGCACTCAGAGCTATTGCACAACAGGCGCAGGATCAGCATACAGGTGCAAGAGGACTTCGAGGAATTATGGAAGATATTCTTACAGACCTTATGTTTGAGGCTCCGTCTGATCCTACTATTGATAAGATTATTATTACAGAGGGCGTTATCAAAAACGGTGCTGCTCCGCAAATTACTCGCAAAAAGGAATTGTTACAGACAAATTCCGTAAAATTGACTCAAAAAGATGCAAAGAAGCGTCAGAAGCGCAGCACAGCGTCTTGATATTGTGAATTAAAGCTGTATTGCAATTACAATACAGCTTTTTGCTTTTATGAAAGGAATTTAAATGGATTTTGATATGCAAAAAAATCTGACTCTCCCTGTTCTTCCGTTGCGAGGGTTGGTGGTTTTTCCAAAATCACTTATTCATTTTGATGTTGGACGGAAAAAGAGTATTACGGCTATTAATAAAGCTATGAAAGCCGATCAACTTGTTTTTCTTACTTCACAGAAGGATGCCGCAATAAACGAACCGGATATATTTGATGTTTATGACACGGGCGTAATTGCCAAGGTTGTACAGGTTTTGAAACAGCCTGAAAATACTACACGAATTGTAATTGAAGGTCAATGCAGGGCTACAATTATAAATCCTGTTTTTGACGAAAAGTGTCTTGTTGCAGAAGTTAAACCGTATGAGGAAGAAAGCGAGTATCTTACAGCAAGAGATTCCGCTCTTATGCGAACCGTAAAAAATGAATTTGACAAGTATCTTGAGATTTCTCCGAAGATGCCGTCGGATATTATTTTTAAGGTTGCCCTTTGCAAAAGACCGGGTGAACTTGCCGACTTTATCACGGCTAATCTCATTCTTGACTACAGAGTTAAACAGTCGATTCTTGAAACTTTCCCAGAATCCGAAAGACTTGAATCTGTTCTTGATGTACTGGTAAATGAAAATTTTGTTCTTAAACTTGAGGACGAAATATCTCAAAAAGCTAAAATGAGAATTGATGAAAATCAGCGTGATTATTTTCTTCGTGAACAGAAAAGAGCAATCGAGGAAGAGCTCGGCGAAGATGATTCACCGATTGACGATGCTGAAAATTATGTCGATAAAATTGAGAAGCTTAATCTTGACGAAAAGTCTGCCGACATTCTTTATAAAGAATGTAAGAAACTCAGCAAAATGCCTTATGGCAGTCAGGAAGCGGCTGTGATTCGTACATATCTTGATACGGTTCTTGATTTGCCGTGGAATAAGTCATCTAAAGATAAAATCGTTATATCTAAAGTTCAGAAGGCTCTTGATAAGACTCACTATGGACTTGACAAAGTTAAAAAGAGAATCATTGAACAGCTTGCCGTTCGTGTGTTAAGTGAAAAGCAAAAAGGACAGATCATCTGTCTTGCAGGACCTCCGGGTGTCGGTAAAACCTCAATTGCTCAGTCGATTGCAAAGGCAATAGGCAGAAAAAGTGAAAGAATCGCTCTTGGCGGTGTTCGTGACGAGGCTGAAATCAGAGGCCACAGAAAGACTTATATCGGTGCAATGCCGGGCAGTATAATTGAAGCTGTTATCAGGACTAAAACCTCTAATCCTTTGATTTTACTTGATGAAATTGATAAGCTCGCCAGCGACTATAAAGGTGATCCGTCAAGTGCTTTATTAGAAGCTCTTGATCCCGAGCAGAACAATACATTCCGTGATCACTATATTGAAATCCCGTTTGATTTGAGCAAGGTGCTTTTTGTTACAACTGCTAACGATAAGAACGAAATACCAGCTCCCTTATTGGATAGAATGGAAGTTATCGAACTTTTCAGTTACACACACGAGGAAAAGTTCAATATAGCCAAAAAACATCTTATACCGAAACAACTCAAGGAAAACGGCATCAAAGCGTCACAGCTTCACTTTACCGATAATGCCATACACAGTATAATAGACGGTTATACAAGAGAAGCCGGAGTCAGAACGCTTGAACGCACTTTTGCAAAGGTAATGCGTAAAGCTGCTGTTAAAATAACCGAAGGCTATACCGGAAAAATCTCTGTGAAGCCGACCGGCCTTGAGGCCTATCTCGGTCCAAAAAAATATAAGCCGGAATCTCAGGGTCATAAGGATGAAGTCGGTGTTGTAAACGGTCTTGCATGGACTTCTGTAGGCGGAGAAATGCTGAAGGTTGAGGCAGTTAAGATGCCGGGAACGGGAAAGCTTGAGCTTACCGGTTCTTTGGGCGATGTTATGAAAGAATCCGCAAGGACGGCATACAGTTATATCCGGAGTATTTCGGAAGCATTGCCTCTTGATATGGATTTTTATAAAAACACTGACATTCATATTCATTTCCCCGAGGGAGCTGTTCCTAAAGACGGCCCTTCTGCCGGAATAGCAATAACAACTGCGGTTGTTTCCGCACTCACGGGTATACCGGTAAGAGCCGATATTGCTATGACGGGTGAAGTTACTTTGACCGGTAATGTATTGCCGATCGGCGGATTGAAAGAAAAAACAATGGCAGCATACAGAAACGGAATTAAAACCGTTCTTATTCCGGAGGAAAATGTTTCGGATTTGAAAGAAATCGATGATGCTGTTAAAGAAAATGTCGATTTCATATCGGTGTCAAAAGCCGACGAGGTATTGTCTCTAGCGCTATCCAAAAATGTAGTCGTCAAAGATAATAAACAAAGGAGCATAAAGCTCAAACAGGACAGAAGCCAAACGGCCTCTGTATGCCAACAGAACTAAGAGGTAAAAAATGAATTTGAATAAAGCTGAATTTGAAGCGGCATTTGGAACATCGTCGCAGCTGCCGTCTTCCGATTTGCCGGAAATAGCCTTTGCGGGTAGATCAAATGTTGGAAAATCATCTTTGCTTAATCGCCTTTTTAACAGAAAGGCACTTGCAAGAGTGAGCTCAGTTCCGGGAAAAACCGCTACGATAAACTTTTACAAGGTTGACGATGCCAGATTTGTGGATTTACCTGGATACGGATATGCAAAAGTATCGAAATCCGAGAAAATAAGATGGGCTGAAATGCTTGAAGGCTATTTTAAGACGGGTCGTAACATAAGACTTGTCGTTCAGCTTATCGATATGAGGCACAAACCGAGCGCAGACGATCTTATGATGATTGACTTTTTGCGCTCAACCGGTTATCCGTTTGTTATTGTTATGACTAAGAGTGATAAACTTAACAAAACGCAGTTTGCCGAAAGATCAGCGGCAATTTACGATGAAATACCGGATTCTGAAAATGTTACTATTATTCCTTTTTCTGCAACTAACGGATTGGGCAGGGAAGAGATAACCGAGTATATAAATAATGCACTTTAAAAGGAGAGAACCAAATGTTTGTATCAGACGGATTAGGAGTTAATGAGAGCGGCCATTTGACCGTCGGCGGTTGCGATACCGTATCTCTTGCAAAAAAATACGGGACACCGTATATGTGCTATGATGAGAATATGATAAGAAAAAACTGCCGTGAATTTGTAAAATCAATGGAAGAAAACTACGACGGTAACGGGCTTGTATGCTATGCGAGCAAGGCTTTTTCCTGCCTTGAAATGTGCAGAATATGCAAAGAAGAAAAAATGGGATTAGACGTTGTTTCGGGCGGAGAAATTTTTACCGCCGTTAAGGCCGGCTTCCCGTCAGAACGTATTTGTTTCCACGGCAACAATAAGACTAATGATGAGCTTACAATGGCTCTTGACAATAATGTCGGCAGAATAGTTGTCGATAATGTGGAGGAGCTTAAAAGGCTGAGCACGTTGGCTTCGAAAATCGGTAAGGTTGCAAAGATAATGCTGAGAATCAAACCCGGTATAGATGCGCATACACATTCTTTTATAAGAACCGGTCAGATTGATTCTAAATTCGGCTTTGCTCTTGAGACGGGCGAAGCTATGACCGCAGTTAAGCTTGCGGTTGAAACCGACAGCATTGACCTCTGCGGACTTCACTGCCATATCGGTTCGCAGATATTTGATATTGCGCCGTTTGAACTTGCTGCAAAGGTTATGATTGATTTTATTTCTGAAATCAAAGAAACCGTAGGATATGAAATCAGAGAACTCAACCTCGGCGGAGGATTCGGCATTAAGTATCTTGAATCGGATACCCCGAAGCCGTTTTCGGAATATATGAAGAGAGTTTCTGTTGTTGTCAAGAATGAAGCAGAGAAGAAAAATGTTAAGCTTCCGTTTATACTTATTGAGCCCGGTCGTTCTGTGGTCGGAGCAGAAGGCGTTACCGTTTATACAGTCGGAGCCGTTAAGCATATTCCGAATATCAGAACCTATATTTCGGTAGACGGAGGAATGACAGACAATCCGCGCTATATTCTCTATCAATCGGATTATGATGTAATGTGCGCCAATAAAGCAAACGAGCCTAAGACTGAAAAAGTAACCGTTGCCGGTAAATGCTGCGAAAGCGGTGACCTTATACAGGAAAATGCTCCAATACAAAAAGTTGAGGCAGGAGACCTTTTAGCTGTGCTTTCAACAGGTGCTTACAACTACTCAATGGCTTCAAATTATAACAGAATTCCGCGTCCTATAGTAATAATGGCAAAGGATGGAGAATCGCGTATAATTATAAGACGTGAAACATACGAAGATATTACACGTAATGATGTTTAAAATGAAAGGAATTTAAATGTCTTTTACTCATTTGCATCTTCATACAGAATACAGTCTGCTCGACGGCACCTGCCGTATAGGACAGCTTGTTGATGCTGCAAAAGAGCTCAACATGGATTCTTTAGCCATAACAGACCACGGAAATATGTTCGGTGCCGTTGAGTTTTATAAAGCAGCTAAAGAGAATGGGATAAAGCCCATTATCGGTTGTGAAGTTTATGTTGCTCCACGTTCGCGCCTTGATAAAGTTCACGGTATTGATAACGAGCGTTTTCATCTTGTTTTGCTCTGTAAAAATAATACGGGATATGAAAATCTTATCAAAATTGTGTCTGAATCGTGGGTGACAGGATTTTATACAAAGCCGCGTATTGATAAACAGCTCCTCGAGAAATATCACGAGGGGCTTATTGCTCTGTCTGCCTGTCTTGCGGGAGAAATTCCGAGAAAACTGTTGCAAGACGATTATGACGGAGCTAAGGAAGCTGCACTTTGGTATGACAAGACTTTTGGTCGCGGCAATTATTATCTCGAAATACAGAATCACGGAATTGCCGAGCAACTCAGGGTTTTGCCTCAGATAGTTAAAATTTCGCGTGAAACCGGTATACCGCTTGTCGCTACAAACGATGTCCATTATATAAAAAAAGAAAACGCAAAAGTACAAAAAGTTCTTATCTGTATTCAAACTAACCATACAATAGATGAAGATACTGGTTTGGAATTTGGAACCGATGATTTTTATCTCAAATCCGAAGATGAAATGCGTGAATTATTCGAAGATTATCCAGATGCGGTTGATAATACTTCTGTTATAGCTGATATGTGCAACGTTGAGTTTGAGTTTCACAAAACTAAACTACCGCATTTTGATGTTCCCGATAATATGGACCATTTTGAATATTTTCGTAATGAGTGCTATAAGGGCTTGCGCAGAAATTACGGAATTGCTCCGGAGCAGAAATATATCGACAGACTCGAATACGAACTTTCGGTTATCAATAAAATGGGCTATGTTGACTATTTCCTTATTGTTGCCGATTTTATCAGCTATGCAAAACGCCATGGTATTCCCGTAGGTCCCGGCAGGGGATCAGGAGCCGGCAGTATAGCCGCTTATTGTATGGGAATTACGGGTATAGACCCAATTAAATATAATCTGCTGTTTGAGCGTTTTTTAAATCCGGAGCGTGTAAGTATGCCGGATATTGATGTTGATTTTTGTTATGAACGCCGCGAAGAAGTAATTGATTACGTTATAAGAAAATATGGCTCGGATCACGTTGCGCAAATAGTGACTTTCGGTACTTTGGCCGCAAGAGCGTCTATTCGCGATGTCGGCAGAGCACTCGGGATACCGTACAATACAGTTGATACGGTTTCCAAAATGATTCCGCGCGAGCTCGGCATGACAATAGAAAAGGCTCTTACGAAAAATCAGGAGCTTAAAGCGCTTTATGATAAGGACGCCAAAATCAGGGAGCTTGTCGATACGGCAAAATCAGTTGAGGGTATGCCAAGGCACACCTCAACCCATGCGGCGGGCGTTGTTATAACCGATAAACCTGTTGATCGATATGTTCCGTTAGCAAGAAATGATGAGTCCGTGGTTACGCAGTATACCATGACTACCATTGAAGAACTCGGACTGCTTAAAATGGACTTTCTCGGTCTCAGAACACTTACGGTAATAAGTGATACCGTAAAATCGGTAAGAGAAAACAATATTCCCGATTTTGATATCGAAAAAATTCCGCTTGAAGATAAGGCGACATATGATATGCTGTCGGCAGGGTATACTTATGGTGTATTTCAATGTGAGTCGGCGGGAATAAGAAATGTTATAACCCGTCTGAAACCGCAGAATATAGAGGATATAATTGCTGTTATTTCTTTGTACAGACCCGGCCCTATGGATTCGATTGATATGTATATAAATAACAGACATAATCCGAAAAGCATCAGATATAAGACGCCGCAACTTAAAAATATTCTTGATGTTACTTACGGCTGTATGGTATATCAAGAGCAGGTTATGCAAATATTCCGGGAACTTGCGGGATATTCTTTCGGACGAGCAGACGTTGTAAGACGAGCTATGTCAAAGAAAAAGCACAAGGTAATGGAGCAGGAGAGGGAGTATTTTGTAAACGGATTGAAAAATTCCGACGGTACTTATGCGTGCGACGGATGCGTAAGGCGCGGAATACCTGCCGAAGTTGCCAACAGCATTTTCGACGATATGTCATCTTTCGCTTCATATGCGTTCAATAAGTCTCATTCTGCCGCATATGCTGTCATTGCATATCGTACGGCATATCTGAAATGCCATTTCCCGGCGCAATTCACTGCCGCACTTCTCACGAGTGTTATTGATGATTCAACAAAAATAGCACTTTATATAGACGATTTGGCAAGGCTGAAAATAAACGTTCTGTCGCCGAGCGTCAACGAGAGTTTCAGAGCATTTACCTCTGACGGCAAGAGCGTTCGTTTTGGGCTACTTGCTATTAAAAATCTCGGCTACAATTTTATTGATACTATTGTCAAAGAAAGAAGCTCTAACGGAAAATACAAATCACTTTATGATTTTTGTAAGAGAACATATGGCAAGGATTTTAATAAACGAGCTGTTGAGGGCTTAATTAAAAGCGGAGCACTTGACGGACTCGGACTTAATCGTCGTGAAATGCTTACAAATTTACCTCTGATTGTTGAGAATATCGAGCGTGACAAGAGAAATAATGTTGACGGACAACTCGGCTTGTTTGATTTGAGTGGAGTGGCTTCTGGCGGCAATGAACCGCAATGTAAGCATTGTGATGAATTTCCGGCACTTGAACTTTTATCGATGGAAAAGGAAATGACCGGTTTGTATCTTACGGGGCATCCTATGGTTCAGTACGAGACGCTTTCTAAAAAGCTTCATTCCGACAGCGTTCTTGAAATGGTGAATACGGAAGAAAATGTTTCGGGAAAATATACGGATAATAGCCCTGTACGTGTCCTCGGAATAATAACTTCTATAAAGAAAAAAGTTACAAAATCAGACAGTACCATGGCTTTTTTAGGTTTTGAAGATGTTCATGCAGCTATTGAAGTAATAGTGTTTCCCAAACTTTTGCTCAAGTATTCAGAGCTTTTAAATGTCGGAAGCGTTGTATTGCTGTGCGGCAGATTGTCTCTCAGAGAGGACGAAGAACCGAAAATAGTTATGGACAGCGTTTCTTTACCTCCGGATGCAAACAGTATTGTTACCGCCGACACAGCTTCCAAAAATTCCGACAAGCCGAAAAAATCGGTGAGAAAGGGCCTTTTTGTGAGATTTTGCACAAAGAACTGTGAGGAGGTTAAAAAGAGTACAAATCTGATTACTATTTTTGAGGGGATGTTACCCGTATATTACTATTTTGATGATGCTAAAAGCTACGAGAGACAGCAATTTTCGACGACTGCCAATGACCCTATGATTTCAGAGTTGAAAAGAATTAACGGTGAAAAAAATGTTGTTGTACAACTCTAAGAAAAATGTCAAAATTGCTTGACAATATTTTTCATTTGTGTATCATTATATTTTGAATGTATTTATTTGAGGTGATTTTTAATGAAAACGATTGGCGTATTGACAAGCGGCGGAGATGCTCCGGGCATGAATGCCGCAATCAGAGCCGTTGTAAGATCGGGTTGTGAAAACGGCTTCCGTGTAATGGGAATCAGAAGAGGCTGGAACGGTCTTATGCATGGTGATATGTATGAAATGAATCTTCGCAGTGTTTCTAATATTATTAACCGAGGCGGTACAATTCTTTATTCTGCAAGAAGTCCAGAATTCAAGACCGAAGAAGGTATGAAAAAGGCAATTGAAATATGCAAAGAGCATAATATGGAGGGCGTAGTTGTTATAGGCGGAGACGGTTCTTTCCGCGGCGCTCGTGACCTTTCGCTCAGAGGCATCCCTTGTGTGGGTATTCCCGGAACGATTGACAATGATATTGCTTGCTGTGATTACACAATAGGTTATGATACCGCAATGAACACGGCTATGGAAATGGTTGACAGACTTCGTGACACGACAGAGTCTCATGATCGTTGCTCGGTTGTTGAAGTTATGGGAAGACGTGCGGGCTATATAGCACTCAACGCCGGTATAGCTTGCGGTGCAACAACAATTCTTATTCCGGAAGTTGATTTCGATTTTGAGCGTGACGTTATCGACAGAATGAAGAAAACTCAAAAAACAGGAAAAAGACACTTTATAATCATTGTTGCCGAAGGTGTCGGCGGCGTAGAAGAAATGGCGAAAAAAATCGAAGCGGAAATGGGCGTAGAATCCCGTGCAACTGTTTTAGGCCATGTGCAGCGCGGCGGCTCGCCGACAGTTCGCGACAGAGTTGTTGCAAGCCAAATGGGTTATAAAGCGGTTGAGCTTTTAAAGCAGGGGATAGGTAATCGTGTGGTAGCTATGCAAAAGGATGAAATTGTTGACTTTGACATATTCGAAGCTCTCAATATGAAAAAGTCGATTGATCTTGACCTTTATAAGATGGCTCATGAGATATCTATTTGATGAAAAATATTGTTTTAATCGGAATGCCGGCTTCGGGCAAAAGCACAGTCGGCGTTATCCTTGCAAAGACTCTTGGTATTGGCTTTGTAGATACTGATCTTGTAATACAGCAACGTGAAAATGCACTTTTGCAGGACATTATAAACGAAAAAGGGCTTCAATGCTTTCTTGATAAAGAAAGAGACGCAATATTGTCGCTTGAGTGTGAAAATTGTGTTGTTGCGACCGGCGGAAGCGTTGTTTTTCGCGATGAAGCTATGCAAAAGCTTAAGCGTAATTCCGTGATTGTCTTTATAGATGTTCCGCTTGAAAATGTAAAGGCAAGGCTTAAAAATATCAAAACGCGAGGCGTTGCTGCGCCTAAAAATCAGACAATAGACGATATTTTTTTTGAGAGACTTCCTCTTTATAAAAAGTATGCCGATATTACCGTTGATACAGCGGATTTATCTCCGGAAGAAACGGTTTCAAGGATTATTTTTTCATTAAAAAATTAAATATATTATATGCAGGCTTTACGGTTTATTCGGAAATAATATTTCCGTGTAAATTAACCGTAAAGCCTTATTTTTTCATAACATAAAATCCGTAAAAAAGTAAAAATTATAAATGCAGTGATCACTGTATATACGGAGGTGAAAAATGAAAAAATTTTTTAAAGTTCTCAGCATTTTCGGATTGTTAGCTGCCTCTGTTATATTTGCATTTGTAATTTACGGTATAAAAAGCATTCCGGACAGTATTCACCTGGTGAGTGACGAAAAGCTGAAATTTAACGAGATATATTCATACCGGATATCAAGCGGTGACGTTTCGGTTTCCGTTAATTCCGAGAATGCGGCAAAGGGCACTCTGCTTAGTGAATACACTGTGGATATTTCCGCTCTGAAGGTTATTCCGGTAAAATCCGCCGATGTTATTGTTTCTGAGAGAAAATATGTAATTCCCTCAGGCGATGTATTTGGCATACGCATGTTTACAAAAGGCGTTGTGGTTGTCGGTTCTGATGATGTCTATACTGAAGAAGGAATTTCAAATCCCTCTAAAACAGCGGGCCTTAATGCCGGGGATATAATATTGACTGTAAACGGAAACAATGTGAACTCAACATTGGAAATTGAAAAAGCGGTACAGGAAAACGGCGGTAATGAATTGAAGTTGTCGGTAAAGCGCGGAAAAAAAGTTCTGAATCTGAAATTGACGCCTGCTCTGTCAAAAAATGATAATTGTTATAAAGCCGGTATATGGGTCAGGGACAGTATGGCGGGGGTAGGCACAATAACTTTTGTTGACTCCGCCAGCAAAGTGTTCGGCGGACTCGGACATGCGGTATGTGATGTTGATACAGGTATAGTTATGCCGCTTGCCGACGGCGATGCCGTCAAAACAAAGATAACCGGTTGCTATAAAGGTTCTTGCGGTTCAACAGGTGAGCTTTGCGGCGTATTTCAGGATACTAATATAGGAACACTTTCGTTGAATACAGCTTGCGGAGTATACGGGTTTTTG
>OHVP01000393.1_pt1 | contig 11108 bp, 7 predicted proteins | sample 1579521 | NCBI WGS metagenome assembly OHVP01 (sample SAMEA3882523, study PRJEB24775) | human gut metagenome | biome: human-associated habitat; feature: intestine environment; material: feces | place: Netherlands | collected 2009/2010
CCTTAAATCTAATACTATGAAAAACACAGTACAAAAGTATTTATTTTATCCGGAATGGCAAAATACAAGACTAAAAAAGAATGCTTTACAACATACATTAACCAAACCCTATTTACCGATTAAATCCCTTAACAAATACAGCCTCAACCTTAAAAAAATCAAGAACGAAACTGCATTATCATATTACCTCTCCCAACCATCAATTACTTTTGTCTAAAAATCATACACCCCATGTCAAAAATTTAGACACTCACAGAAAGCTGAAAAATCGTATATATCTATAAATCAAAGATTTGAAATAATGGCACGAAAATTGTATCGTACATTTGCAGTAAAAACAAAACCAAACACAGAAAAATGAAAACTTACTTTACCTTTTTACAGCGCAACAAGCTTTTTACCTTTGTCAATGTCATTGGACTAAGCATCTCACTCATGTTTCTCCTGCTGATTACCCACATGGTGACCCGACAGCTCACCGTAGACAAAGACATGAAAGATGCAGACCGGACTTATGTACTGGCTAACGAGATATGGGCTGGAGGTCACATCTTGCTGGGTGACAAACTGCAAAGCCGTTATCCGGAAATAGAAGACTGGTGTGCCGTAAGCGGTTCCTATGAACAGTTTGTCAGAACTAACGACCAGCCGGTTAATATACAAATGATGTTTGTCCGTGAGAACTTCTTCCGGTTCTTCAACTTTCATCTGCTGGAAGGGAATCCGGAAACCTTGCTGGCCAATGAGAACAACATCGTGCTGACACGTTCCTGTGCCATCAAGCTGTTTGGTACGGAGCATGCGTTAGGGAAAACACTTATTGAACAAGCATTCGGTGACCGACGCTGTACAGTGAGTGGAATCATTGAAGACATTGATAATTCTATTTTTCCTTCCAATATTGAAGCATTCAGCCTTCATAAGAATGTGCGATACGTTAATTGGAGTGCCAGCGAAGAAAATACTCACTTAGGCAATGCCGCCAGCTGCATCTTCTTTCTACGTTTCCATCCGAACGTCAACCCTAACGACAAAGCCGATGACATTGCCCGCTTCTTCAAAGAATTCTTCTGGATTTACCAGTATGATTCCGTTAAAGAGGTATTATTCATCCCCATACACGAGTTTTATTTCTCCGATACACTGGCCGCCGGAGCCATACTCAACCAATATAGCCTGAAAGTGGTACTTATTTTCCTGACCATCGGCGTCTTGATTCTGTTTATGGCCATCTTCAACTATACCAGCATGAGCATTGCCCAAACCAGTTACCGGGCAAAGGAAATGGCTACCCGACGCCTGTTAGGTTCCTCCAAGAAAAGCATCTTCTGGCGCATGATTGCCGAATCGTTCCTACTAACCACACTGGCCTTTGTGATTGGTTTTTTACTAGCCAAGGCTGCAGAACCTACAGCCATGGAACTGCTTCACACACGACTTGATATTGTGGGCGACTTAAATCCCATCACCCTATTGTGCTATCTGCTTCTGATTACCGTACTTTCCCTGCTCTCCGGATTCGTGCCTGCCACCCTGCTGTCACAATACAATCCGCTGGACATCGTAAAAGGTACCTTCCGCCGCAAGACCAAAACTTTATACCTCCGCCTGCTAAACATTGTGCAAAACGGACTCACCATCGCCATGTTAGGATGTGCCATTTACCTGAGTGTACAGATTTACCGCATCCTGCATGCCCCATTAGGATATGAATACGGACATGTCATCCACTACCCGCCTATGGGCAGCGACCAGAAACTTCAGCTTTTCCGCCAGGAAGCCCAGAAGCTTCCTTTCGTAAAACGCGTCAGTTTTGCACAAGGTACTCCCATTGACGGTGGAAACAATGATAGCATGTACTTTACATCGGCCGACAGCACCAAAGACCTAAGCTTCCAGACTTTTGTAGTGGACTCTGCCTTCATCGACATCTTCCATATCCAAATTACGGAAGATCGCCATGCAGGATACAATCCAAAAAATTTCTTTGTAAGCCAGTCGGCCATGAAAGACTTGCGCCAGTTGGGATTTACAGACTTTGTAAGAAGTGACCGTGGCGGCTATACCATGAACATGGTTGGAGAATTCAAAGACTTCCAGATTCGCTCTCTGCTTATGAAAGATCCTCATCCGCTGCGCATGCAAATTGCTCCATCCGACAGCATCAGCCCATTGAACATCCTGGTAGAAGTACGCGATGAACAACCCGAAGCTTATAAAAAGCAACTGGACCAGCTCTATTCCAAGATAATAGACGGATACCCGTTTGATTCAGAATGGTATGACACACTGGTACAGAAAATATATGAAGACATTACCCGTATGAATCACCTGATTCTTATCTTCACCTGCGCGGCACTGGTTATCTCCCTGTTAGGACTTACCGCCATGAGTATCTACTTCATCGCACAACGTAAACGAGACATCGCCGTACGCAAGGTATTCGGCTCCGACAGCCGCAGTGAAATGCTCCGGTTAATGAAATTCTCTTCCGCATCACTGGCGGTCAGTCTACTCATCGGCCTCCCGCTGATGTATATCGGCATTCAACAGATAGACAAGATTGTGACCTACGAAAGCAGTTTCCCCTGGTGGGTACCGGTTGCCGCTTTCCTGATTGTAGCCCTCATCTCACTGACCTCCGTCTGGCTAATCAGCCGAAAAGCCGTACGGGAAAATCCAGTACTGAACCTGAAAACAGAATAGTCTTTATCAACTCAGAAACATAAAAAATGAAAATATGAAAACCATCCTACGAAATCTATTCTATACGCTGAAACGCTTCCAGACCGCCTCTGTGCTGAACCTGATGGGACTTTCGGCTGCCTTTGCCGCCTTCGTCCTGCTTATGATGAAGGTGAGCTACGAACGCGATTTCGATACCTGCTATCCCCATACCGACCGCCTGGTCATGCTGAATCTGGCACAACCTCAAGAGGAGAATTATGTCAGTACACTCCCCCGAGGCCCTATCGACTACCTCATCCAGCAAGTACCGGGCATCGAATATGGCACCATCTATTCCCCGGCCTGGCAGAAGCAGGCTTTCTACACCGACCCCAAAAATCCGCAATACTTCTACGAGGAACCTTGGGCCGTGTATCCCGACTTCGGAAAAATTATCGGACTGAAGTTCGTGGAAGGCAGTGACCAGGAAATGAACCGGCCCGAAAGTGTCATCGTATCCGAAAGCTATGCCCACAAACTATTCCCGAATGGAGATGCCTTAGGTTCCTATTTGTACACAGATACTCCAGACTGGCGAAATCCGGAAGCCACCAAATTCCGGATATGCGGTATTTTTAAAGACCTGCCGGAAAACTGCCAGTTCAAAAATGACCTCTTTGTCCCGATGGGAAAACTTCAGGAGAACGACTGGGGCAGCCAGAACTTTTTTGCATTCTTCTTGCTAAAACCAGGAGTCAGCGTGGAAGAAGTCAACCAACAGATTGCAGCTACAGAAGCCAACAAACGACTGTTTACCGGTGATCAAGGCACCCAGAAACTCTATGTTCTCCCGATACAGAAACTGTATTATGACATGTATTCTCCCTACTACTTCAAGACAGGCAGCCGCAGCACCATGACTCTGCTGGTAAGTATCGGGTTCCTGATTATTCTTATCGCCTGCATCAACCTTATCAATTTCAGCACGGCACTGGCTCCTGTACGCATGCGCAGCATCAATACCCAGAAAGTGCTGGGAAGCACCAACGGAGAACTGCGCCGTGCCCTGGTAGCCGAATCGGTGAGCATCGTATTGATAGGCTGGCTATTATCATTAGGTATTGTTGCAGCCCTGATACGACTGAACGTATTATCCTTTATGGGTTTCACTCCTTCCCTGCTCGTTTACTGGAAATATGTGCTTTACACCGGAGTGATAGCCCTGCTTACCGGTATCGTGGCCGGACTGTATCCGTCATGGTACATGACTTCTTTCCCTCCTGCCCTTGTATTAAAAGGAAACTATGCCCTGATCGGAAAAGGGAAACAGCTTCGTACGATACTCATCAGTTTCCAGTATATCGTTTCGTTTGCCCTGATTGTGACCGCGGCTTTTATTTTCCTGCAGAACCGATTCATGCGTAACCATGAACTGGGCATCGACAAAGACCAGATACTGGTAGCTTCCCTCCCCCAAATGCCTTATCACAGCAGTCCGTACCGCAAATTCGACAGTCAGCTGAAAAGTTTTGCTGAAATCGACGACATCGCCTATGCCAAATGGGAGTTAGGAGCCACCGAGGGATATACACAGTATACCTTCCGCTACAAAGGAAACAACTACGGACATCAGTATATTGACGTCACAACGAACTTCTGTCGGGTAATGGGAATGCACATTCTGTCGGGAAGCGACTTCCTGCCCAGCGATTCCATCTACACCTCCCAGCTAAACTTTATCGCCACGCAGGACCTTCAGGAAAAAAGCGGTATCCCGGCAGGAGAGACACTCGACTTTTTCCCATGGGGAATGAGCGCCACCCTCAAAGGATATGTGAACAACGTGCAGTTTACTTCACTCAAAACTGGCTCCGTCCCCTATATTTTCTGTCCCAACGGTATCTACAGCAACAATGTGCTACCATTTGCCTACATCCGCGTAAAGGCCGGAAGTAACATAGACAGTGCACTGAAGCATATCCGTCAGACAATGAGTGAATGCTTTACGGGCTATCCCACAGAAGTGAAATTTTACGACCAGATATACGGCCAGCTTTACCAAAAAGAAACAAACCAGCAAAAGATAATCACCTGGTTCAGTCTGCTTGCCATTCTGATTTCACTGGTAGGAGTGTTCGGACTGATTATTTTTGAAGCGGCACACCGCCGTAAGGAAATCGGGGTACGAAAAGTATATGGAGCCTCTACGGGACAAATTCTCTGGATGTTCGGCCGCTCCTACCTCACGCTTTCCATCGTCTGTTCACTCCTGGCCAGTCCCATCGCCTGGTATGCCGTATCGGAATGGCTGAAACAGTTCAATGAGAAAATCCCTATTTCTCCATGGGTATTTCTGATTACATGCGTCATAATCAGTCTGATTACACTGATAACCATTACCATACAGAATTACCGGACAGCCCGTAACAACCCTGTAAACAGCTTGAAATCAGAATAAATACAAGAGAAATAGCCTAGAAAAGAGCATAAAAAAAGGAGTTCCGCTGAACTCCAACCTTTGTTAACCTTAAATCTAATACTATGAAAAACACAGTACAAAAGTATTTATTTTATTTGAAACAGCAAAACATAAGGCCTAAAAAGAATGTTTTACAACACACATTAACGACTAAGCACCAGGCGATAAAACCCATTAACAAAATCGAGTTCAAATATAAAAAAAGACTATCAGAAGCGGCCGCCTGTCAGCAGTCAGCCAGTTTATAAGTCCGGAAGCGTTTCCCTTTCTTAAGTTTGAACACCAGTTCCCTCCGGTCCTTGTGGAAAAAGCGGTCGTGAATATTCACGCCAAACTCACACGTTTCTCCTTTTTTCATGTTAGGAAGATGAATCCGGCATATTCTTTTCTTTTTATAGAACAAATAGAAATAGGTCTTACGCATTACCTTTTCTCCCTCATTGCTAATTTTCATTTTCAGACGTTTTCCATCGTGCATCGCACAAAATACCGGAGGATAAATCACCATTTCCTTCAGTACATCATCGCTGTCATTAGACTCCACCAGTCGCAAGCACTCATTGTCCGATACAGACTGAGCACAAACTTGCCCAATAAAGAAAATCCACACACATACGATTCCTATGATTCTATAATACTTCATAACCCAATACCTCCCTTATTATACCCATAGCACCTAAAGTTACAAAAAGATTCTATTGCCTTGCATTAAATAAAAGGTTTATTTCACAAATGAAGAATAAAAGGCCAGTTTCAGGATAAATCATACCATAAAGCACGCGGCCTGACACACCGTTATAGCATGCCAGGCCGCCCTGCTGAAATTTGCAATTCTTACTTATTTTTCTTCCATTGTTCTTTTTCTATCAAATAAGAGATAACAAGGCCTAAACCTCCTCCCAACAGAACACACGCTCCGTAAATTATAGAAACGGCCTCTTTTACGGTATAAGGGTAATTATCAGACAAGTAATCCGGTTGTGTGGTACATGTCAACACGTATCCTACCAAAAGCCCTGCCCCCAATCCAAGCAGCAAGCATCCTATACGCAGTCCTCCAAACGAATACAGGCTGGGACGATACATAATGCCATTCTTAAAGGTTTCCGGCGTCAGTTTGTCGCCCATCTTTTCAATCAGCATCATCCGTTCTCTTCTTCCGGCAAACAGTTCAAACAATTTATAAATCACTCCAAAAACAATTGCCACATTGGCCACAATCATCAATTCTTCCATTTTATTCAGTTTTTAATTTGTTACTTTGCCCTTTAGACGCAACCCATACAGAAAGGTTACACTTTTACCGCGAAAAATATTTTTCTAATTTCAGTGTAACCTTTTACTTTGCTCTGCGTCTAAAGGGCATCATGAATCACGAGGAACTACATATCATAGCATCTATCCTGAGCGGACGAACCGAACAGTTCGCCTATTTTCTCGACACCTACGGACCGCAGGTTTTCCACCTGATAGTCCGCATGGTTGGCTCACCGGAAGATGCCGAAGAACTGACACAAGACTGTTTTATGAAAGCCTTCACCCACCTTTCCTCGTTTCATGGAGACAGCAGTTTCTCTACCTGGATTTACCGCATTGCCTACAATGAAGCGACCTCCGCACTCCGGAAAAAAGATAAAGAACTGCTTTCATTCGACGACCGGATGTGGAACAGTCTTTCAGATAAAGAAGTTGATGAGGAGCTGGATACCGAAAACGAAGTGCAGATTCAGAAACTGCAGCAGGCACTCACCCAGCTCAAGCCCGATGAACAGGCACTCGTCACCCTGTTCTATGAAGAAGAAAAAACCATAGAAGAAATAGCCTATATCTTTCACCTGACAGAAAGCAACGTAAAAGTAAAGCTGCACCGCATCCGAAAAAAGTTATGTAACTTAATGAAAGAGGAGATTTAAAACATGAGAACAACAGATAGAGGACTTCAGAAAGCAATAAAAAGGCAGCCCCATTACGAGCTGCCCAGTAATTTCAGTTACCGCATGATGCAAAAAATACAAGAGGAAAGTATCTTATGCGAAAAACAGCAAGAAAAAAGAATGTTCATTCTCTTCCTTATCTTCGCCATTCTCAGCGGAGGAGGCTGCATCGGATTTTTTATATGGAAATACGGAACAACCTTCATCAGCTATTGGCACACCTGTAAGGAAATACTTCCGGACTCCCATACGCTCCTTTTCTATCTGCCTACGCTCTGCGCCCTCTGTCTGTTGTACTTCTTCGACCGATGGCTACGGAAAAAGATAGACCTTGAAAAAAAATAGTCTCCCTATTTTTTCACACAAACGGTTACAGATTTTCCACAAGAAATACCCTGAGGCATGGGCACCACAATTTTTTGCCCATTCCATACCAACGTAATTTCTTTTAATGTGGCATCCATTCTGGCATCCGTTACTGACACATAACACTCTGTATCCGTTTCACGCAAGACAAGTGCACAAGGTGCAGAAACCTCCAACGTTAACCCCTTTGCTTTTAACACCGGAGCTTCCGGATAGAACACGGCTTCTACCACCTTTTTGTCTGTCGAACGAACGGCTTGAATCAATGTATCGTTTCTCAATACTTCAAACGGAAGCTTACGGGCCGGTTCATCTTTCCCCAAGTAAACCGTATAGCCATAGGTATCATTCTTCGGACTTTGCCCATGGTCTGTCCACAAACGCAATACAGAAACCTTTTCAGGTAGTCCTGATTTCTTTTTATTCCGTGCATTCATCTTTGCCCAATGAGCCGGACGACTCTCTGAAGCGACGTATAAATTAGCCTGATACTCTGGTAAACCTTGATAGGCAAACTGCCCTTCTTGTATAACCCAGGTATCTTTCATCTTACGTGCATCCAAAAGCATGCTTCCTTCCGCCACATCTGTCTTCTGACCTTTCTTCCAAAGATAAACCGGAGCCACCCTTGCTGTCTGATCCAATGTGGTCCGGATGTGTCCTTCCATATCCGGACAGTTATTGGTCACTCCTGCTCCTAAAGCTACCAGATAATCTCCCAATACAAAATAACCTTTATAAGCCTTAAAACCATAGAGTAACTCATTCTTCACCTTACGGTCTCCTTTATCATTCACATTTTCCTTATCGGCTCCATGCATTTTTTCAAAAATATAGCCACCAGCTGCATAATCTGCCCCATCTGCTGCTCCTGCAGCGAAATTATGACGACTACAATATCCTCGCCAGTTTGTTACCGGAGTCAAGCGCTCCATTCCTTCACGTGCAGTAACACCGGGAGAAGCGGTCACATCCCAACCTCCCATAATCTGAAAATATTCATTTCCATGACGCTGAAATAAAGTCATGCCATCTGTCGGATAAAAATTATAGTTGTCCGCGAATGCTGCACTTTCAAGCCCGTCACAGCGCACAGAAGCCATATTAATCATCAAATGATAATCCGGAGTATGCTTCATCAAGTCATCATTATTAAAAAACCAGCGTGTACCTTGATAAACACCTTTTTCGGTTCCCTTCATCCGGATACGATTTGTTTCTGCCTCAGCCAGAAGTTGCTGAAGTTCTTTCTGCTCCTCTGAAGAAAAAGAAGAAAGCCAATTCTTCACCACATTGCGTAACATCTTGTAATAAGGTATTGCTTCCTCCTTATTCCGATACTCATAGGAATTTCGGTCCAGACAAGGCAAACGATAACCGTCCCGATAATACCAGCTGCCTCCACGGAAAAAATTCATCAAGGCATCTGCATTTTCACGGCTGAGCTGCTTTGCCCAAGGAGTGCCATTGAGCATACCCAGCATATTCAAGGCACTGGAAGTTCCATCAATGGGATAACCCCATATCAAACATTGCATGCCATGTCCCCATCCTGCTCCGTCAGCCGTAAATCCTTCCGTCCAAAAAGAATCATCATAGGTAATCTGGGAAGTCATACTAATGCCCCGCTGACAAACCTCAGCCAAGACATCCAGCATCGGAACAGAGCTATACATCACAGCTACCGGAAGCAAGGAACGATAAGCCAGCGCATTGCCGCCTACCCACCACACATGATTACGGAAACGCTCCACTGACACCACATTCTTATCAGTCTCATCCCTTCTCAAAGGCTGAGTATAAGCCTGAAGTCCCAAGACTTTCAACATATCACATGCATTCTTCAAGCATTTATTTCCCTCGCCCCGTTCTGCCCGGTCCATATCTTCTGTACAAGCAAAATAAATATTCACGGCAGCCGTAGGTATCGCAAAACAAGAAGCATGAAAACGTGGTTTATCATTCGGACGAGAAATTTCCAAGTTACCATAATGCACCACAGCCTTCCAAAGTTTATCTGTAAATTCAGAAGTTTTCTCCAGCCGTCCTTTCCGGCGAGCATCAGCCAACTGATATATACGGTTCAATGCACCGGCAATAAAAATTCCGACACGGTCATCCGTTGTATTCTCATAGCCTTGTTGATAAGCATTCTCACGTTCAAACTGCTCCTCTGTAGAATTCAAGTCTGAAAACCGGCCATCTTCTCCTAACAGGGAAGCCATCTGAATAGCCTGAGAAGCATCAATTGATTTTACAGCCCGATAAGGGTGTTGAGAAAAATATTCTCTCAATTTCTTGACTGCATCTTTTTTCTCACCCCCCGCATGACAACGTGCTTCCTGATAATAACGACGATAGTTTGAATATGCAAACTGAGATTCCGCCTTACGAACAACAAAGTCGCTCACTTGTACATGGTTTTTCCACAAACGAATGGCAAAATATCCATCCCCCTGCCCCCTGCTTATAGGATGGCAAAACAATTCCTCACCATCAACAGCAAACGTAGTTTTTCCGTCCGTCACGGTAATCACCACCTCATACCAACGATTAGGCTTCAGCAAATGTGCCCCATCTGTATATTCTTTTACCAGAGGTTTTATTTTACTCTCATCAATGCCATAAAATTCACTGTGATATTCCCGAAAACGAGTGGTCTTATTCTCATTTCCTCCATAACCCACATAGAAAAGATTTAATGTGTTATAATTCTTGAATATCCCTGCACGCCAATCCTTTCTGGCATAAATATTATCAGGGTATTTCAAGTCTTTAGCACCCCAAAAGCAGTTCATGTCACTCAAACGGTCGTATTTTCCACCTTCCATCACTACTTTAATGCGGTAACTGATTTCATAGTTTCCAGTCAGGCACAGACCACAAAGTCAGACCATCCGGTGATACAATATCCAGACAATCGTCTACTTTAATCATCTTGAACTTACCCGAAGAGTCTTCGCCAATCCAGTTTTTCAAAGATATTTCTGAAGCAGTAATCCCCAACAAGGAATAAAACATCCCCCATAAGAAAAATAATAATTTTAGTTTACCCATAATAAAAGATTAAATATTTCACGATTGCATATCGCAAAAATAAATATTATCTTTTAATGATCATAACCACTATAAACAAAAAGGACGAATTTCGAATGAAATTCGCCCTTTCCATTTCTATATCAATCAGAAATCTTATTTCCGATAGCTTTCCAATTCTTCTGCCTGGAACTTACGGATGAAGTTGAAATGCTTTTCTACTTCAGATTCAGCGTAGTTCACATACACATTCAATGACTTGCCAAACATGTCAGGAGCCTTTGTCGCATCCTGCAAGAGCAGGTGGCTCATCACGCACACAGCTGCCATCTCATACAAACGACGAGATACCAAATCCAGCAATTCCTGATTCTGTGCTTCCTTCACTGCATTGGTACATGCTTCCAGTTTACGAGTCATATCCTTGATACGATTCATATAACCTTCAAATTCCGGAGCACAAGGAATCAGTTCATATTCATGCAAAGTAGCCGCATACGAACCGTTTGTAACGTAACGGATGGCAGCTACTGTCTGCAACTGGGTAGTACCTTCATAGATACTGGTGATACGGGCATCACGATAGATACGCTGACAAGCATATTCCATCATGAAACCTGAACCGC
>OHVP01000401.1_pt1 | contig 10975 bp, 6 predicted proteins | sample 1579521 | NCBI WGS metagenome assembly OHVP01 (sample SAMEA3882523, study PRJEB24775) | human gut metagenome | biome: human-associated habitat; feature: intestine environment; material: feces | place: Netherlands | collected 2009/2010
TACAATTTCGTTACGGAAAGCCTTACCAATCTGGGCGATACCGAAAGGAATCTTCATACGACCGGTTTTCTGTACATTCAGGTAATTTACGAAGATACCTTGTGCCGTTTCCGGGCGAAGGTATATCTTCATGGCACCATCGGCAGTGGAACCCATCTCTGTTGAGAACATCAGGTTGAACTGGCGCACCTCTGTCCAGTTCTTTGTACCACTGATAGGACAAACGATTTCTTCGTCAAGGATAATCTGACGGAGTTCGTCCAGATTATTATCGTTCAAAGCCTTGGAAAAGCGTTCATGCAGGGCATCACGCTTGGCCTGGTGTTCCAGCACACGACCGTTGGTACTGCGGAACTGAGCCTCATCGAAAGCCTCACCAAAACGCTTGGCAGCTTTGGCCACTTCTTTGTTTATCTTGTCATCGTACTTGGCAAGCTGGTCCTCTATCAACACATCGGCACGATAACGTTTCTTGGAATCGCGGTTGTCAATCAAAGGGTCATTGAAAGCGTCCACGTGTCCGCTGGCTTTCCAGATAGTGGGGTGCATAAAGATAGCCGAGTCGATGCCGACAATATTTTCGTGCAGCAGTACCATACTCTGCCACCAGTATTGCTTGATGTTATTTTTCAGTTCCACACCCATCTGACCATAGTCATACACAGCTCCCAGTCCATCATAAATCTCGCTGGAAGGGAACACAAAACCATATTCCTTACAGTGTGATACGAGTTTCTTAAAAACGTCTTCTTGTGCCATTTTCTGTTGTATCTAAATTAATTTGAATCTTATTTTCAGCTAAAAAGCGCCACAAAGATAGGGATTTATATCGTAAGTAGGACACGGAGGGTATTAATTTATCTTATTCCACCTTTTGAACGGACGCACCGAAGCATAAAAATTACAATTCCCTATCGGTAGGATACGAACGTTTCTACACTTGAAAATAGATACAAGCATAAATACTTACCCTCATTACTTCCACCTACAAGAAGACATTAAATATTACATTTTACCCTTTCCAACCAGCCGATATGCTTCCCTGACCACTTCCTGCGGATAGCCGCACATCTCGATAATCCGGATGGCATTACGTTCCGTCACCGGTCCCGGCTTCAACTTATAATCAAAAGACAATGTATTGTCGGCAACACACTCACAAAAATGAAACAATTCATATTCGTCCTCAAGTAAGGAAGCCAGTTCGACATCGTGAGTGGAAGCAAACACAATACTGTTCTTGTGCGCCAAAGCAGACAGCACAGCTTTGGCTATAGCTATCCGTTCCACCGTATTCGTCCCCTTGAACAACTCGTCCAGCAGGAAAAACCGCCAACACTCCTTTCCGGCTTCCAGCATCTCTCGAACAATTTGCACCTCCTGCAGAAAGAAACTTTTTCCTTCCATCAGACTATCCTCCAGATGGATAGCAGAATATAATGCAGTATCCATAGGAAAACGGAAACTGCGGGCAAAACAAGTATGGAGCACTTGTGCGGAAAGCAGGTTAAGTCCGATGGCACGGATAAAAGTTGTCTTACCGGACATATTGGAGCCGGCAACAAGGACAGATTTGCCACAGAGTGTAATGTCATTAGGGATACAACGTTCTATAAGCGGATGATAAAGCCCTTCTGCATGAAACGTTTCACCCTCGCTGCAAGCTTCCGGTAAAACATAATAAGGCAGCCCATCCCGGAGTTCGGAAACAGAGCAAAGCACATCCACCAATCCGAAATAGCGGAAAACCTCTTCAATCTGTTCCTGTCTACCCCGCAATAGAAAGAAAGCCTTGGAAACCGGAATAACTTCCCGCAGAAAAAACACATTCACTATCTCGGTGAAGAAATAAGCGAAAATGGCGATGTCGCTCTCCAGTCTGATACTGAAACGGAAAGTGGAAAGTTTCTTTCGCAACGGATGCAATGCCTGCAAAGTCTTTTGGATATCCCGATGCACGGATGCACACAACGGAATCTGTGCCAACTTCTCCGCTTGCCTGAGCAACTGCCATAACTGAGGAATGGAAAAGAAATAGCCCTGAATCCGCGCCTTGCTGCGATAGTGCAGTACCATGTTCACCAATACCGATGTGCACAAAATCCCCAGAACATAAAGCGAAGACGTAATGTAAACTATTCCCAACAAAACAAAAGGCGCGAATTGCAAGATAGTCAGCAAACGGTAAAAGCGGCGGGAATACACGGGATGGGAAATGGAGAATAGCGATGCAATGGTATAAGCATCCGGCGTATCCAGTTTCCGCAACTCCGACCGGATTTCTGCACGCAACTCCTTGTCAGCAGAAAGCTTACGAATCACTTCCTCTTGTTCCGAAATCTCCGAAAGACGGTTGTAATGCAACACGTCGTAGAGGTACTGTCGGCCCACACAAGAAGAGGTACGGTCAGCCCATTCGAAAAAATCATCCAGATTGAGGTCATCCCAGGTTTTCTGCGACACCAAATGTTCTGTCTCCCTCGCCGACCGGTACTCGTGGTATAGCGATATATCCGAAAATGACTGTTCCATCAAAGAATTATTTGGAATGATGCACAAAAATAATGAAAAGATTGCATTCTATCTAATTTCCTTGCTGCTTTCCCTATATTATGTTTACTTTGCGAATACAAACACTTTTCATTACTTCACCATTAAAATTATAACAAGATGAAACACACTTTTTTCACATTGACACTGTTTTTACTGGCCTTACTGTCAACATCATGCGGAAACAAGAAAGTAGCATATCAGAATCCCCTGCCCATGGCCTTCGGAGACCCGTTCCTACTGAAAGCCTCCGACGGCAAATACTATATGTACGGAACGGGCGGAGTATCGAACGGTTTTAAAGTATACTCCTCCGATGACCTGGTGACATGGACAGACGAGGGTCCCATCTATCAAGGCGGCACCTCCGACTCATGGACCACCGACTGTTTCTGGGCACCCGAAGTGTATGAACGGGACGGCAAATACTACCTATGGTTCAGCGCCAACTGGAAGGAAAATCCCACTAAGGAGCAAGAGAACTTCCGTATCGGTGTAGCCGTAGCCGATAAGCCTACCGGCCCTTTCAAAGAGCTGTTCAACCAACCGGTATTCGACCCCGGCTATCCTATCATCGACGCAAACATACTCTTTGACGATGCATCCGGAAAGACCTACCTCTACTACTCCCGCTGCTGCTACAAACATGCCGTTGAAAGCGAAGTTTCAGCATGGGCTAAAGAAAAGGGCTGGTTTGACGAGATTGAGGAAAGTTGGATTTACGGCGTGGAACTGAAACCAGATTTCTCTGGTATCATCGGAGAACCGGTAGCACTGCTTTGCCCGCCCCAGACAATGGACGACCCTCAAGCGGAATGGTAGAACCGCTCGGTGACTTCACATGAAGTCAACAGACGCTGGACAGAAGGTTCGTATATCGTGAAGCACAAAAATCTTTACTATATGCTGTACTCTGCAAACTTTTTCGGAGGGAAAAATTATGCGGTGGGTTATGCTACCTCCCAGAACCCCTTAGGACCATTCACAAAAGCTGCCAACAATCCAGTGCTGCAAAAGGATACAGAGCAAGGCGGCATCGTGACCGGAACCGGACATTGTATGCTCATCGATATTCACAACCGCCTCTACTGTGTCTATCATGGACGCACCGAAACCACTGGTGACGAACGAATGGTATTCATCGACCTCATAGACATCCAACCAGACGGGAAACTGGTGGTCTACGGACCGAATACGGATTTACAGAAAATCACATATTAAAGCTATCAGGCGCAGACTGTACAGCATTTCACGGTTCATTATTCCCTGTGGCTCTCCTATACATTCCGCGCCTGATGAAAATTAAAAAGGACATATCCATACACAACAATCCGCTCCATATTTGTTCCTGACTTCAATTCTATTTTCACCGGTATCCAATACAATGCCTTTCCATTCCAGTACATTTACGGAATCAGGTTTTGCAGTCCCATATGCTTTGCCATTGATATACAATTTGGCAGCTCCGCTATTGCTGAATACTTGCACACCAACGATTTTGCGGGTTCTGTTTACCAATCGTTTTCCTGCGATATATACAAACTTATCTTCTTGATTCCAGTTTGCCTTATAAAAGTAAAAGGCATCTTTCTTTATTTTCCGGTCGTAAGTCACCAGCCCCTTATCGTTGCGTCCCATAATGGATCCCTCCCTACGGCCTGCCGCCGAAAAGTCGAACATGCACCAGATGAAGTTGCACCACAAGAATTCGCGTTCCTGAAGCTGTTTCCAATTCTCCACATGATAATAAGTCTGCCAGTTTTCGGGATGCCATTGCCCCCACGGTTCCGGATGCCTCAGCGAGTCCTCCTGCTGGAATACGCATGCCCCGGCACCATACTCGCTGATGCCCATCTTCCGCTCCGGATGTGCTGCATGCTCGCGGTCTATCCAGCGCCCCATGTCATCCATGTTGTCGCCATACCAGCCGAAATACTTGTTGAAAGCAATCAGGTCGGTGAATCCGTTGAAGTCGTCATCCTGATTACTGGCTCCCATAGTGGGACGGCTCGGGTCCAACTGACGGGCCAAAGCATGAAGCTCTGCCGCCATACGCGAAGGACGGTCCAGCCAACCGGAATTTATCTCATTGAACAGCCCCCAGAACAAAATGCAGGGGTGATTGTAGTTCTGTAAAATCAGTTCCTTCAATTGCAGGCGCAAGTTTTCATCATAAGCAGGATTATTCACATAAACATTGACAAAAGGAATCTCAACCCATGCCACCAGTCCCCGCTTGTCCATCTGTTGATGCATGTATTTGGCTTGCGGATAGTGGCAAAGACGCACGGCATTGCATCCCATTTCCTGCATCAAGTCCAAATCTTCGTCATGGTCTTGCGGATAAAATGCCGAAGCGCGTTCCGCCCTGTCCTGATGCCGGTTCACGCCATTCAAACGATAAGGCTTTCCATTCAGAAAGAAACCTTTTTCCGCATCGGCATGAAAGTAGCGGAAACCTATCTCTTCTTCGCGGCGGTCTATCTCTTTCCCATCCTTACGCAATATCACCACTCCTTTATATAAATAGGGGTCCTTCACTCCATCCCACAAATGAGGCCTTTCAAGCACCATGTCCATCACCACCTTTTTATCCTCACCCACCTCTGCACTGGCAACACGGCAAAGCAACTTTTCCTTGTCATATAGTTGAAACTCCACCTCGCAACCGGTCACAGTAGTTTCCCTTGCCGAAAGCAGTGCTTCAATTTTCAAATGGGCCTTTTTCTCCGATACATCGGACTGAGTGAAGAATACACCTGAAGAGGCATAATAAGCAGGTTCTATGCAGACATCCTCCGTTACCAGCAGCTCCACTCCCCGATACAACCCGCCAAACATATTGAAGTCACCGCAAATGGGAGCGATATCCATAGTCTGAGCATTGCTGACACGAATTTCCAATACACTTTCTTTTCCCGGAACCAAGAAATCAGTCAGTTCTGCTACAAATGCCGTATAACCACCTTTATGTTGCATCACAAAATAATGGTCGATAAAAATGTCGGCAACCGTCTGTGCAGCCATCACTTTCAAGAAAAAACGTTTGCCCCGATAATGGGCAGGAACAGACAACTTACGACTGTAATTGCATAATCCCCTATAATAATCGGCATTGCCAAACATGCCATCGCCCGCATTCCAAGTGTGAGGCAAAGTAACCTTCACTATTTCCGAAGCAGGTGCCTGAAAACCCCGGTGGAAATTCCATCCTTCATTCAGTGGAATCACCTCTACGGCAAATACACATGTTGACAATATTCCCAAAGAGAATAAAAATAAAATGATGAATCTGTTCATTTTCGATAAAGTATTAGAAGGTTAATCATATTGGCAGGAACCAGTCCTTCCCTGCAAAGGTATGAAATAAATGTTGAATAATAAATGAGAAAAACACTTCAAGACACGCAAGACAACAAACGGATGACATGTTTAAGACTTATACGACCGCGATGCAACATTACAGACCTATTAATGCAACATATTTACGTTTATTTAAATAAGATATTGCTATCTTTGAGAATTCAATTTCAGATTATATAGTATGTCTTTTACAAACTATTTACACAAATTAGTGTTCCCCCTCATTATTCTGTTACTGGCTTATCTGCCGTTAGCAGGACAAACTCCGTATGTATTTCGCCATCTGAAAGTAGAAAACGGGCTTTCAAACAATAACGTAAAAACCATATTGAAAGACTGTGAAGGCTTTTTATGGATAGGGACCGCCAATGGATTGAACCGATACGACGGATATAGCTTTAAAGTGTATCAACCCAAAGAAAAAGACATCCATTCTTTATTGTCTAACGACATCTGGAACTTACAGGAAGACGGTTTGGGCAATTTGTGGATTGGAAGCGAGGCAAGATATTGTATATACGACCGAGACAAAGACAACTTCATTACCGATATTCCCTCATACCTCCTTAAAATAGGCATCCAGATAAATGGTACCTACAAAGTACATGTTGACAAAAGACACAATTTATGGGTACTGCAAGGCCAAAATGCTTTTTACTTCAATTTTTCTCATAAAACCCTTAAAACATTCAAAATAGAAAACTTTCCAGAAGAAACTCCGGAACTGAGTATCAGCGATGATGGTGAAAACCTATATCTTCTTTGGAATTCGACCTTATTGAAACTAGAGAACAACGCAAAGAAATGTAAACGGGTAGATAACATCAGCTTACCCTCCAACTCTATTATCGAAAAGCACATATACATTGATTATCATGGAGGCATCTGGCTATATTCATATACCGATGAACAAATATTCTATAAGAAAAACATAAAATCGGAATGGAACCAAATCAATCTCCATTCTAAAATAGAGACAAAAAGTAATGCGGTAAGGAGCATACTGGATGACTCGAACGGACATGTCTGGATAGGAACGGACCATAAAGGAGTATTCATTTATGACTACGTAAATGATAACCTTGTCAACCTCCTGAATACCCCTATGTCTTCCACATCCCTTGCTTCCAACAGAATAAATACAATCTACCGTGATGATTCAGGCGTCATTTGGTTAGGAAATTTCAAAAAAGGAGTTTCTTATTATCACGAAAGCTTCCATGAATTTATTGATACCCAGCATAAAGAATGTGGTGATATAGCCTCCATTTTAGAGGATAAGGCCGGAAACATTTGGCTGGGAACAGATGGGAACGGACTTTATGTAAAAGAAAAGCAAAAAGGATTTGCCATTCGCAAACTATCCATCCCCGACATAGCCATCATCAGTCTTCTCGAAGACCATAAAGGACGGATTTGGGCAGGAAGTTATCAAGACGGATTGTTCTGCTATGAGAACAACAGTATTCGCCATTTTACTCCAGAGAACAGCCAACTGCCATACAGTGGCGTATGGAGTATGAAGGAAGACCGATATGGAAACTTATGGATAGGTTATGTACTGGAAACTTTGGTTTGTTTTAATCCGGACGCAAATACTGCGACAAGTTATCTACTACCTGATGGGAATAATATCAATGTACTCAATATCTGTTATGACTATGGAGACAAAATGTATATTGGGACTACATACGGACTCTGTGTAATGGACATCGTGACGAGAAAACCCGAAATGATTTATGCCAATCGAAAAGAGACACAGCCATTCAAGCAGCTCTTCATTTCCACTGTATTCAAGGACGACAGAGATATATTGTGGTTAGCCCATAAACAAGGATTGACTGCCTGGGACTTAAAAAATGATTCACTACACTGGTTCGACGTAAACAACGGATTGTGTGACAATCTCATTAACAGTATAACCCAAGACAATCATGGTAACATGTGGCTTGCAACAAGTAACGGATTGTCTATATTGGAAGTAACCCCAGACACCCAGGAAGGAGTAGACTTTTCTTTCAAGAATCTTTCTACCAGAGACGGATTGCCAGAAAATCATTTCAACTCCCATTCCGCTTGTAAATTGTCCAGCGGAGATTTACTGCTGGGAGGCACCAGTGGCTATACATCTATAAATCCGAACAAGCTGACCGAAAAGAGCCGACCGCTGGCAAAGGTGTATTTTACAAATCTGACCATTGGCAATCAACATATAGAAGTAGACTCAATATATGAAGGGCGTAAACTATTAACAACTGTACTTGGCAGAACCCCATCATTGTCTGTCAGATATGACGATTATTTAATCTCCATCGAATTTGCCGCAGGCGATTTGCTGAATGCTGATAAAATAAGATATGCCTATAAACTGGAAGGATTAAATACCCAATGGTACTATACAAACGAGAACAAAATAGCTTTCACCACCCTTCCTCCTGGCAATTACAAACTATTGATTAAAGCTTGTAACAGTGACGGTATATGGAATGACGAAGCTAGTGAGTTGAATATAACCGTTTCATCTCCAATATATTTATGTAATGTTGCTATCATCTTATACATATTGTTTGCCATTGGTATAATATCCTATGTAATATACCGATTCAAAAAGCATCACAACATAAGACTGGAGCAACAACGAGCAAAACTGGAGCAAGAACAAAAGTTGCTCCTGAATGAGATGAAGCTAAAGTTCTTTACAAATATAAGCCATGATTTACGTACACCACTGACGCTTATCATTAGCCCGTTACAAATGTTATTGTCAGAAACCCTGGATGACGGAATACGCAAAAAACTAAATACAATCAATAAAAATGCACAACAATTACTTACATCGATAAACTCTCTGCTTGATTTCCGGAAACTGGATGTAGGAGCCGAGACAGCTCATTACAAATCGGGAGATATTGTCAACTTTATCCGCGAGATTTGCAGTACTTTTCAAGAGTATGCTCTTGACCATACCATCAGCTTCTGTTTCATGTGCGAAGTAGAAAACCTGAACATGTCCTTCGATCCGGTTAAAATAAAAAAAGTAATGAACAACTTGTTGTCCAATGCCTTCAAATACACTCCTGATAAAGGAGAAATCAATGTACATCTTTATCGCGAAGATGACAATGTATGCATCTGTGTGGCAGACAACGGACAAGGTATCATAGACAAAGACAAGAAACATATCTTCGAACGTTTTTATCAGGTGCAACAAACTTCGGAAAAAACCGGCAGTGGAATCGGCCTGCATATTGCAAACGAATATGTACATCTACACAAAGGAACAATCTCCGTTACAGACAATTTTCCTAAAGGTTCCGTATTTACCGTTAAATTGCCTATCGTCACATATGCCAGTGAAAAGGAGGAATTACTTCCGGAACTGCTAAACAATGACAAAGCTCCGAATGAACTTCCCGTTCCAAATGCGGAAGAATTGCGGTATACCATCTTGTTGGTGGACGACAACAAGGATTTCTGTAGTTTCATGTCTGAATACCTGTCCGATGAATACGCCATACAGGTTGCCTACAATGGAGCAGAGGCATTGAAGATATTAGAAAAAAACAGTGTCAATATTGTAATAAGCGACATCATGATGCCAGTGATGAATGGAACAGAGCTATGTCGGCAAATCAAAACAAACATGCAATGGTCCCACATTCCCGTTATATTGCTTACAGCCCGTATGGCAGAAGAATACAAAAGTGAAGGATTTGAGCAAGGAGCCGATGACTATATCGTAAAGCCTTTTGACTTCAAATTACTAAAGCTGCGCATCAGGAAATTTATTGAATGGACAGAAAAAAGCCATCGTAAATTCAGTCAGAAAATAGAAGTGACACCTAATGAAATAACAATCACTCCACTAGACGAACAATTTATTGAAAAAGCTATCAAAATAGTAGAAGAGCGCATGAGTGATTCCGACTTCTCTGTGGAAATGTTAGGAGCAGAATTGGGGTTGAGTCGTAGCCATCTCTACAAAAAGCTGATGTGTATCACCGGTAAAGGTCCGGCAGAATTCATCCGGATTATCCGTTTGAAGCGCAGTAAGCAACTTCTAAAGGAAAGCCAGAAACAAATTGCAGAAATTGCCTATGAGGTGGGATTCAGTTCTCCAAAAAGGTTCACTGTAAACTTCAAGAATGAATTTGGAATATCACCATCTGATTACATCCGCAGTCTAAAATGATAACTTGAAACATAAAGGTATGTTATTTGAGACATGATAGACCTATGCTATTATGATAACTTTCCATATTTGCAGTAGCTTTTAATAACAGTTATTTTTAAATCTTAAATTAAAGTATTATGAAGTTACGCGCAAATGTACGTCCACAATGGCAATGGGCAAAATTACAGAAAATCTCTGGAATAACCTCGAAAAACGGGAGAAATGACGCTAAACGACTTAATATCAGAGTTGTTACGGCGTCAAATGATGACAAGCCGAAAAATCGGAAAACGCAAAGAAAAGCGGATTTAAGAAGAATGGTTGCAAAGTCATTACCTCAAAATCGAGTAATTCTCCTAAAGTCTTTTGTATAAAGCACTAACAGAAGTTTTCCAGAATTACGGAAAAATTTTTTTCAAAGGGAGAAAAAACGGATTGACAAAGCCTATGAGGAAAAGGATGAGCGCTTACTGCGAACTTTGGACAAAGAAATGATGGCAGGAATCAACGAATATCCGTTGGAATATCGTCGTATGATCTATAAACGTATTGAGGCAGCGACCGGAGAAAGTGCCGAAAAGATCGAGAAGGCTTATTTCAAGAAGTTGGAAAAGATTCTCAAACGCGGGGTAATAAAGGATAGAGAAGAATATGAGTTGGTGCATAGTCGCATCGACGAATTGGTCCATAATACACCAGAAGACGACCCAGCCCGAAAAGACCTCCCGGAGTTGGAACGGATCTTTATGAATTATGCCATTGGAGAATAGCCAAATCGAATCGCCCGTAATGCTACGGGCGATTTTTTATATCGATATTTTTGTTTGTAATTTGTCTGATCCAAGAAATTCGTATTACGTTGAATAAGGAGGCTGTGCGTCCGACGGG
>OHVP01000402.1_pt1 | contig 10972 bp, 13 predicted proteins | sample 1579521 | NCBI WGS metagenome assembly OHVP01 (sample SAMEA3882523, study PRJEB24775) | human gut metagenome | biome: human-associated habitat; feature: intestine environment; material: feces | place: Netherlands | collected 2009/2010
GTAATGACTGCAAGTATTGTATGCCATGTCCTTATGGAATAGATATTCCTGCTATTCTTCTACATTATAATAAATGTATCAATGAGGGAAATATGCCACGAGACGGACATGACGAAAACTACCACAAGGCACGACAAGCTTTCTTGATTGGTTATGACCGTAGTGTACCAAGACTGAGGCAAGCCAGCCATTGCATCGGGTGCAATCAATGTTCGCCCGATTGCCCGCAAGGTATCAACATCCCTAAGGAGATGCAACGCATCGATCATTTTGTAGAACAGTTGAAACAAAATTTAATGCATAAATTATAATTAATTGCATAGAAACAGAAAGCTCACCAAAAGATTGGTAAGTTTATAAAGATACGTCATAAATAAAATAGCAGCTATCCCTTCCATCAAAGATAAATCCCAATCCTGCTTTGCCAGCCGCATTTATTCCTTTTTTCAGGAGAATTTTCTTTATGGCTTACGCCATGAAAATTCACCTGAAAAAGAATGCGGCGGCAAACGGATTAGAATTAAAGGAAAGATTACAGGGATTAACTGCGACCGACGTGACGCATAGCCGTAAATCAAAGGCGGCTATCCTTATATTCCATATATGGCCTCATAAATACTGTGAAAATGCATCTTCCCAAATAACAAAACATAGTCTGCTTATCAAATCCCGAAATAAGACAGGGATTTCAGCTCCCTCCGATCTGCATAGTCCGGTGGCTTCGCTATGATATCTGATGTCATATTATGAACTTTGATGATAGTCTTTTGTGTTCCACAACCTTCTATTCTATTTTTGCAACAACCACTTAAACTAATGATTATGGAGATTGTGAACATAGAAGCCAGCACATTTATGGAAATGAACAACATATTGTTCAAAATAGAAAAACAAATGAAAGGACTGAACTTTTCCAAACCTGAGTTGAGTGAATGGTTGGATAACCAGGATGTATGTATTCTTATGAATATATCAGACAGAAAACTATTGTCTCTAAGGCAGAAAGGGCTAATCCCTTTCAGTCGTATAGACAGAAAGGTTTATTATAAAAAAGAAGATATTCTAAACTATATGAGGAACAACCTTAAAACACATATAAATAATGAAAATGGGACAGATGGTATTGAATAAGGATAGTAATGAGATCAAAAGATTTATTGAAGCCATGGAAGGTATATCCAAAATATTGGATGCAAATTCTTTAATCTACAGACCTATATTAGACGGGCACCGTTATATTACAGAACAAGAATTATCAAAGGCTCTCAAAATAACCAAAAGGACACTCATTGAATATAGAATGAATGGTAAATTACCCTATTACAAAATAGGAGGAAAGATTCTGTATAAAGAACAGGATATTATAGAAATATTAGAAAGAAACAAAGTATTGGCATTTGAATGATATTTCTTAAATCATTAATAATCGACACAAATAACTTGTAACCACTCTAAATAATTATATAAACATTTGGAGGAATAGAACCGAACACTTACCTTTGTAAAGTCAAAAAATGATTAACAAGAATCTATCGAAAATTAGTGAATTTGGCATATGGCTGATTCAGTGGTTCGGGGATTTTTCCAAAGATATTAAAGTGCTGTAATTTAGGATTTTGAATTTACATATTCGATTCCTGGTGGCACCACTTTGAAGAAAAGCAAAAGACAGTAAAATCCTGATTTCCAAGCGAAATCGGGATTTTTTGTTTTCCCCAAGCACGCAAAAAACGGCAAAATATTACCGTTCGAGGTGGAGCAAAAGGTGGAGATAAAAGGTGGAGCAAAAATCTCCACCGAAATAGAGCCTTTCTCACTGATTTGCAATATTTTGCGTATCAAGAAAACGTGGTCGGTTTCCTACTTTTGTCCAAACTAAAAACTGTAGGAAAATGAAAAGAAGTTCATTTAATGTGCTTTTCTTCTTGAAGAAGACCAAGCTGCTGAAAAACGGAGAAGCATCCGTTTGTATGCGTATCACTGTAGATGGTACGCGAGTTGAAAACAACATCCGCAAAAGCATTGACCCGTCTCTCTGGAGTCAGGCAAAGGAATCTGCCAGAGGCAAAAGTCGCAAATCATGCGATCTGAATGCCTATATCGAAAATGCGAGAATCAAGTTACATCAGATTTTTTGTGAGCTGGAAGAACAGAACCAGCCTATAACGGCACGTCTGTTACAGGAAATATTTTTCGGACAGGACAAAGAACCGGAAGCGGTACGCACCCTCATCGGTACCATGCAGGAGCACAATGACCAATGCCGTGCCTTGGTCGGTAAAGACTACGCCCTGATTACCGTTCGCCGTTATGAAAGCTGCAAGCGCTATCTTGCCGAACTTATCAGACAGAAATACGGAAAGGATGATCTGCCGCTGGCGGAAGTCAACGGTGAGCTGGTACGTGCCTTTGAATTTTATTTGAAGACTGAAAAGGAATGTCAGCAGAATACCGTTATCCGTTATATGAAATGTCTGAAGAAGATTACCAATCTGGCACTGGCCAATGAATGGATAGCCAAGGATCCGTTTATCGGTATCAAGTTCCACGAAAAAGAAGTAATCCGTGAATTTCTTACCATGGACGAACTGCTGACTATCTACCACAAGGAGTTTCCTTTGGAGCGAATCACCGTAGTCCGTGATGTTTTTATTTTTGCTGCCTTTACCGGCCTGGCTTTCATTGACGTACAACAGCTTTCCCCTGAGCATATCGTAAAAGACAACAACGGCAACCTGTGGATCAGGAAGCCACGTCAGAAAACAAAGAACATGTGTAACATTCCGCTACTGGATATTCCTTTGGAAATCTTGAGAAAATATGCAGATTATCCTGCCTGCAAAAAGAAAGGAGTATTACTGCCTGTTCCCTGCAATCAGAAGATGAACAGTTACCTGAAAGAGATTGCCGACCTGTGTCTGATAAAGAAGAACCTGACTACACACACCGCCCGCCACTCGTACGCCACATCTGTTTGTTTGGCCAATGGGGTAAGCATTGAGAATGTAGCCAAAATGCTTGGTCACTCCAATATCAAGATGACGCAACACTATGCAAGGGTACTCGACAGTTCCATTCTGAAAGATATGAATAATGTAAGGGATGTACTTTCAAATTGTCTGTAGCTTATGAAAAGAGAAATTATCCATATAACGGAGGACGGCAGGATTGTTATTCCTGCTGTCCATCCTGATAAGATTCGTATGGACGAAGCCGAACTTATCGGCTTGTTCAATATAGTTGCACCGACTTTAAGGGCTGCGAAAAGAAGAATATATAAACTGGGGATATTGCAACCATTCACCGCAGAACAACGTATTCCGTTAAAAGAGAGGTATCAGGTAGTCTATAACCTGGAAATGATATTTGCGCTTGCCTTTCAGATTAATACTTATCCGGCCCAACAATTACGTGAGTATATAATAAGCAGATTGTTCCAATCTGAAAAGTCAATGGTTATCTGCATGATGAATGGTAACCATAAGTCATATCTAAAATGCTGATAAATATATGTTATCATATAAACTGCATCACGAAAAAACTTAACTTATAGGCCACAGTAAATTATGAACAACAGCATTGGTCTTAATGATTTTGTTACTCAAGTATTGTAAGTGTTAAAAGTTAACAAACTCTTTTAGGTAAGGATGGAACTTTCTCCCTTTTGTTAGAGAATATAATCAATGCGACCATTAAAGTCGAAACGAACGTTCATCTTACAAAAGAATCCCGTCAAATGACAACCGCCATAATGGTAAGATTGCCAATATCTACAATATCAGGAGTTTCAACGGATGGAAGAATATTAACATCGTTAAATTGGTGATTAAAACGGTAGATAGGCTTTTGGAATGCAATGAAGGGGAAAACTCGGACTTGATTACCTAAGCCACTGACCACAAAGAGTATGATAAGTTTTATGCCATATATTTTATTAAACTTCAAAAAGAACTTGGGAAATGTTTGATAAAGGTATCAAGAAAACCATCTGCTAGCATTTCGACAATTATGAGGGGGACGGATTATGTTTTTTGGGAAAGAGTATGAAAAGTATTACGAGAATGTGTATTGAGAAAGATAAGGATTCGACCAGGTTATATCCAAAATCGCGATTATTTGTTCAAACTTAGTTCTCTTTCAACAATTTATCTGTATTTATTGCTGGATAATAATTTTAAAATAGTATATTTGCAAAATTAAAAAATAGATAGCTTTGAGTAAAAAATTACTATATTGCATAATGTGGTCTATAGGATTGTTTGTCGCAACATTCTATAGTCTTTTAGGACAAGACGGTGAGGTATTCGATTTTACTGGCAAGGAATTGTTGACAGTAGCCAAAAGTCATATTATGCCCATGATTATGGCAATGGCACTATATCTGTGGGATGTGTTATATGGCATATCTTTACACAAAGTCAATAATGACAAAGCCATGTTTTGGACGTTACTGATGATTATCTTATTTATGGTATTGTTTGTGTTTTCCATGTTAGCTAACCATAATATAGCAGGTTGGACTCTATTTTTGCTTTCATGGCTTGCACTGACGATATTGAAATACAAAACAACTGAGGACGAGCAAACTTGTCCTTATCCAATTTCTGAAGATTAAATATATGAGCGTTACAGTATTTACCATAGCATTTTCAATTATGATGTTAGGAATGATTATTTTCCTTATCATCAATTTTAAGACTTTACCTGTGGCCAAAGCTGGGAAAGTTACTAAGATTTACAGCATCAATAAGCATGTTTTTGGTTCTATGCCAGATTATGTAAGAATCAATGGATGTGTGGTAAATCTCAGTAAAGATAAGAAGATGTTTGTATGTGGTAATTCGATGAAAGATTATCATATACATGACGGACAACGTATCTATGTGAAGGAATATACAGAAGTGGATAAAAGCACTATTACTAAGTATCCAGTTCTTGTTTTTCATATAGTTAATACTCCTAATAAAAATGATGCTCAATACAAATTAAGAAAATTTGTTGGCTATGTCAAATCCCAAGACTGGAAAGAGATTTATCGTCAATTTGCTAATCGCATCAGAATACCGGAAGATACTTTCATTGAGCAATGCACTATAAAATATAATAAGATACCTGTAGAAGAGAGAACTTCATTGGTTCTGTCGGAAACTTATGATGAAGACAAGCACATGATTCTTTATTCATTACATCCTATAAGTACAATTTATGGTAAGGTAGAGTATGCATTATAATGGTAAGGGGATATGCCGAAATTGAGTTTTTAGACCTATTTTGCGGTTAATTAGCCGCTTGCCTGAAGATTTATAATTGTTCATCATACAAGCATAAAGGCTGTGTGACATCGGTTTATCCAGACCGGCACACAGCCTTTATGCTTATCTTTTATTTACCACTCATATATGCTTCCCGATAATTTTCTTGAAGCATTTTCTCAATATCACTCTCCCGATAAAGGATTTTACCTCCCAACTGATAATAGGATATTCTCCCTTCATTACGATAATCCTGAAGCGTACGTCTGCTCAGTTTTAATTGTGCCGACACTTCCTTATCGGTCAGATAGCGTTCACCGCCCAGTACGGGACGGTTTCCGACCGCCAGATTCTCAATCCCGACCAGCATACGGTCAAGACTTCCCATGATACGGTGTACCCATTCTCTGCTGTCTGTTCTCAGTTCACTCATGTTATTATGGATTTAGTGGTTATTGTTTAACTGTTATATGTTACGTCCTCTGTAAAGAGCCTCTTTTCTTCTGTCCTCAACTTTCTTGACGATACCCTGCACATCTTCCGGCTTATAGAATATCTTGTGATTGATTTGAGAAAAAGGCAGGGTACCGTTATCACGGAGTGTCTGCAGGGTACGGGGTGAGATGTTCAGATACCGACACACGTCCTGATTGTCCATCCACTTGTGCAGCGTCCTATCGTTCTCTCGGTTGCAAATTTCCATGCCCCGATGCTCAAAGTATTCAAACTTACGCATCAATTCCTCAAACAGTTGTTTTTCTATTCCTACAAATTCCATATCGTTTCCTTTTTTTGTTGATTGATGTTTATTCTTTTCTCGTTGTTTGCGACAAAGAAAAGCCATATATTCTGAAAGGCAATGGTTTCCGCTTAACTGGCAGCATGTGGCGCTGATTATCCTAGTTATGAGGCCACATTCATATCATTTTTCTGCAAATATCCCTATATTCAGGGACTCCATCCGATAATGAATTACAGAATAAAAGATCTATGAACCTGATTCAATAAAGGTCCATAGCAATGGATAAGGAACGACTTATTTCCATGTAACCTTACTTCATCACTTTTCCAAGCCATTGATTAGATAAGGAAGCAAAGAAGTGTTCCTTCAATGATTCACAGACATGAATATTTACTACAGTACGACAATACGACATTAAGTCAGTAAATATTCAAGTCAATAGATCAGTAACTGTTTGACTCCCCGGTTCATTGTTTTATCAAACAGGAGAAATACCGCATTCCACACCGATTGCCCTGCATACAAACTGCAACAGGCCACATTGTTGCCACATCCCGACCAACTGTTTGACTATTGGTAACTTATATTCTTTTTTTGCCAGACAATTCATTCCGAGATATATCGGAACATGGCAAACAAAATGAGAAAATACATGATGAACAGAAACGGAAAAACAGGCCTGTCCCCTCCATAAGATGATACCGGAACGGTATTATTTCTCCCGAATTTATAGAGGGCATATTCAGAGCTGCTCAAAATAGCGGGACTCTGGTTTTTAGTGGAGCAAGTTTGTGTTTCGGGCAGACCGAAACCGCTTGCTCCCACTACTGGACGTAGTGAGAGGTTCATCCCGCTGGTCTAATCAGTACATTCATTTTATACAATAGTCAACAGATGGAAAAGAAAAAGAATACAGAAAGAAACAACAAGGGCGGCCGTCCTCCCAAGAGTACGACCGACAAACTGAAATACCGTGTTACCGTGAAACTGGCGACACCGGATTACTACACGTTGAAAAGCAGGGCAAGAAGCGCAGGCATATCGACAAGCGAATACCTGAGGGAATGTTTCCGTAAAGGATATGTACGGCAAAGACTTACAGTGGAACATTCCGACTATATCCGTAAGCTATGCGGTATGGCGAACAATCTGAACCAGCTGGCTCATAAAGCAAATGCCGGAGGATTCGATACGGCAAAGCTGGAATGCCGTGTACAGGTGGCAAGAATCGAAGAACTGCTGAACCATATCCTGCTATGATTGCGAAGATTGTAAAGGGAAGCGGATTCCGTGAGGTTACCGGTTATATCATTGACAGTAAAAAGGATGCCAAGATTATCGCACATGCCGGCTTGTTCATTGAGGATGTTGACACAATACCAAAGGCTTTCGAAGCACAGGCCGGCATGAATCCGAAAGTATCCAGACCGGTCGGACACATTGCACTGGGATTTTCCAAAGAGGATGAAAGCAGGCTGACCAGCCGGATTATGGCAGAAATAGCGTTGGAATACATGGGACGGATGGGCATAAGGAACACGCAGTTCTTTATAGCCAGACATTTCGACAAGGAGCATCCTCATATACATATTGCCTACAACCGGATAGATAATGACGGCAGGACCATATCCGACAAAAACGAGCGGTTACGGAGTGCACGCATCTGTAAGGAACTGACCTTGAAATATGGTCTGCACATGGCTAAAGGTAAGGATCATGTCAAGACTGAACGCTTAAGAGAACCGGACAAGACAAAATATGAACTTTACAGTCTGCTTAAAACGGAAGTCAGAAAAGCCGGAAACTGGAAGGAGCTGATTGCCGGATTAAGCGAAAAGGGAGTGAATGTACGGTTCAAAAACAAGGGAAATTCGGATGAAGTACAGGGTATCGTGTTCATCATGAACGGCTATTCCTTCAGCGGTTCCAAAATTGACAGGCAGTTCAGCTATTCCAAAATAGATGCCGCGTTAAAGACACCGTCACATTCGGAAACCCATAGACAGGTGGTGGTTCAGAGTGAACCAACATGGCAACAGGAACCGCATGGCTATGAATTATACAGCGGTTCTTTAGGTCTGTTCACACCGAACCCACAACCGGAACAACCAGAAGGTTATCCGAACGATTATTTGAGAAAGAAGAAAAAGAAAAAACAACGTAAAATAAGATGGTAAAGTATGGAAAAAGACAATGTATATGTTTTGTTTGAAGAAATCAAGAACAAGATTGAGATGATAAACGGGAAGCTGGAACAGAAGGCCGGAACACCTACTGACGGACAGGCAGAAAAAGTGATCCCGACATGCGTAAGGCATATTCACCGGCATAGTTTTGACATCAGGTCAAGCAAAGTATTTTCTCTTTTGGTTGGAATGGGAGTGGTATGCAGTCTGTCCTTATGGGGAAATATCAGACTTTGGCAGTCTAACCGGCAATATGCAGACGATGCCCTGAAGTTCCGTGCCATCCGTTCCTGGAGTGGGTGTACTCCGGAAGATATTCTCTGGCTGAACAAGGTTTTCGACATTCATCGTGACGAGAAGGCCATCGAATGGATCAGAAAACAGGCTTACGGGTACGAGAACGAGCTGAAAGCTGTTTCCGACAGCCTGATACAGGAGAAACTTAAGTTACAGGTAGAATCTGAATCCGATTGATATGGCCAGTGTTAAAGTGAAATTCAGACCTTCCACCATAGAAGGAAAGGAAGGTACCGTCTATTATCAGATTATCCAGAACCGTGTAATCCGTCAGTTAAAGACGGATTACCGGATATTTACGGATGAATGGAACGAAGCTGGAAGCTGTATCATTGTCGTTAGTTCGGAACGAAGTAATCTGCTCCTTTCCTTGCAGGAACGCATGGAATGGGACCTGAAGCGGCTGGACATGATTATCCGACAACTGGATAACCGGAAAGCCGGATATACGGCAGATGATATTGTCGCTTCTTTTCAAAACAATACAGAGGGACAGTCGCTTTTCAACTTCATGCAGGGCATCATAGCCCGTCTCAAACAGATGGGCAAGATACGTACGGCTGAAAATTATTCCTGTACTCTGAAAAGTTTCATGCAGTTCAGAGGAGACAGGGATATTCTGCTGTCTGAAATCGATTCGGACGTGATGCAGCTTTATGAAGCCTACCTTCATGGAAAAGGTGCCGTACGGAATACCAGTTCATTCTACATGCGTATCCTTCGGGCGGTATATAACCGTGCTCTGGAAAAAGAACTGATGGAACAGCGCAATCCTTTCAGGCATGTCTATACGGGAGTGGACAAGACTGTCAAGCGTGCCGTTCCCTTATCTGCCATCAAGCGTATGAAGAATCTGGATTTGTCCTTACAGCCTAATCTGGAATTTGCAAGGGACATGTTCCTGTTCAGCTTCTATACCCGTGGCATGTCATTCATAGATATGGCTCACCTAAAAAAGAAAGATCTTCAGAACGGATTTTTATCGTATCGTAGACGAAAGACAGGGCAGCAGTTAGTTGTCAGGTGGGAAAAATGTATGCAGGAGATTGTCGGTAAATACCCGAAAGACAGCCTCAGTCCTTATCTTTTGCCGATATTGAAATATCCTTTTAAGGATATGCACAAGCATTACAGGAATGTCATGTCCGGAATAAACAGACACCTTAAAGAAATAGCCAGACTGGCCGATATATCCGTTCCTCTGAGCATGTACTGTGCCCGTCATTCATGGGCAAGCGCAGCCAAAGGCAAGAACATTCCGATTTCGGTTATCAGTGAAGGAATGGGACATGATTCCGAGGCGACTACACAAATTTATCTGGCCTCATTGGACAACTCCGTAGTGGACAAAGCCAACGCACAAATTCTGAAAAGTCTGTAGGACTGGAGAACGTTTAGCAAAAGCATTCATTTCTTAGACAGAGGGACTCACTCTTGCGCAAAGTTATACATTTTATTGAAAATCCTGCAATTCCGGCCGTTGGATTTTCATCCGGAAGTCATTGAATTTCAACTGTTGTTTAGCATTCCTACACATAATTCATCAGCAAATCAGCCTTATAGTCCAAAATCTCCCTCTGTCTAAGAAAGACGCAGACATCGGGACTTTCTCATCCCCTTTACGCACAGAAAGAAGATGGAGAAAACAACCGGAGAAGCCGACATACAGGAGAACAAGCTGAAAGAACTTTCACCCGACTTACTGAATACCTTGCTCAAAGATCATACAACGAGCAAGGAAGAAAAACAGTGTAATATATTCTGGGCTACTTCCGATTATGAACAGCTCGGCAAAGGTTATGAATACGGGTCACAGATTCTTCCGGAGCTGATAACCGGAGAGAACGGGCATGTGGTCATGCCCCGTGTCCTGAAGCACAGGGATACCCAAAGCACACGTTCCCGGGAAATGGCGGAAGTATTTACTCCGTCCTGGATATGTAATGCCCAGAACAACCTTATCGATGAAGCCTGGTTTGGCAGAAAGGATGTATTCAACCATGAAGTGACATCTAAAGACGGTACACATTCATGGGAAATCAATCCTGATAAGATTGCTTTTCCTGAAGGCAGGACATGGAAAGACTATGTACGGGAAAACCGGTTGGAAATCACCTGTGGAGAAGCTCCTTATCTGGTAAGCCGGTATGATACGACTACCGGAACATTCATTCCTGTGGAGAGGCGTATCGGCCTGCTTGACCGTAAGCTCCGTATTGTCAGTGAGAATACTACGACAACGCGTGAATGGCTGGAGGCAGCCAAGGATGCTTACAGAAGCATCTATGCCTATGAATGGCAGGGTGACAGTCTTCTTCTTGCCCGTGAAGCCCTTCTCTTATCCTTCATCGAATATTACCGGAACAAGTTCGGTAAAGATCCGCAAATTAAATCCATCAACCATATAGCCTATATCATCTCCTGGAATGTATGGCAGATGGACGGGCTGAAAGGTGTTGTTCCGGACAGTTGCGGAGAACGTGTGCGGATGGAAC
>OHVP01000409.1_pt1 | contig 10908 bp, 8 predicted proteins | sample 1579521 | NCBI WGS metagenome assembly OHVP01 (sample SAMEA3882523, study PRJEB24775) | human gut metagenome | biome: human-associated habitat; feature: intestine environment; material: feces | place: Netherlands | collected 2009/2010
TTGCTGCCATGGGACGCGAACGGCAGAAGAACTTCCTGGACTACTGCCAGCGCATGACCCGCGAGAACTTCATCTACAACCTGCACCGCAAGGAGATGAACTACATGACGCTGCCCGAACAGAACTTCGCCACCCGTTTCGCCCCCTTTGTCAACGAACGGAACGTCATGGGTATCATGGACGAACTAAGTGAAGCGCAACGCCACATCGAGCAGAACGTAAACGCCCGCATGGTGTTTTTCGACTTCTCTCTCAAAATGATTGTTTTATTGAAACAATGAAAAGTGGCAAAATAATGAAATGCAAAGTATCAAATCGTAAATAGTAAATAGTCAAATAGTAAATAGTCAAATAGTAAATAAATAGATGATGGAATTTAAACTACATAACGGAAGCGGAGGTCTCTGCTGCAAGAGTTGCGGCAGGCAGGACAAGCAACTGAACACCTACGACTGGCTGGCAGACATTCCGGGCAATGCCGATGAGAGCGAGCTGGTAGAGGTTCAGTTCAAGAATACCCGCAAGGGATATTTCCGCAACAGCAACAAGATACCTCTGGAGAAAGGCGACATCGTAGCCGTAGAAGCCACCCCCGGACATGATATCGGTGTGGTGACCCTGACCGGACGTCTCGTGCCGCTGCAAATGAAGAAAGCCAATATCAAGTCTGAGGCAGACATCAAACGCATCTACCGCAAGGCGAAGCCTGTGGATATGGAGAAGTACAACGAGGCAAAAGCCCGTGAACACTCCACCATGATACGCTCGCGTCAGATAGCCCTGGACCTCAACCTCAACATGAAGATTGGAGACGTGGAATATCAGGGAGACGGCAACAAGGCCATCTTCTACTACATAGCCGACGAACGGGTGGACTTCCGCCAGCTCATCAAGATACTTGCCGACGCTTTCCGCGTGCGTATCGAGATGAAACAGATTGGTGCCCGCCAGGAAGCCGGACGCATCGGCGGTATCGGTCCCTGCGGACGCGAGCTGTGCTGCGCCACCTGGATGACCTCCTTCGTATCGGTATCCACCAGCGCGGCGCGCTTCCAGGACATTTCACTGAATCCGCAGAAGCTTGCCGGACAATGCGCCAAACTGAAGTGCTGCCTCAACTACGAAGTAGACTGCTACGTGGAAGCACAGAAACGCCTGCCCTCACGCGAGATTACCTTAGAGACCAAAGACGGTGAGTTCTTCTTCTTCAAAGCCGACATTCTGAGCAACCAGATAACCTACTCAAGCGACAAGAACATCCCCGCCAACCTGGTGACCATCAGCGGCAGACGCGCCTTCGAGATTATCGGTTTGAACAGACGTGGCATCAAGCCCGACAGCCTGATAGAAGAAACCCATCGTTCCGAACCCAAAAAGCCGGTGGACTTGCTGGAACAAGAGAGTCTCACTCGCTTTGACCGCAACCGGAAAGGCAAGAGTGGCAGTGACGGCAACGGTGGCGAGAACAGCAACAACAGCCGTAACAAGAGAAAGAAAAAGAGTGGAAACGGTCGTCCGCAAGGAGGTGAGCAGCAGGGTGCTCCGCAATCCAACAACCAGAGAGAACAATCCAGGCAAGACCGGCAACCGAGACAGAAACAAGACCGGCAAGCACCCAAACAAGGTGAACAGCAACAAGGCGAACGTCAACAACGGAACAATAACAACCGTCGTCCGCCCCGTAACAATAAGCCCAAACCTCAAGGTGAAAGACCTGCCCAAAATGACAAACCAGCTCAAGAATAGGAATCTCTGCCTGAAAGGTATCATACTACTGTTTGTCGCAAGCCTGCTGAGCGCTTGCGACAAACAGACTGTATACCATTCCTTCCAATCCCTTCCCACCGAAGGCTGGCTGCGCGAAGACACGCTCTCTTTCGACGTGAAGGTCACCGACTCACTGACCTACTACAAACTGTCTTTGGAAGTTCGTAACCGAAGCAACTACCCCTATCAGAATCTACCTCTATCCATCTGCTACACCACCGCAGATTCCATTCCGTCACCCACGGACACCATACAGCTAATCCTCGCGGACAAAGAAGGAATCTGGAAAGGTGACGGCTGGGGAGGTCTCTATCAGACTGCCGTCTCCGCAGGAAGCGTTCGAATCGGCAAACCCGGCACCTACCTCTTTAAAGTGGCCTATACGCTACCGGACGAAAGGCTGCAAGGAATCAATGACATCGGCATCAAACTGAAGAGATAGGAACTCCCTATTGTTCTTTATTACCTTCTTCTAACAACCACCTCAGTCTCCCACTCACGTCTCCTTGAAGCGGAAACGGGCGGGGTATCATAACTTGCCCTCTTACCTCATAGCGTAACGTCTTTTACGCCAGGATGTAACGACCGTTACACCAGCATGTAAAGGGCGTTACAATATAGCGTAAAAGTCGTTACGATACAGCGTAAAGGACGTTACAATGCGGTGTAACGGCCGTTACATTACGATGTAAACAATGTGTAAATGCAATGTAATGATAATCAAGTCCATTCGTATGTCCCACAAGGAAACGGTCATAACTAAATTCGACGATTACGTCCCGCATCAATCCGCAGAAAGATAAACAGCAGGATTGTGAATCCCCAGAGAGAAGAACCTCCGTAACTGAAGAAAGGCAACGGGATACCGATGACGGGGGTCAGCCCCAGCACCATGCCTATATTGATGAATAGATGGAACAAGAATATACTAAGCACAGAATAACCATACACCCGGCCAAAGGGAGATTGCTGCCGCTCGGCCACGACAATCAGCCGTAAAATAAGAATAAGGAACAGTAATAGTACAGCCGTAGACCCTACGAATCCTTCCTCCTCACCCACGGTGCAAAAAATGAAGTCCGTATCTTGCTCCGGCACATACTTCAGCTTTGTCTGCGTACCATTCAAGAAACCTTTGCCGGTCAGCCCCCCGGAGCCGATGGCTATCTTCGACTGGTTCACGTTATAGCCGGCACCAGCAAGGTCCTCTTCCATACCGAGCACCACCTTGATACGTATCTGTTGATGGGGCTCCAGCACTTTATTGAAGAAGTAGTCGCTGGAGTAGAGGAAACCTATCGAACCCAAAGCAAACAGCCCAATCAGAAAATAAGATAAATGGCGCTCGCTTAAAGAAAGAAAGACAAGATACCCGACAACAAGTGCACAAAGCCCCCACTGCACCCACACCAAGTTGAAGGGTACCACATATTCCGAAATCAGATAAGCCACGAGCAGCACTCCCAGCGAACCGCCGATAATATTCCGTGTGGGTTCCCAACGCTTTTTATAAACCCACACCATACCTCCGGCAAAGAGCAGTACCATCAGCAGTACGGCAAATTCCCCGATAGGCGTCGGTGTATCGGCAATCATCACCGCATCAAAACGGATGCCCACCACAAAGTAGGCCACTGCACATATACCCGAGAACAGTACCACGCCCGGCATTCCCTCCCGATAAAGCATCAGGAAAAATGCAGAGTACACCAATGCCGAACCCGTCTCCCGCTGTAGGATAATCAGCAACATGGGGAAGAGAATCAGGAAAGCCAACATAAGGGAGCTTTTCCAATTCTTCATCGTAAACGAGTAGGCGCTCATATACTTGGCAAGCGCCAGCGCCGTGGCAAACTTGGCAAACTCCGCCGGCTGCAAACTGACCGGCCCCAGGATGAGCCACGACCGCGACCCTTTCGTGTCGGGCGCAATGAATATCGTGACAATCAGCAACAGCATCAGCCCTATATATATAAGGTAGGAGAACATGTCATAGAGGGAATCATCCAGCATCAGCAGCACAAACCCCAGCCCGAAGGAACATATAATCCAGACAAACTGCTTGCCGGCACGCGTAGAGAAGTCCAGAAAGTCACGGTCACCATAATCATAACTCGCCCCACAGACACTGAACCAGCCGAATACAATCAGCAGCAGGTAAACGACAATCGTCACCCAGTCCAATGATTTCCATATGCTATCTCTCCTTGTCACCAATTTATTTACGATTTTACGATTTACTATTTACTATTGAAGTCACTCACCGTTCATCCCTACCCCCTAATCCTTAATCCCCAACCCCTCATCATCATCTCTCCTCATCTCCGTAAAGTATCACCCGGTTACTGAATTCTTCCGCCCGTATCTCATTCTCGGGCGACAGCTTTCCATGCAGATACTGGTCCATCATCATGGCACCGATAGGTACGCCATACGTGGCACCGAAACCACCGTTCTCCACATAGACGGCAATGGCTATCTTAGGGTTGTCCATCGGGGCAAAGCCCATAAAGACAGAATGGTCCTTGCCGCGGTTCTGTGCCGTGCCCGTCTTTCCGCAGACCTCCACACCCGGCAGGATGGCTCCCGCCATGCGGCAAGTGGCGCTACCCGTACTTCCGTCTACAGCGGCACGCATGCCTTTCACCACCATTTCATAATATTCGCGGTCGATGGTGGGATAACGGGGATTGCGATAGATGCTGTCCAGTTCATTGTCTTCTATCTCCTTCACGATGTGCGGAGTAATGAAATGCCCCCGGTTGGCAATGGTGGCACCCAGATTGGCTATCTGCAACGGGGTGGCGAGAATCTCTCCCTGCCCGATGGAGATACTAATCACCGTCAGACCGTTCCACGAACCCCGATAGGGCTTGTCGTAGAACTTTGCATTCGGTATCAGTCCACGCTGTTCGCCGGGGAGGTCGGTACCGAGCCGATAGCCGAAGCCCTGCGATACCATGTGGTCTTTCCATACGGTAATGGCATTCTGCGGCGAACCGTATTTTTTATCACCGAACATGCGATACAATCCCCAACAGAAATAGGAATTACAAGAGGTAGCGATGGCAGGAATCAGCGACAAAGGAGAGCCATGCCCATGACAACCTACATGCAGACTTCCATAATTGAAACCATGCGCACAAGGGAAAGTCGGATAATCTTCGTGGATAATCCCTTCCTGAAGGAAGGTCAGCGCCTGCGCCGTCTTGAAGGTGGAGCCCGGCGGATAAGCTCCCATGATGGCACGGTTCAACAAAGGCTTCCGCTTGTCCATCTGCAGCAGGCGGTGGTTCTTTCCCCGCTGGCGCCCTATCATCAGATGAGGGTCAAAGGTAGGCGAGGAAACCATACATAGTATCTCACCCGTAGCCGGTTCGATGGCCACAATGGCACCGATTTTGTGTTGAAGCAGCCGTTCGCCCAACATCTGGAGGTCAATGTCGATGCCCAACGTCAGGTTCTTGCCGGGTACGGAGGAACGGTCCAACTGTCCGTCCATGTAGTGTCCCTGGATGCGCCCGTGAGCGTCACGAAGCAGAATCTCCACCCCCTTCTCTCCACGCAGATACTTTTCATAGGATTTCTCGATGCCTTGCTTGCCTATATAGTCTCCGCGAATATAATAGTCATCGTTCTCAATGTCTTTCTTGGACACTTCGCCGATGTCTCCCAGCAAATGGCCGGCAGAGTTATAGGTATATTGACGGATAGTACGCCGCTGAATATAGAAACCTGGAAATTTGAACAGCTTCTCCTGAAACACACCGCACTCTTCGGCAGAAAGCTGCGTCATGAACACCTGATGGGTGTATTTGGAATAACCGGGGTTCATCCAGCGGTTCTTGACGTCCTTCATCCGTTTGTCAAACTGCTCACGGGTAATGTTCAAGGCACTGCAAAGGTCGAGTGTATCCAGCTGCGTCACCTCCCGAGGCACAAACGTAATATCATAGGCAGGCTGGTTAAACACGAGCAACTTACCGTTACGGTCGTAGATAGCCCCCCGTGATGGATATTGTATCTTGTTCAGAAAAGCGTTGCTGTCCGCGTTCTTCTTGTAGTCATCAGTCATGATTTGCAGGTCGAACAGCCGGAACACGTAAATAAGAACGATGACAATAGCCGCCGCTCCAATTACATATTTCCGCTTTTCCAGTGTATAGTCTTTCATCAATTCCTAATCCTTAATCCCTTTATCCTTTCTTTCTTATTCCCTCAACAGCCATAATGCAGGTCACAGTAAGCAGGGTACTTGCCGCAATTCTCAACAACAGCGTACCAATATGGGCAAAAGAGAAGAATTCGAGGGTAAGCAACAAGCCGTGATGTATCAGCACACTCACAACCAGATATTTCAGGAAAGGAAGAATCCCCATTGTACGGATGGCCGGAACCAGTGTATCCAGCGTGTCACGAGGCACGAACAGCCGCAGGAAAGTGGGGCGCAAGAAAGCCAGCAACACCGTAGCGGCAGCGTTCATCCCCGGTGTGTCGGAAAAGACGTCGACAGCCAGCCCTAAAAAGAATGCCCACAACATCAACGCATTGCGGGGAGTGTCCGACTCAAACTTCAGTATCAAGTAGATATACAGAAATGGAGTGGCATATCCTGCAATATGCACATTGTTCAATATCAGCACCTGCAACAGTACCAAGCCTATGAACCATCCTATTTTATGCAGATAATTAATTAACAACGCTAATGAGTTATAAGTTACGAGTTACAAGTTATTGAGTGTATAAGTTATAAGATATAAAGATGATTAATCCCTAATCCTTAACCCCTAATCCCTAATTTCTTAGTCACTTCTCGTCTGCCCTCGACTCCAATGCCTTTTGTTCATCCTGCCCGTTGCGGGAAATGACGCGCACATTGCTCACCTTTCCAAAGTCCGTAGCCAGCTTTATCTTCAACAGATACGAAAGCCCGTCGTGCGAGTCAGACATGTCATCCACCGTCCCCACCATGACACCTTCTGGAAACACGGTGGAATAGCCGCTGGTCACTACTGTATCTCCCAGATTGAATTCGGCATGCCGGGGCAAATCCTTCAGATAGGCAAAACGGGAATTACCTCCCTCCCACTTCAAATAACCGAAATAATCACTGCCCACAATCTTACAGCTGATGCTTGACTTGCTGTTCAGCAACGGAATGACCAACGAGTAATGGGGAGAGGTCTTATACACAATACCCACCACGCCATTGGCATCTACAACTCCCATCTCAGGACGGATACCTTCTGTTGTTCCACGGTCTAAAGTGATATAATTGTCAGCCTTGTTCAAGCTGTTCTTTATGACATTCGCCTTGAATATCTGATACTCCGTAGGAGCAAGCCGTTCCATGCTGTACAACCTGGCGGAGTCCAATCCTTTCTCCTTCAAGACATTTTCCAGAAACGAAAGCCGCTGCTCCAGCCACATGTTGCGGTCGAGCAGGTCTTCGTTGGCCGTCTTCAAGTGGAAATAGGAAGTGATGCCACCCGATATTTCATAAACCTTCCCCGCCACGCCATTGGCAGAGGTGAAATACACACTCTGCTGGTAATGATTAAAGCGAAATAATAAAATAAAACTGGCAACCTCTAACAGAAGAAAGAGGAACCAGTAATTATATTTAATGAGAAAGTTTAATAAATTTCGCATTACCGCATCAAGAATGAGAAGCGGTCAACGTTCTTCAATGCCACGCCCGTACCTTTGGCAACGGCATGCAAGGGGTCTTCCGCAATGTGGAACGGTATGTTTATTTTATCAGTCAGACGCTTATCCAGTCCACGAAGCAATGCACCGCCACCGGCAAGATAGATACCGTTGTGAACGATGTCGGCATACAATTCGGGAGGCGTATTTTCCAATGCGCTCAAGATGGCTGTCTCAATCTTAGAGATAGACTTCTCCAAGCAATGCGCCACTTCCTGATAGCATACCGGCACTTCCATGGGCAATGCCGTGATGCGGTTCGGACCATGAACGATATAGTCTTCAGGAGCATCCTCACCGAGTTCCGTCAAGGCAGCACCCACATTAATCTTAATACGCTCAGCCATACGCTCGCTGACCTTCACGTTGTGCTGGCGGCTCATGTATTCCTGAATATCAGCTGTCAAATCATCTCCGGCTACGCGGATAGAGTTATTTGAAACAATACCTCCCAAAGAAATGACGGCGATTTCCGTAGAACCTCCACCTATGTCAACTACCATGTTACCTTCCGGAGCTTCTACATCCAGTCCGATACCGATAGCGGCAGCCATAGGTTCGAAAATCAGGTAGACGTCACGTCCACCGGCATGCTCGGCAGAGTCGCGCACGGCACGCAGCTCCACTTCGGTACTGCCCGAAGGAACCCCGATTACCATGCGGAGTGACGGAGAGAAGAGACGGTTACGGTTGTTCACCATCTTGATAAGTCCGCGTATCATCTGCTCGCAGGCATAGAAGTCGGCAATCACACCGTCGCGCAACGGACGGATGGTACGTATGTTTTCGTGGGTCTTTTCGTGCATCATCTTTGCCTTGTCACCCACGGCAATCATCTTATCGGTACGACGGTCCAAAGCCACCACCGAAGGCTCATCCACCACAATCTTGCCATTCGTGGTGATGATGGTATTGGCTGTGCCAAGGTCCATCGCTATTTCTTGTGTAAAGGAGAATAATCCCATTAATATTTACGATTTAACTATTTACGATTGATATTCCTCTTGTTTACAATTTGAGATTCAGACTTACGATGTAACTTCAATCGTAAATCGTAAATCGTCAAATCGTAAATCCGAATTAGTGTTTAAAGTGACGGAATCCCGTAGTCACCATGGCAATGCCATGCTCGTTGCAATATTCAAACGAGAGTTCATCCTTGATGCTTCCACCCGGCTGGATGACGGCTGTTACGCCTTCATTGCCGGCAATTTCCACGCAGTCGGGGAAAGGGAAGAATGCGTCACTTGCCATTACAGCGCCATTCAAGTCGAAACCGAAGTTTTTGGCTTTCTCGATAGCCTGCTTCAAAGCATCCACACGGCTGGTCTGACCTACACCACTTGCCAACAACTGCTTTCCTTTTGCCAGCACAATGGCATTCGACTTACTGTTCTTCACAATCTTGTTTGCAAAGAGCATATCCTCAATTTCCTGTGCAGTGGGAGCCTTCGTAGTTACAGTCTTCAATTCTTCAGGAGTTTCCACCTTAAGGTCGCGGTCCTGAACCAATACGCCATTCAGCAAAGAGCGGAACTGCTTCTTAGGCAGAGCTGCCGGCTTGCGGACCAGGATAATACGGTTCTTCTTCTGACCGAGGATTTCCAACGCATCCACATCATAATCGGGAGCGATAATCACCTCAAAGAAAATTTTATTGATTTCTTCGGCAGCAGCCTTGTCAATCACGGCATTAGTGATGAGCACACCACCAAAAGCGGATACCGGGTCACCGGCAAGCGCATCGTTCCATGCTTCGAGCACAGTGGGACGTGAAGCCAGTCCACAAGCATTATTATGCTTCAGGATAGCGAAAGTCGTATCCTTGAATTCGTCAATCAAGTCAACGGCAGCATTGATGTCGAGCAGGTTGTTATAAGAGATTTCCTTACCGTGAATCTGGTCGAACATAGCATCAATATTGCCATAGAAATAACCTTTCTGATGCGGATTCTCGCCATAGCGTAAAGTCTTCTGGCTGTTGGCAGAACAACGGAAAGCGGAACCTTCCTCGCCATCGAAATAGTTGAAGATGGCAGAATCATAGTGTGAAGACACTCCGAAAGCCTCTTTGGCAAACCAACGGCGTTCTTCGATGGTAGTAGTGGCTCCGTGTTCCATCAGCATGTCGCGGAACGGCTGATATTGTGCTTGCGAAGCGATGATAACCACGTCGTTATAGTTCTTGGCTGCGGCACGAATCAGAGAGATACCGCCTATGTCAATCTTTTCGATGATGGCAGGTTCTTCGGCACCACTGGCAACGGTAGCCTCAAACGGATAGAGGTCAACAATGACGAGGTCTATTTCGGGGATTTCATATTTTTCAATCTGTTGCATGTCTTGCTCCAATCCGCGGCGGCAAAGAATACCTCCAAAAACCTTCGGATGCAAAGTCTTCACGCGTCCGCCCAGGATGGAAGGGTATGTAGTGAGGTCTTCCACTGCCTTGCAGGGATAACCCAGGGATTCTATAAACTGACGGGTTCCACCGGTTGAGAGGAACTCTACACCTTCTTCATGCAGTTTGGTAATGATTTCGTCCAAACCTTCCTTATGGTAAACAGATACCAGAGCTGTTTTGATTCTTTTTGTTTCAGACATGGATTTGCGTATTAAAGTATGCGTATATTAGTATTTGATGCGCAAAGTTACAAATTTTGTTTATTCATACATACATTCATACACAATAAATTAGGTATAATTAAAAAAGGCGGCATCTGTTTCCAGTCTGCCGCCTTTTTTTAAGGGTTATTTTGTTGGTTTACCAAATAGATACACGTTTTTCTACCGGCAAGAACATCGGGTCTTTTTCTGTCACGTTGAATGCCTCATACCAAGCACCGATTTGCGGCAATGCACCGTTTACGCGCCATTCGCCCAATGAGTGCACATCACTCTTCGTGCGGTTCAACACTTCTTCGGGACGGATATCATTGGCCCATACACCTGCGTATGCCAGGAAGAAACGTTGTTCGGGAGTAAGACCATCCAGCACCGGCAGCGGATTGGCAGCCGTAGCTTTCTTGAATGCCTGATAAGAAACCTGCAGACCACCGTGGTCGGCAATATTCTCACCCAATGTCATGCGTCCGTTGGCATATACGCCCGGAGCAACCTCGATGCTATCGAAGAAGTTCACCATCACCTGAGCACGCTCGTCAAAGTTCTTGGCATCTTCAGCAGTCCACCAGTCTTTCAGGTTACCGTCCTTGTCGTACTGGCGACCCTGGTCGTCGAATCCGTGAGTCATCTCATGACCGATTACCACACCGATGGCACCATAGTTGGCAGCATCGTCAGCTTCCATGTTGAAGAACGGCGGCTGAAGAATAGCAGCAGGGAAACAGATTTCGTTAGTTGACGGATTATAGTAGGCATTGACAGTCTGCGGAGTCATTCCCCATTCATCTCTGTCAACCGGCTTTCCTG
>OHVP01000428.1_pt1 | contig 10620 bp, 7 predicted proteins | sample 1579521 | NCBI WGS metagenome assembly OHVP01 (sample SAMEA3882523, study PRJEB24775) | human gut metagenome | biome: human-associated habitat; feature: intestine environment; material: feces | place: Netherlands | collected 2009/2010
GAGCCGTTGCCGAGAATGGAAAGGGTGTTCATGCTCTTGCTAATTCCGTTCAGACTTTCGATGGTATTCTTTCCGTCCGCCGTGATAAAGAGCGGGTTGCTCTTTCCGATATACTTTTCGCTCAAGCGCACAGAGGTCAGGTCGGCATTCTTGAGCTTCAGATTCGGGAAAACACAACCGTATCTTTCAAGCCTGCCGGTCGAATAAATTTCCAAAATATCCTTGCCTGTCAGATTCACTGAATCCCTAAGTGTACTAAAGTTCTTGCCCTTAGGCAGAACAAAGGAGGCAGTCCCGTCGCCGAAAATATCGGTATAATTGTCCGGTGTGACCTCGACCTCGCCGTCGCCGCGATCCAAAAACAGACCGAAGCCGCCCCATAAAGCGGTAAGTGCCGAAACATCTGCGGGAACGGTATCGCCGGGCTTGTAGAAGTTTGAATTTTCGTCTACCCACCACAGTTGTGCATCTGCCGAAATGCTGTCCGGGCGGGGCAGACCCTCGGCAGCGGGCGCTTTGAAGCTCTCGCCCTTTTTCACGATGATATTGATCCAGTTCTGCTGCTCGCCGGGCATATAACCGGCCATGATCAACGCAACCGCCTTCAGGCTGTCGGCGGCAAGATCTGTCGGCAGTTCAAGGACGGGGCGGAAACCAATGTCCCGCTCCGGAAGGGTTGGCCTTGCCCAAAATGTAGCCTGTGCAGCGAAGTGTCCACCACGAGATAGATACATTCCCTCGACATTCCCAGTACCTATATCCTGGCCGAAAGAGCGCATTTTATACCAGTTTTTGATATAATCGGCTGACTTCTGATAGATCGTATCCCATTCATTGTCAATTGGTGCAAGACCAGAGCCTTCTCCTTCATTACGGTGATGGTCTCCAACAGATGGGGCGCGGAGCGTATAGTTCACGTTACTCGCTGTATAGGTCTGGCCATAAATCAGGTTCATTTCTGCCAACGTCTCCCGCTGCAAAGAACATTTCACGTTATAGTCCGCAATAAAAAGGCTGTGCTCGTAGGGCTGCTTGGCGGTATCGGTTTCATTTTCCATCGAATAGGCATCCACCGTACCTGCATAGGTAAAAGGCACATAATGCAGGGTGCTGTCAGGCAAATTGCTGTTTACCGTTCCGGGAATATCCATTGCCGAAAGGTCAAAATAGTATCTGCCGCCGGGGGCAAGGGTGAACTGTTCGTCGACCCGCTTTTCAACCGTCAGCGTAACATCCGCGAAACCGCTTGCAAGGTCGGTTTTGCGGTCGCCGTTGTACTGCTCGTTGAAGACCTTCAGGGTATAGGTACCCTCGGCAAAGCCGGCAGGAATGGTAAGCTGTGCCGTACCGTCTTTTTCTGTGAGGGAGGCGTTGCTGCGGCCGTAATAGATTACATTACCGACATCATCAAAGATCAGAGCGGAAATATATTCGTTTGCGCCGGTTTTTGCGTCGGTATAGGATATCTCTACGGTGCCGCCCTTGGTGGAAGCGGAAACCTCCCAGGTAGTTCTGCTGAAATCGTTGCGCTTGCTGTCATAAAGGGTCAGCTTCCATTCGTTTCCGGTGTAATTTGGGGAAACGGGCTGCAGCCCTCCGTCGGGCTTGCCGCCCACGGCGGCGGATGCAAAGAGGACAGAGTCCAAATTCAAGTCGAAAGCGGGACGAACGCCAAACTCCTTGGAAGTAGAGTATCCACCATAGTAGCGGACTTCACCTCTACCAGCCACAAAGGCAGTGGAATAGTCTTCGTCTGGGGAGCGCAGCCACCAATAGCTTGACGCCCAACCCGGATGCTCGGGATCCACGACACGCAAATCGTTGTTTACCGCATTAGCCTCTTTTGAGGAAAGCGGCCAAAAAACAGCATTGCTTACCGCAGGACCCGCTACACCGTCGGTATTTTCCTCATCGTAGTTTCCGCTTGCAAGGGTCCGTTTTTCAACAGCATCGGTTTCTTTCGCCGTCAGCTTATCCGCAAGCGCGTCTATTGCCTCTTTCAACGCGCTGTCCGCATAAGCGTTGCTCGCACCGAACTTTGACAACCCCATGTTATTTGCCGCAAGCAGGGTCATATTCCCGGCTATGCCGGCTGCACTGTTTCCGTCATAGTCGATGACGCGCCATGCACCGGGATTATTTTCATGGTCTTGCCCGAAATACACGGTCGGTGCGGTCGCTGTGTTTACATTTTTACTTAGTGCGTCTGTGCCAAGCTGTATCGCAGCAGAGCCCGTTGCTGTCTCGCCCTCGGCAAATACGCCTGTCGGCACAAGGCAGAACAGCATACATAGGGTGAGCAGGATACTGAGTATTCGTTTTTTCATTTCTTGCTACCTCCGTTATGTAAACTTAATCAAGGGCGGTTATTGTGATTGTGCCTTTGAAGCTCTCGAGACGGGTATTGTATGCCGACTGTTCAAACATGAAGTACAGCGTTATATCCTCGTCCGAGGCGTCGTAAATTCTGGTGAAATTAAAGGAATGTTGGTCGTTTGTCTGCGCTATTTTTTTGCCGTCACGTTTTATGCGTGTAACCTCACGGCAAAGGTCGTCGTCATAGCCGTCTGTCATCTGGATGGAGTAATTACCGTTGTTGTTGGACTCGTTTGATACCACCTGGAGAGAGCCGCTTATGGTGACGCTGTAAACATGACCTTTTTTGAGCGCAATCTTATCAAGATAAGTGGATATCAGGTCTCCGCTGTTTACCTTTTCATAAACGCTTAAAGCTGCGTTGCCGTTATTGAGAAATACTCTCGGAATTCTTGTTTCTGCATAAAAATAGCCCGGGCTGCCGTTCTGACCGGCGTCGCCCTTGTCGCCTTTATCGCCCTTGTCGCCTTTGTCACCCTTATCGCCTTTGTCGCCTTTGTCGCCCTTTTCTCCCTTTTCGCCGTCTGTGCCGTCAACACCGTCTGTGCCGTCAACACCTGCGGCTTTTACACCGGTGTCGATTTCTCCGAACCACCAGTTGCCGTTCTCACCGATAAAAGGTGTTTTACCGTCTTTGCCGTCAGAGCCGTTTTGCCCGTTTATTCCGTCCTTACCGTCGGCTCCGTCTTTGCCATCAGCGCCGTCTCTGCCATCCGCACCTTTTAATGCGGTAAGATCGTACAGGTTAAGCCAAATCTCATCGCCGACATAACGCCATTGCAGGATATTTTCGCTTACGCGAAATTCCGGAGTTTTTCCGTTTGCACCGTCCGTTCCGTTCTGTCCGGCAGGGCCCTCTATATCGGCTATCGCAACAAGATTTTGCCACTCGTCGCCCTCGTAACGCCACTGTATGTGGGTTTCGGTTCGCTGCACCTCTATGTTTTTGGCATTAATGCCGTCCTTGCCGTCTGCTCCGTCTTTTCCGTCTATGCCGTCTTTGCCGTCTGCTCCGTCTTTGCCGTCAACGCCGTCTTTGCCGTCAAGACCGTTAATGCCGTCTTTGCCGTCAAGACCGTTTTTACCGTCGACGCCGTTCTTTCCGTCGGTGCCGTTAATTCCGTCCTTGCCGTTTTCTCCGGCAGCACCTCGCAGCTCGGTAAGTGCCACAAGGTCGCGCCAGTCGGCTTCATCGCTGTATTTCCACTGAACCGCCGTGCCGCTGTTGCGCACCTCCGGCAGTGCGGCGTTGGTTTTTGCCGTTTTGCCGCATCCTGCGACAAAAACAATGAAAAGCACCAAAAGCATACCTGTGAGCAGTTTTTTCCCTGTTCTCATCTTCTTTCCTCCGTTTCGCCGTCCGTAGACAGCTTAAAGTCATATTTCATTTCAAGCATGGCAAACAGCTTATGCATAACCGTAACGGCAAGCTCCCGAATATCAATCGAGCCGATAAAAGCAAGCACCTTTGCCTGTTCTTCCTCCGGTACACGATATACTCTCATTGATGCCGTCAAAAACCTGCTGAGCTTGCGCTCCAACGGGAAATGAATATCACATTTGCGAGCCATATAGTTACGCATAAGTCCTGACGTGCCGATTTCCATTTCATAAAAGTCACTTTCGCTGTAATCGGGAAAATTTGCTCCGAAAATCTGCTTTAATTCCGCCGTGGTGTGCAGATAGATGAATTCCGCCGTGTCGGGCTGAGAATATGCTTCAATATAGATTTCTCGCAGGTTCTCGTTAAGCTCCGTTAGCGTGAGCTGAAGAGACGTTTCCACCGCATAGGCGTATACGGGCGGCAGCTTTTTGTCCGCAATACTCCTCGCCACGTCAAATTGACCGCCGAACATCGATTCGGTCAAATCCAGCAAGATTTTATCCTTGGTCGGAAACAGATTTAAATAGCTGCCCCTTGCGACGCCTGCTTCCTCGACTATTCGACTGACGGAGGTGCTTTTGTAGCCCTCCTCCAAAAACAACCGAACGCACGCCGTTAAGATTTTTCTTTTTGTTTCACTGCTGTTTCTACGCAAATATATCACCTGTTTATAATATTATTAGTATGCATACCAATAATATCATATAGCATACAAAAAAGCAAGAGAATGTTGATTATTAACACGTTATGAGTAGGTCTTGCTTAAAATAAACGGTTTTTCATATAATAATGCACTTAACCCCTCGGATAATGCAGACGCATATCCGAGGGGTTTTGGCCGTTTCTGTATCAAAATATATTGTTTTGAGGTGCTTCACGAGGGCTTTGCTGCTTGATTATATAAAATAAGATGCGGGAGACTTAGCGTTATTCGCATTCGCATATACTTTTTCTTGTGTGCAATATCGAAGATGGCGTTACCGAAAATTCGTCAAGCCCCCATTTGCAAAGCAAGGGAATAAGACGTGTATCGGCTGCCGCTTCTCCGCACATTCCGACGGGGATGCCTGCCTTTTTGGCGTTTTTGATCGTCGTTTCGATAAGGCGCAGAACCGCAGGCTGAATCGGGTCATACAGCTTTGAAACAGCGGCGTTTCCTCTGTCAACGGCCATGGTGTAGCCCGTCAGGTCGTTTGTGCCGATGGAAAAGAAATCAACCTCTTTTGCAAGCAAATCGGAAATTATTGCCGCCGACGGAGTTTCTATCATAACGCCCACGGGAATATCGGCGAATTTAAGACCCTCGTTTTTAAGCTCATCTTTGCATTCTTCGATAAGGGCTTTTGCTCTGCGAACCTCGTCAAGTGTCGTTACAAGCGGAAGCATAACCTTTATGTTTCCGAAAACCGCTGCGCGGAGAATCGCACGAAGCTGAATTTTGAAAATTTTAGGGTTGTCAAGGCAGTATCTTATCGCGCGGTGTCCGAGAAACGGGTTGTCCTCTTTTTCGATTTTAAGGTAATCTATCGCTTTATCTCCGCCTATATCGAGCGTGCGAATGATAACCTCCTTGCCGTCCGTTATCTTTGCGACGGTTGAATATGCTTCGTACTGCTCCTGCTCCGTGGGAAGAGAGGCTCTGTCCATAAACAGAAATTCCGTTCTGAAGAGGCCTATGCCCTCGCCGCCGTTTTGCAATACGTTCTGTGCGTCCTCAGCCTTGCCGATGTTGCCGTACACATGTTTTTTTACGCCGGATTTTGTAACGGTTTCTTTTGAAAAGTATTCGTTGAGGCTTTCTTTTTCCTTCAGATATGCCGCCTGCTTGGTTCTGTATTCTTCAAGCTCTTCCTCTGTGGGGTCTGTAAATACTTTTCCCTTGAAGCCGTCTGCAATAATCATATCGCCGTCCGAGATTTTTTCAACCGCATTGACGACCGACAAAACGGCAGGTATGCCCATGGCACGTGCGAGTATTGCGCTGTGACTCGTAACACCGCCGACCTCGGTGATAATTGCGGAAACATTTTCCCTGTTTATTTGTGACGTCATGGACGGGGTGAAATCCTTGGCGATGAGAACAGAGCCTTTCGGTACGGATGAAATATCCACACTTTTTACACCCAGAAGAATGCGCAAAAGGCTGTCTCTTATATCCTTTACATCCGAGGCGCGTTGGCGCGTAAGCTCGTCGTCAACGCCGGAGAACATATTGATAAACATTGTGCATATGCTGTCAACCGCCGCTTCGGCAACAGAGCCGTTGTCGATTGCTTCTTCCATCTGTGCGAGCATAAACGGGTCCTCAAGCATAACAAGATGTCCCTCGAGTATCTCCGCCTCTTTTTAAGCTCCGCCACAAGTGATTTTGTTTCGTCGGAAAAGTCGGCGACTGCCGAGTGCAGACGCTTTTTTTGATGATCCGAATCGGTAAATTTTACGGATGAATAGTCAAGGTTTGTGTCCCTTATAACGACGGCCTTGCCGATTCCGAAGCCTTGAGATGCGCCGATTCCTTTAAGCATTAAACCCACCCTTTCATTAAGCCGCGGCAATATTATTCTTCGCCGAAGCCCGATGTGATAAGCTCTTCGGCTTTTTTGAGCATTTCGTTTTCGTCTGCGCCGCTGCACTCTACGGTGATTTCGCTTCCGCATTTGATGCAGCCTGCCATTATATTCATAATGCTCTTGCCGTTGATCCTTTTACCTCCGAAAACAATGTCAACGTCCGAAGAGAATTTAGACATTTCTGTTACAAAGGTGTTTGCCGGACGCATATGAAGTCCCATTTTATTAGTGATTGTAAAAGTTTTCTGTACCATAATAATTCTCCTTATGTTTAATACCGGCACGGTTTTTGATTGTTTGTTATACGGATTCTTTACGATCCTTTTTAAGAAGACCGAGCATCAGCGCTCCGACAACCGAGCCTGCAATAAGGGCTACGATATAGAGAAGCGGATGGTCGCATACTATAAATGTGAAGATTCCGCCGTGAGGTGCGGGGCATGTAACGTTGAACAGCGATGTAAGAGCACCTGCGACAGCAGAGCCTACTAAGCATGAGGGGATAACTCTGACCGGGTCGGAAGCGGCGTAGGGGATAGCACCCTCCGTAATGAAGCACAGACCCATAAGATAGTTTACGGGGCCTGATTTGATTTCTTCCGATGTCCACTTCTTCTTGTTGAAGGTTGTCGAAAGTGCGATTGCAATCGGGGGAACCATACCGCCTATCATAACAGCCGCCATAATCCATGTGTTGCCGTCGGCTATTGCAGCCGTGCCGAAAACATAAGCCGCCTTGTTGAACGGGCCGCCCATATCCGTTGCCATCATTGCCGCAAGTACTATGGAAAGGAGTATTTTGCTTGTATCGCCGAGCGACGAGAGGAACGAGGAAAGAGCGGAGTTGACAACGCCTATAACGGGGTTTACAAGACACATAAGAAGGCCCATGATAAGCGTGCCGAAAAGAGGATAGATAAATACGGGCTTTATTCCGTCCATTGATTTCGGAAGCCAAGAAAATGCCTTTTTGAGGAGATTTACAATAATACCGGCAAGGAAGCCTGCGAGCAGAGCACCGAGGAAGCCCGACACCGCTTTGTCGTCTCCGGTAAGGCTTTGGTTTTCAATCAGCGAGCTGAAGGTGTAACCGTTTGCCGCAAATACGCCGCCTATCATACCGGGCAAAAGACCCGGTCTGTCGGCAACGGACGATGCGATATAAGCCGAAAGAATGGGGAGCATAAGCGCAAATGCCGCTTTGCCTATCCAGAACACAATTGCCGCGACGGGACTTGTGAAGCCGAAGGTTCCGCCGACATCGGCATTGCCTGCAAGCGTATCGAACAGGAAGCCGAGAGCTATGAGAACTCCGCCGCCGACAACGAACGGGAGCATATGCGAAACACCGTTCATGAGATGCTTATAAAGTTTGTGCCAGCCGCTTTCCTTTTCGTCGTCATCAATAGGCTGCTTTTCACTTTCGTCGGCGTGATATATCGCGGCTTTTCCGTCAACGATTCTTTTGATAAGCTCCTCGGGCTTGTTTATTCCGTTTGAAACCGAGGTCTTTACAACGGGCTTGCCGTCGAAACGTGCCATTTCGACGTTTTTATCTGCGGCAATGATTATTCCGTCGCATTCTTCGATTTCCTTTTTTGTGAGCACGTTTTTAGCACCGCCGGAGCCGTTGGTTTCGGCTTTGAGCGGATAGCCTAATTTTTCGCCCGCTTTTTCAAGTGCCTCTGCCGCCATATAGGTATGCGCTATGCCCGTCGGACAGGCTGTAACCGCGAGTATTCTGTAACCGTTCGGCTTTACTTCGGGTTTTACCGCTTCCTCGGGGTATTTTTCCGCTTCCTTTTTATCGATTATTTCTAAAAATTCGTCCGTTGTTTTTGCGCCCCGTAGAGCCGCGCAAAATTCCGGTTCCATAAGCATTACCATAAGACGGGAGAGTATTTCGAGATGTAAATCTCCGTCAACGGGAGCGGCAATCATAAACAAAATGTCCGAGGGCTTGGAGTCGGGAGCGCCGTAATCAACGCCGTTCGGAACCGTTATCGCCGAAAGACCGGGAGTCTTTACGCTGTCCGATTTTGCGTGCGGAACGGCAATTCCTTCTCCGATTGCGGTCGAGCCCTGAGCCTCTCTTGCAAGGATAGCCTCCTTGTACGCCGCCTTGTCGGCAAGATTTCCTGCCTTTTCGTGCAGGGAAATCAGCTTGTCGATTGCCTCTTCCTTGTCGGTGAGAGAAACATTAAGAGCAATCGCATCCTTTTTTAATAAGTCGATGATTTTCATAAGTATTCCTCCTTATTTATACTCCGCGTTAAAGACGCGTTCAATTTCTTCACGGGTTGCAAGCTTTTCTGAAAAGGCCGTTGCGTTTCCGCACGCCGAGCCGAGTCTTAAAGCGTAGGAGTAGTCGGCGGTCTTGATATATCCTGCCGTAAAGCCTGCTACCATACTGTCTCCGCAACCGACGGAGTTTATGAGCTTGCCCTTTGCGTTGCCTATCCTGTGGACGCTTCCGTTTTCGTCCGTAAGCATTGCGCCGTCCTTTGCCATTGAAACAAGCACGTTTTTAGCACCCATTTCCTGAAGCTTTTTCGAATATTTCACAATGTCGTCATCACTCTTTATTTGGACCGAGAACAGGTCGCCGAGCTCGTGATGATTCGGCTTTATTAAAAACGGTTTGTATTTGAGCACGTTTTTGAGCAAATCGCCCGTTGCGTCAACCACGCAGTTTATATTTCTGTCGCCGGCTCTCTCAAGTATTTGCTCGTAAATGTCATCGGGGAGGGTATTCGGGATAGAGCCTGCGAGGATAAGATAATCTCCGCTCTTTATGCTGTCAAGCTTTTTTAAAAAGCTCTGCATATCCTCTTTTGTGATTTCGGGGCCGCAGGCGTTCAAATCAATTTCCTTGTCGGCCTTGATTTTGACGTTTATTCTCGTATCGCCGTTTTTAAGATAATTAAAGTCGCAGCTAACATTGTCGTTTTTGAGCATTTCTTCAAGCTTTTTTCCGGTAAAGCCTCCGAGAAAGCCGAGTGCCGTGTTGGGAATTCCTAGCTGTGTGAGTATGACCGACACGTTGATGCCTTTTCCGCCGTAATAGATTTCTTCGCCGTCCGTACGGTTTATGTCGTCGGTTCTGAGAGCTTTGAGCTTCATCACATAGTCGAGAGCCGGATTCAGAGTAACGGTGTAAACCATTAAGCAGTTACCTCCTTCACTACCGTTTTTGATTTAAGCTGTTCGTCATCGCATTTGTCGCAGACTATACACGCCGCCGCAACCGGTGAAAATGATACCGCCGAAACTTTTCCGAACTTTGTGTGGTCGCAAAGCACATAGGTTACAAAGCTTCGCTCTATGGCAACAGCTTTCAGCATTGCCTCCTCGGTGTCCGGGGTTGTAAAACCCTGCTTTTCGCTGACTCCGTTTGTTCCGATGAACGCTTTTGAAAAGTTATATTTCTGAAGATTTGAAGCGGCTACTAAGCCTATGATTGCCTCGGTTGTGCTTTTTAATTCACCGCCGATAACAAAAACCTTGCAGCCATTGGCCGTCAGCTCCTTTGCGTGGGCGATTCCGTTGGTTACAAAGGTTGCTTTGGAAGAGGTTATATATTTCGTCATAAGAAAGGTGGTTGTGCCTGCGTCGATAAAAACGAAATCGTCATCATTTATCTGCGAAGCGGCATATTTTGCTATTGCTTCCTTTTCGTTTATGTTCATCAGCGATTTTTTGTTGAAATCCTCCTCGTTGTGGAGAAATTCCTGCCCGAGAACAGTCGCACCGCCGTGAACCTTGTTTATTTTCCCGAGCTGGGAAAGAGCCAAAAGGTCACGCCTTATCGTAGATTCGCTTGTTTCGAATTTTTCGGCAAGCTTTGAAACGGTAACCGAGCCGTTCTGACGCAGAATTTCAAGTATCTGCGCTCTTCTGTCGGTTGTAAGCATATTCACACCTCCGATATCTCTGTTGTGCCTTAATTATACAAAAACAGTCAGATACAGTCAATATCGCGCAATAAAATTCAGCGTTTATGCTTATAGTGTGCCCGTTTTGTTATCTAATATGCAATATTATTGAACCGTAAATGCGCACTTTTGCACGTTTTAAATTTTTCAATCATAAAAATACGCATCGGATAACATAAAAAAATCCGCCCGAAAGGCGGACGACATCAGTCATAAATTCCATTAGCAGACGGAAAAAAGTCAATGAAAAACTGCGGCTTTTTCGTTTTTCTCGTTTTTGACAAAAATAAAAACCGAAAGCCCTTGAAAACAAAGGCTTTCGGCATTGCTTGTGGCGCGCCAAAAGGGATTTGAA
>OHVP01000434.1_pt1 | contig 10499 bp, 6 predicted proteins | sample 1579521 | NCBI WGS metagenome assembly OHVP01 (sample SAMEA3882523, study PRJEB24775) | human gut metagenome | biome: human-associated habitat; feature: intestine environment; material: feces | place: Netherlands | collected 2009/2010
TATACTGATACTCTCCTTTGCGTACCCGCCGGGCAATATCCCTTGCCACAAAATCCGCTTCCTCTGCCGCCGTATCCAGCTGCTCAAAGGTGATCTTGTCCCCGGCTCCATTGTCCGTCCACAGACGCTTTTCCTTTCGCCCCTGATTGTTGGCAATCACAGCATTGGCTGCATCCAGAATATTTTGCGTGCTCCGGTAATTCTGCTCCAGTTTGATCACTGTGGCATCCGGAAAATGATGTTCAAAATTCAGAATATTGTAGATATTCGCTCCCCGGAACTTATAGATAGACTGATCATCATCACCTACAACACAAAGATTCTGGTATTTTAAAGCCAGCAGACGGATCAGTTCAAACTGTGCGGTATTGGTATCCTGATACTCATCCACCATAATATAGCGGAAACGATCCTGATACGAGGCAAGCACCTCTTTGTCCAGTTTGAACAGTTCCACGGTTTTCATGATCAGATCATCAAAATCCAATGCATTATTCTGCTTTAACGCCTGCTGATATTCCCGGTAAACCTGGGCCTGTTTTCGTTTCACATAATCGCCTGCCGCGCGCGTCTCAAATTCGATCGGATCGATCAGCTCATCTTTTGCGGAGGAAATAGCAGAAAGAAACATTTTCTCTTTGTACATTTTCGTATCGATTTCCAGACGTTTGCAGATATCCTTCATCAGAGTCTTCTGATCATCGGAATCGTAGATGGTAAAATTGGTGCCAAACCCCAGCCTGTCAATATATCTGCGCAAAATACGCACACAGGTGGAATGGAATGTGCACACCCAGATACTTTCCGAACCATATCCCACCATCTGGTCAATACGCTCCCGCATCTCCCCTGCCGCTTTATTGGTAAACGTGATTGCCATGATATTGTAGGGATTAACCCCGCATTCCTCAATCAGATATGCCGTACGATGTGTCAGTACTCTGGTTTTTCCGGACCCGGCACCTGCCAGAATCAGAAGCGGTCCGTCGGTTGCCATCACAGCCTGCCGCTGTGGTTCGTTCAGTGCATCTAATAAGCTCATATCGTTTCTCCGTCTCTTTCCATAATTCATTATTCGTGTGTCTCATTATATCATAGATAGTCCGAATAGAACATACATTCTTTTGTTTTTTGAAAAAAGCATGAAAATGCCTTGTCATCTAGTTTTTATTACTATATAATGTGATATGAGGTGAAAATATGGACAACGAAGTAAAAGAATTTCTTGCTGCACTGCAGAAGAAACTGGTTTCAATCGATTACATCAAAACGGAAGACATTCCAAATATCGGTTTATATATGGATCAGGTCACGACCTTTATGGACGAGCAGTTAGAAGCCTGCAAACGCTATGAAGATGATAAAATTCTGACCAAAACAATGATCAACAATTATGCAAAAAACAATCTTCTTCCTCCACCGGAGAAAAAGAAGTATACCAAAGAGCATGTACTGGTCCTGATCTTTATTTATTATCTGAAAAGTATTTTAAGCATCAGCGACATTCAGGGTATTTTAAACCCGATCACTGAAAAATATTTCGGCAATGACGAGAACTACAGTCTCGAAGATATCTACAAAGAAGTTTTCAGTTTAGAACATCCGGAAACACAGAACCTGATGAAAGATCTCGCAAAAAAATTCAACACTTCCATGAACACATTCCCGGATGCGTCAGAAGATGAAGCAGATCTTCTGCATACATTCAGCTTTATCTGTATGCTCAGCTATGACGTTTACATCAAAAAAACTCTGATTGAAAAGATGATCGATCAGATGGCTTCAAAAAATCCTGAGACAAAGCCATCCAAAAAATAACAGGATGCATGCTTCCCGCTCAGATTACTTGTTATGTTTTACCGTATTTAACAGAAAAACCGCTATTTTCAATGGAACAACAGGATGCACACTTTGCAGAATGTCCTGTTGTCACAAATTAAAAATAGCGGTTCTTTTTATTTCTATTCTTTATCCATGTCCTGAAGTCTTGAAAAAACCATGTCGTATCCGTCATTTCCATAATTTAATGAACGGTTCACACGACTGATCGTTGCAGTGGAAGCACCGGTCTTTTCCGCAATATCGAGATACGTTTTCTGATCTCTAAGCATCTTTGCAACTTCAAATCTCTGTGATAAAGAAAGCAGCTCATTTACAGTACATACATCTTCAAAAAATGTATAACATTCTTCCTTGTTCTGGAGGCTTAAGATAGCATCAAAAAGATGATCGACTGCCTCTGTCCTAAGTTTCTTGCTCATATTCCTTTCTCCTTTTTTATTAATTACACGCTATATGCGCTATACACCTACGATACATTTTAGCATATTAAAGTTTTAAAGTAAATACATATTTTATGTAATTTTATTTTTTTCGCAGACCGCCATTATATCATTTTCTCCCCATATATGCAATGAAATATATAGATTATCATTTCAAGAACATACGTTCTGTTTTTATCTCTTTTCTATTGATTTTCAAACATATGTTTGCTATAATATTTTCATCACTAACAGTTATTTCACCTTGCAAAGGAGTATTCACATGAAAAAAATCGGTTCTTTTTTCTTTACATTTATACCGTTTTTACTTGCACTTGTATTTCAGTACCTTGCCATGTTTTTTGTTATGGGAGTCACTCTGTTTTACGAACATATCCGCTATATTTTCTCTTCCAACCGTATCTACGCAGATCTTTGGAACAAAACATTAGATTTATGGTCCACGACACGTGTAAATACCCTGATCATGATTGTATTTTCCCTGCTCTGTATCGGAGCATTTGGCTTCTGGTATCATGCCGGGTATAATGGAATCTATCTGATTCATCCACGAAAAGTTTTTCATCCGCTTTCCATTGTCGGGATCATCCTTTTAGTTCCCGGTACTCAGTGCCTTTCGACCTATCTGGTCTCTTTCACAGCCTCGCTGTTTCCACAGTGGATGAAGGCATATGAAAAATTAATGGAAAGCACCGGAATAAACAGTGGACTGACCGTTTCCATGTTTTTTTATTCCATCCTGCTTGCCCCGATCGGCGAAGAGCTTCTCTTTCGCGGTGTCACGATGCATCAGGCAAAAAGAGTGTTCCCATTCTGGGCAGCAAATATCATGCAGGCGCTTTTATTTGGACTTTTTCATATGAATATGATCCAGGGAATCTATGCCTTTTTCCTCGGCATGGTCTTAGGTTACATCTGTGAAAAAGGCGGCAGTATTTATCAGTCTATCCTGTTTCATATGATGTTTAACTTCTGGGGAACCATTATAAGCGGCATTTTACCGACCGGCAACAGCACACTCTTTTTCGTTCTTTATTTTGCCACCGGAGTGATCTGTACTTTTAGCGGTCTCATTCTCTTTCGTTTCGGCACAAACCGGCTGGCTCAAAAGCAGGCGGCTCCATTGTACCTTGAAAATACCGGATACGATACTTTTTATCCATCCAATTAGTGGCTTCTGGTTATATTTCCAGTTTTTGTAACTATGACCAGTTCACTTTTTATCACTGCAGATAATTTTTCAGGAAACGGATCAGCTCCTCCATCTCTTCCTTCGTTCCAATACTGATCCTGAGATAATTGCTGATTCGTTCCTTCGAAAAATACCGCACAAAAATGTGTTCTTTTTTCAAAGCCTCAAACAGTTCTTTTGCCGGTACGCGCTCATGTGTCGCGAAGATAAAATTACTCATGGAATCGCCAAATGAAAAACCAAGTTTTGTGAGTTCCTGCTTCGTCCATTCACGGGTTGCTATTACACGCTGTCTTGTCTCTTCAAAGTAGGCTTTATCTTTGATTGCTTACACACCAAGTGCAAGCGCTGTCTGATTCATGGTATAGGAATTGAATGAATATTTCACATCATTGATATATTTGATCAGTTTCTCATTTCCCATCGCATAACCGATACGCATGCCTGCCATGGAGCGCGATTTTGAAAATGTCTGGACTACCAGCAGATTATCATATTTCTCGATTAACGGAAGTGCACTCTCCCCGCCAAAATCGATATATGCCTCATCCACCACCACGATGACATTCCGGTTATGTTGTATGATATCCTCTATTTCAGACAACGGCATTAAAATTCCCGTCGGTGCATTTGGATTTGGAAAAACCACACCGCCATTTTCGCCATAATAATCTTCTTTTACAATCTGAAAATTTTCATCTAACGGCTTTACCTCATATGGAATCCGCAGCATGTCTGCCCAGACATCATAAAAGGAATATGTGATATCCGGGAACCAGACCGGTGTTTTGGAATTAAAAAAAGTCATGAAGATCATGGCAAGCACATCATCCGATCCCACACCGACAAACACCTGACTGCTCTTTAATCCATAATACTCTGCGATTGCATCCACCAAAACCTTGCAGGTCGGTTCCGGATATAACCGAAGCCGGTCTGTATCAAATTCTTTCAGTGCACGGATCACTCCCGGTGCCGGCGGATATGGATTTTCATTTGTATTTAATTTTATCATACGCTGTTCCTGTGGCTGTTCTCCCGGAACATAAGGCACTACTTTTCTTACATAAGACTCCCAGCTGCTCATTCTACTCCTCCATGCTTACGTTGATTTCTACAATTTTCCTTTTTTACACTGCGTTATTTCAGTCCATACACTTGTGCAAGTTTTTCAAAAGCGGGCAGTGAATTTTTGACCGTCTCATGGGAAACACAATAAGCAAGACGTACAAATCCACCACATCCAAATGCACTTCCCTTTACCATCAGAAGATGCAGCTTTTTGCCCTCTTCCACAAATTCTTCCTCATTATCGACCGGGGATTTCACCCACAGGTAAAATGCTCCTTCCGGTTTGATACAGGTAAATCCAAGTTCCGTTAAGCCATCGTACAACATTGTTCGGTTTTCATCATAGAAAGAAACATCTGTTTTCTCATCTAAACATCTTGCAACCGCTTTCTGGATCAGAGATGGTGCATTGACAAATCCAAGCGTACGGTTTGAAATTTCAATACCGCGGATCAATTCTTCAGCATCGGATGCCTCGTTCGGAACTACCACGTAACCGATACGCTCTCCAGGAAGTGACAGCGATTTACTGAACGAATATCCAACAATCGTATTTTTATAATATTTCGTCAGAAAATCCTCTTTATTTCCATCATAAACCAGTTCCCGATACGGCTCATCCGAAACCAGGTAAATGTCATGTCCAAATTCTTTCTGCTTCTTTTCTAAGATAGAAGCGATCGCCTCCATCGTCTCCGGTTTATAGATGACACCGGTCGGATTGTTCGGCGTATTGACAATCAGTGCCTTGGTCTTTTCCGTAATCTTTGCCTCAAAATCGTTCAGATCCGGCAGAAAAGTCTTAAGATCCGGATTTACCGTTACGATATCCGCATCAAAATTTGCCGCATACTGACGATATTCTCCGAAAAACGGTGCAAATACGATTACCTCATCCCCCGGATCTAAAATGGTTTTAAAAATTATATTCAATCCGCCTGCTGCACCGACCGTCATTGTCACATTATGATAGTCAAACTTTGTTCCAAAGCGCTTATTCAGATTCTCTGCAATTGCAGCCCTTACATCCGTATAACCTGCATTTTCCATATATCCATGTAAAACCAATGGGTCTGTTTCATCCACCAGTTCCTTAATTGCCGTATTGAATGCCGCCGGAGCCGGTGTTGCCGGATTTCCCAGCGAAAAATCATAAACATTCTCTGCTCCATATTTTTCTGCCATCTGCTTTCCTTCTACAAACATTGCACGGATTGCAGAACTGCCCTGTAATGCTTTTTCAATCTTTTTTGAGATCACTTTTTATTCCTTCTTTCTATCCTGTTCTTTCTATTTATCCACTCAGATCCAATAAACTATTATCTTTATTCACTTTACAATATTAGTGAAAGAAAGTAAATCTATTTATTTTGAAAATACAAAAAAACAGTGAACGAACGTAATGAATTTATCATACATAAGAAATGAAAAAGAGACTACCACACTAAATCTTTTCACTTATAATTATAAGTGAAAACTCTAAATGTAGCAGTCTCTTGTTATCTTAATTTACGAAACATATCCAAATCCCAGAATTGTAAAATTCTTATCTTCCTCACCTGCTGTCATCTGGATTCTTATTGTATGCTCTTTTGCTAAATTCTCCGTAAACAAAATTACAGGATTACAATGTACCCATCCATTTACATGCGGGTCTGCTGTTAATACTTTCTTTCCATCCACATAAGCATCTGCGGTGCCGACCGACAGGTCACCAGCATCCTTAAAAATCAAAACCAGTGCCTTACAGCAGATTTGCATTTCAAAGTAAGGAATAACTCCTTCCTTTTTTCCACAGTACATCCAGTTATATGGAAATTCCGGTGTTCCTGTCAAATCTTCATCCATTTCAACACATTGAAGTTCTGTGTCAGTTTCTTCAAAACATCCGCAGCTAACTTTTGCAATTTCATTGTAATTTTTGCGGTCTAACAGCTTCACCTCTTCAAAAGTTTTCCCAATCGCAGCTTTTTGCTCCAAAAGTTCTACTGTCTTATCCTCTTTTTCCTCAGGGTGCATAACTGCCTCTTTGAAAAAATGCATCAGACAATCTGCCATAATTGTATGTCCTATATTCGATGGATGAAAAATATCATAGAAAAACTGATTTTTTGAAAGTACACGTCCTTCTCCCTGTTTTTGTTTAAACTGCGGTGTAACAGCATCCATAATACTTACCATCGGAAGATCATAACATTTTCCAACTACAGAAAGCCGGTCTTGAAGATTCCAGTCATTTGCAAATACAGAAAACAGGAGAATGACTGCTGGATGATTCGGAAGCTTTAATATCTTCCTGACAAGGCTTTCATAACAGTTCCCCTTTGTCTCATCTCCTTCATCATTTACGGCAAATTCCACAATAACAATATCCGGTTCTATGGTTCCATCTCTTAATACGTCCCTTTCAAATCGAAGCATTCCAAGTTCGGATGGGGTTCCACCGACACCAGCCTTGACAAAATGTACATTTTCTCCAGTTCCATATGCTTTTGCAAAGCTCTGATATGCTTTATAAGCATAACATTCTGTATTGATTGGTATCGCGCCCGCTCCTTGTGTAATAGACCCCCCTATGAAGGCAATCGTTACCGCTTCTCCGCTTCTCGCCTTTTCTATCGCCTTTTCCGCTCTTTTGGTATTTCCTCTGCTCATCAGTGAACGTTCTATCATCCTACAGTAAGCTTCTGAGGTAAGATCAATTTCGTTTTCCTCTGCAGTTTCCGGTGCGTTATAACCATCGTTTAAAAAAAGTCTGACACTTACCGTTCCAAACACTTCCGGCTTTTCAAATTCGAAGCGTATCTGTCCCGGTTCCTTATCATCCAAAGACCATTCAATCTCTTCCAGCTTTATTCTTGTTTCTGCTCCATCCCCATGCAGTATGGCAGTAAGATTCGTTCCACCACCATATGGATCCTTTTCCCCGTACATCTGAAAGATAAATTTCACCTCTTCTTCCGGGTTTTCTGTTTCAATGCTGACTCCGATGCTATGTACCAGTTTTCTGAATCCTTCTGTTGTTTTAAGCAGTTCAAGAATTTCCTGATCCGCAATATTTCCCGAAATCTGCGCGCTGTTAATCAATCTTCCCCCATCTTCATATAAAAACTGTACCCCTTTTCCATCCGGCTGTCTTAATCCAAATACTTCCTTTTCCCGCATAATATAAAAATATGCTCTTTGCTTCTCCGGATCTCTTGGTGCTGCTGGTCCTCTCATATCATTCCTCCATAAATTAATAAATATAATAACTTTCTTCCGGTCCCAGATAGGATTCCGGTAATTTTTTTTCTGCTTTAACAATTACAAGCTTTTCTAATAAAAATCCCGGCTTTACTGCCTGAATTTGTATTTCATTCTCTCCCTGTCTTAAGTAATCCTTACACTCTACGATGCGAATCTGATTCAGTACCATTTCACACCATTCCTGACAGGATGGTTCTCCCGAGATATAGTGCTCCGGTATCAGCGGGATTTGTCTTGTTTCCCTTCCGTTTACTGATAAACCGAATTCTACCCGATCCCACTGGTTAAGCGGATTTGCCGGTGCAGTATATAGCAGGATACGATAATTTCCTTCTTCTTCCACATAGATGCGATAAATAAGTTTTGGTCCTTCATTTTCTGCAAATGTACGGTCACACGGGTATGCCTTCATACCAGAAAGTGTTTTCCCATATTCCGGTATTTTTTCAAACTTTCCACCATCTCCCGACTCTGCTTCTGCGTAATGTTCTGCCTCAATTGCAATGATTCCGTCTGTTTCCACGAATGTCATTTCTTTTAATTTTTCCGGTAATTGTTGACGGACAGGAATTTCACAATGAATATTTCCACCCCGATAATGAATTACAAAAGTCTTATTTTCCCCCATGCTGTTTTTGTCAATGCTTACTGTAATCTCATCTCTTGTCTCAAGCCTTCCGCTTTTCTTATCAAAAAAAATTCCCGGATTATCACATTGTATTTCATATTCTACCGGCTCTCTTCCACCATTTAATATGACAACGGTTCCATTGTCCGTATCCGGACGAAGAAATTGTTTTAATACCAGTTTTTTCCCTGTCCAGTCACCTCCGGCTGTAACAACTTCTCCATCCCCTTTTACATAGGAAAGAATCCTTGCCTTATTTGCAGGTTCCACATACATTCTGACCGGATATTGACATTCCTCTTCATTCCAGTTACGAAAACCGATATGTTCTGACGCTCCCATGCCATTCCATTTTCCACCCAAAAGCGCATTTAATTGCTTCGTCAGCCTGTTATCTGCCTCAATACACTTTTTTAGCTCATTTGCATAATCATTTGCAATCACAGCTCCCTGCTTTGCATAATAATGATTCATTCCTGCCAGCAAATTCAGTTTCTGCACATTCAGGCTTCCCTTTGCAGGATAATAAACCAGTTCAAAAAAAGCCGGAAACAGTTCGTTTGGAATCTGCACCTCCAATGCTGCAAGGCATCTTTCTAATTCCTTTACCTGCTTCAGCATTCTTTCTGCTTCACAGTAATGAACCGGATGGTAAGTCTCCGGTGCCATAGCTTCTGCTTTTCTGTTATGGCTTAATCTAGTATATCCTTTCATAATTGTTTCCAGTTTCTGCTTTGCCTGATGCTCTAACCTGCTTCCAAACTCTCTATCAATCCAGTATTTCAAATATTCTTCCGGTGCGTTGTAATTGGATATCCCCCATTTATCATAATCATAGGCCAGATCCATAAAAAAGCTCAGCGGATACTCCTGGAACTTCAAATCACCCACATTTACAACCCAGATATCACGGATTCCAAACTCATAAGCCTCTGTCATCTGATCCCAGATTTTTGGCAGATAAGAACTGTTTACCCACTCATAAGAAATGGGACCACCGTGATAGTCAAAATGGTAATACATTCCCCAGCCGCCTTTTCGATTTTTTAGTTCTGCTGTTGGAAGGGTTCTCATATTTCCAAAATTATCCTCACAAAGCATGAATGTAACACCGTCTAACCCATCCCAGTCTTTTAATCCATCCATCATACCTTCATTTCCATAAAAGTATGCTTCCACTTCCTTATATAAAGCGATCATCTGTGGTGCATCAGAATTGATACATTCTGCTATCAGCTTCCTCTGTTCTGTAATAATATCTTTTAGCAAATCAATATTCTGTTTTAAAGTCGCATCTGATCCAAGCATCATCGAATCCCGCTCACCACGCATTCCTATGGTGATGATGTTTTCAAATTTTCCATTTCGTTGCAGTCCATCTCTCCAATAACGTAGTAATCCTTCTCTGTTTGTTACATAATTCCATTCATTTCCATAAACAGAATCTTCACCTCTTACCAAATCCCATTCTTCACTATGCCTCAAACACGGCTCATGATGAGAATTACTCATCACAATACCATATTCATCTGCCAATCTCGCATTGGCATCTCCCGGTCCATCTAAGGAAAAAGAAGATGTCCACATTGCAGGCCATAAATAATTTCCTTTTAAGCGAAGCAATGTTTCAAAAATCAGATCATACATTTCCTCTGTAAATCCACCAAAATGTTCAAAAGTCCAGCTTCCGAATGCCGGCCATTCATCATTGATAAAAAAACCTCTGTATTTTACAGACGGCTCTCTTGATATCATATTATCCTTCTCTGTAAGGGTCAGTTTCTTCCTTTTCTCAGGTAGCACATCAGAAAAATGCACCCAGGGAGACACACCCATGTACTCGGAAAGATGAAATAATCCATAAATCGTACCCCGTTTATCACTTCCCGCAATAACAAGTGTCGCTTTTGTTCCATTATCTACAATCTGAAACAGAAAGCTCTCCCTTTTTCCACGTATCTTATCCAATGGAACCCGTCCATTCAATTTCTCTAATACGGAACTTTTTCCAACCGTACCAACCAGCACTACATACTCAGACTCCTTCTGTTCATCCAAGTATGTTTTTGAAATTCTC
>OHVP01000437.1_pt1 | contig 10424 bp, 9 predicted proteins | sample 1579521 | NCBI WGS metagenome assembly OHVP01 (sample SAMEA3882523, study PRJEB24775) | human gut metagenome | biome: human-associated habitat; feature: intestine environment; material: feces | place: Netherlands | collected 2009/2010
CCTCCAAATCCTGCTGTGCCTGCTTCCATGCTCCGAAGATATGCTGGTAAGCAGACAAGGCCTCTTCGTTATGCGACAAGATGTCCAGTACATTCAACTGAAATCCTTCCTTGTTCAGCAATAGGTTCTGATGCTGGGAATGCACGTCAATCAGCAGTTCTCCCAACTCCTTCATCTGAGCCAATGAAGCAGGCGTGTCATTGATGAATGCCCGGCTCTTGCCCGAAGCGGACACCTCGCGGCGCAGGATGCATTCTTCCTCGTACTCCAACTCATTCTCCTCAAAGAAAGGCTGCATACCGTAAGCGGAAATATCAAAACGGGCCTCGATAATGCACTTCGAAGCTCCTACACGAATGGCTTTCACATCGGCACGCTGTCCCAGCAGCAGACCGATGGCACCCAGAATAATGGATTTTCCAGCACCGGTCTCACCCGTTATCACCGAGAAACCGCTGCTGAAGCTGATATCGAGCTTTTCAATAAGCGCATAATTCTGTATGTAAAGCGAACGCAACATAAGGATATTGACGATTTACGATTTACTATTTACTATTTAAATCTTTCACCAGACGGTCTACGATGTCGGCAGCCACTTCGGCTTTGGACTTCAAGGGGTAGTCCGTCTTTCCCTGGTGGTCTATGATACTGATTTTATTGGTATCGCAACGAAAACCGGCTCCCTTGTCGTTCAGGGAGTTCAGCACGATGAAGTCCAGATTCTTGCGGTTGAGCTTGTCTTCCGCATTCATCTGCTCGTTATGAGTCTCAAGGGCAAAGCCTATGAGGAGGCGTTGACAGTGCTCCGCATCGTTCTTCAGATTGCCTAAGAAAGCGGCTATGTCGCGGGTAGGTTTCAAGTTCAAACTCATCTCCCCGGTCTTTTCGCGCTTGATTTTCTCATCCGCCACTTGTTCGGGGGTGTAGTCTGCCACGGCAGCCGTCAAGATGGCGGCATCGGCATGGACAAAGGCGGCGGATGCAGCCTCGAACATCTCCTGCGCCGACTCTACCGCATGGTACTGGTGCATCGGGAAGTAAGTGCCTTGCTGCACCGGACCGGCAATCAGTATCACCTTGGCCCCTCTGGCGGTACATTCATCTGCCAGGGCAAGTCCCATCTTGCCGGAAGAATAGTTGCCGATGAAGCGCACCGGGTCTATCTTCTCATAAGTAGGTCCTGCGGTTATCATCACTGTCTTGCCCACCAGGTCGCCCTCTTTGGCAGCAAAGTACATTTCCAGGTGGCGGATGATATTCTCCGGCTCCTCCATACGGCCTTTCCCCACCAGATGGCTGGCGAGTTCTCCCGTAGCAGGTTCTATGATGTGGTTTCCATAAGAGCGGAGTGTATCCAGATTCTTTTGGGTGGAAGGATGGGCATACATGTCCAGGTCCATGGCAGGCGCCACAAACACCGGAGCTTTGGCGGAAAGATAGGTGGTAATCAGCATATTGTCTGCCACGCCATTCGCCATCTTGCCGATGGTGGAAGCCGTAGCCGGGGCTATCAGCATGGCATCTGCCCACAGACCGAGGTCCACATGGCTGTTCCAGGTGCCATCGCGTTGGGCAAAGAACTCACTGATAACCGGTTTGCTGGTCAAGGCAGAGAGCGTGATAGGGGTAATAAATTCTTTTCCGGCAGGCGTAATGACCACCTGCACCTCTGCACCACGCTTAATCAGTCCGCGAATAATATAGCATGCTTTATAGGCGGCAATGCTGCCCGTAATGCCCAATACTATTTTCTTCCCTTTCAGTATATTTGCCATTTATTTCTGAGTCATTTCACGCAGACGTATCTTGGTCAGCGTGGCTTTGGTATTCAGGGTAAAATCACTGTTCAGAATCCAGCTGTAATAGCCGGGGTCGCGCTTCAAGACATCGGATACCGACATGCCTTTGTACTTGCCAAAATTGAATACTTCCACACCTTTATCGTCGTAGACCATACGGCCGGCAAAGTCCACATTCTTGTTGAAGCTGGAATAGTCGGCAAGGAAAGCCACGTCATTCTGCAACTCCGGATAGCGGTCCAACTGAGACATCAGCACCTCGTAAGTGGCACGTGTATCAGCCTCTGCCGTATGGGCGTCTTCCAGATTCTTGCCGCAATAGAATTTATAGGCAGCAGACAGCGTGCGTTGCTCCATCTTGTGGAAAATGACCTGCACGTCCACAAACTTGCGGCGGCTCATGTCAATGTCCACACCGGCACGAAGGAACTCTTCCGCCAGGACGGGGATATCAAAACGGTTGGAGTTGAAGCCCGCCAAGTCGCATCCTTCAATGTCATTGGCAATGTTGCGCGCCACTTCCTTGAATGTGGGGCAGTCGGCTATATCGGCATCGTAGATGCCATGAACGGCAGATGCTTCGGCAGGAATGGGCATTTCGGGGTTGATACGCATGGTTTTGGACTCCTCATTCCCGTTGGGATATACCTTGAGGTAACAAATTTCGACAATTCGGTCTGAGTTGATATTGGTACCCGTAGTCTCCAAATCAAAAAAGACTATCGGATTTTTCAGATTCAATTTCATTGTTTTTTCGTTTTATAAGCTCTGGCTATGAGCTATAAATTATAAGTTTAACTTACAAGCCACGAGCTACAAGTACCGTGCGGCATAATTGCGCAGCCACTTGTAGCTCGTAGCTCATAATCCGATTGCTAATATTCATCAGTCATTCAGCATCATCGGCATCAGCAGCATCAGCAAGTCTTCGTTCTCTTCCTGCTCTACCGGAATAATGACACCTGCACGTGAAGGATCTGCCAGTTCGATAACGATTTCATCGGCAGAAATGTTATTCAGAATGTCAATCAGGAAAGTGGACTTGAAACCGATGCTCATCGGATTGCCCGCATATTGGCAAACCAGTGTTTCTTCGGCCGATGTAGAGAAGTCGATGTCCTGTGCGGAGATGACAATCAGATTCTCCTGCATACGGAGCTTGATAAGGCTGCTTGCCTGCGAAGAGAAGATGGACACGCGGCGCAAAGCACCGAGCAGTTGCAGGCGGTCTACCGTCACTTTATAAGGGTTGTTCTGCGGAATCACAGAGTTGTAGTTGGGATAGCGACCTTCGATAAGACGGCACACCATGCGGTAGCTTTCCAGTGTGAACACAGCGTTGCGTTCGTCGAACTCGATAGTCACCATGCCTTGCTCTTTCGGCAGCAGATTCTTCATCAGCGAAGCCGGCTTCTTGGGCAGGATAAAGGCGGCACGTTCGTTACCTTTGGCGGCCAGTGTCTTGCAGCGCACCAGCTTATGACCGTCTGATGCCACCATCGTGATGTCCTCCGTTGTGATATCGAAATAGATACCGTTCATCACGGGACGAAGCTCGTCATCAGCCGTAGCAAACACGGCACGGTTGATACCACCCAGCAACACTTGTGCATCCATTTCCACACGTACGGCATTGTCACCCAACATGGCAGACTGCGGGAACTCGTCCGCATTCTGCCCCATCAGGCTGTATTTACCGTTCTGATACTGTACCGTGATTTCAAGGGAATCCGTATTGATTTCAAAAGTCAACGGTTGTTCGGGAATTTCCTTCAAAGCGTCCAAAAGGGTTTTGGCTGTGACGGCAAAACGGCCGTCCATATCACTTTCATTCACTTCGACCGTAGTGACCATCGTCGTTTCACTGTCGGAAACAGTTGCAGACAAGGTTCCGTCTTGCAGTTCAAAGAGGAAACAATCCAAAATAGGCAACGCATTCTTCGAATTAATCACACGGCTGATAGCCTGCAAATGACTGGAGAGCGCAGTACTCGAAACGATAAATTTCATATCTTCTGTATATTTAAGTTTTTTATTTTGCTAACGTCTTAGAAACCGTTTTTATCTTTTTCAAACTGACGGACAAAGTTAAAAAAAGAATTCCCTACGACAAAGAAATAGCAAGAAAAAACAGCCGAATATTCGTCTCATATTCCTAAAAAATTGTAACTTCGCCGCATCATTTAAAAAGAAAACAATGGAATTTACAGGAAAAATCATCGCTATACTCCAGCCCAGAGGCGGAGTTTCCAAGTCAGGTAACGAATGGAAATCACAAGAATATGTGATTGAAGACCATGGCCAATATCCGCGCAAAATGTGTTTTGACGTATTTGGAGCGGACAAAATCGAACAGTTCAATATTCAGATGGGCGAAGAGCTGACAGTATCTTTTGATGTAGACGCACGCCAATGGCAAGACCGTTGGTTCAACAGTATTCGCGCATGGAAGGTAGAACGCGTAAGCACTGCCGCACCCGCTCCGGGCGCTCCCGTTCCACCGCCGGCTCCCACTGCCGCACCGGAATTCCTCGCAGGGGATGCAAAGGATGACCTGCCGTTCTAAGAATATGTTATAATTCACCACAGATTGCACAGATTAACACAGTTCATTCTAGAATTTTGATAATCAAGATTTTTTAGCTGTTTTAATCTGTGCAATCTGTGGTGAGTGTGTATTTTGACTTTCCTCGTGCTTATTTTCCCTCAGCACTCTACAGAATGACCGATTAATCACCCTTTATAAAGCAATACGATATTCGGATAAACCACCCCTTCTGTACAAGTGAATTGTACTGCAAGCATGAAATGACGGAAGAAGTTGGATTGACGGAAGAAGAAGTTCGGTATCAGACGCACATACGTTTCAGGCTGGCTCAGCATCATCTCCATATCCACCATCATCACAAAATTATATATGGGTGAAAGACTGCCTATACCCTCTTCGTACACCGGTGTTCCGTCTAACACATCTCCACTCTCCACCGCCTCAATATAGGCCGAAAGGCTCAGTGCATCGGGAGCCAGCAACAGACTACCCCGATAGAAACAGGCAAAGGTATAAAGGGCAGACTCCGTGATGCCCGTCAGCTGGGTGAGCAGCGTGTTACGGGGCAACACATATTTAGGGAACTTCCTTGCTTTGGGATACAACGAATTATTTGAAACCACCTTCGGCATAAGCGGAGCGTCCTCTTCCTTGGGGGTACTGTAAAGCAGAGACTGCAAGCGGCGTTCCGCTGCCAGTTCATCCTTGAGAGGGATACACATCACGGCGCAAGGCAGCTTGTCCAACGTGTCTTTAGACTGGAACAAGCAAGACATCACGCTCTCGCCCGCATGCTCATTCAAGTAAGCAATCCACTCCTCGTCGCGCTGCTTGATATAGTCTGAATAGGTGGCCTTGGCATACTCCTGACTGGCAGTAAAGCCAAACCAGGAATTTCTGTCAGACATTGCCCAGCGATCGTAAAAGAAAGTGGAAGACGGAAGCAGAGCCCCGGAAAATCCGTCCTCTACCGGCTGCTGCACCCGCAAGGCATTGATAAACGTCTGTGTGGAATCCGACCCATGGCTGATGCCGGAGCAATAAATGGCATCTTCATTGAACTTCATGTCAAACTCCGCCCAACTGCCCAGCTGCGTCTGCGAACGGATACCATCCGTAGGCTTCCCCATATCCACTCCTTTCATACGCACATAGACCGTGGCAGCCACGTTACTCTGCTTGCCCGCGTACATAGTGCGGAAAGAAGGGAGGTTCATCAGGGACTTTTTGCTGCGCCGCGCATCAATCACATGTTCTATCAAACGCTTCTGGAAACTTACAACCAGAAAATCGGGAGTGAAGTAGGCAGCCAGGAAACGACCGTCTGCCATGGGATAGATACGTATCTCCTCTCCCTTGTAATCGAAATACTTGGAAGGAAACGAACTGGAGCAGTACTTCTCCACAAAAGATTCCACCAACTCATAATCACCCGAACCCAAACTGCAATACAATACTTGGTTCATCGGTGTATCCGGCTCGTGAAAGCTAATCAGCATCTTGTTCATCTGTTTACTCAGTCCATGCGGAGTATCCTCCACCAAAGTATACAAATACTTCTTCAAGTAAACAAAAAGCTCCGATACGTATAGAAAATGATTGTCTTTGCTGCAATTCAGTTCATTGATATCCTCCACGAGGTCTGCCATACGGTCGGTTTCGAGTATGGCTGTGGCATCTTGCGGCACCAAAGTATAAAGATTGAAATCCTGCCGGTTCTCCACCGAATTCAACCGCAGGAAAGAATACACACCAAAACCGGTACATAGCAGCACTATGGACACAACGACAGCTATCTGTATGAGGAGTCGGAGTTTCATGGCATTTATTCATCAACTTTTGGCAAAAATAGCATTTTCTACTAATAAAACAAAACAAATGTTTCAAAAAGTTTAGAAATCTATTTCAAGTCCATCGTAGGCAAAGTGTACATGGGGTGGCAGCTGCTTTTCGATATCGGCATGAAGCCCTGCATGATGGCTCATATGGATGAAATAGGTCTCTTTGGCACCAATACGTCCGGCAGCCTCCAACGCCTCCGAAATACTCTGGTGCGTAGGATGCGGCTTTGGCCGTAAAGCATTCATTACCAAAACATCCAAGCCCTTCAATTGTTCATAAGATTCCTCAGGCATCATGTGCATATCCGTGATATATCCCAGCCGGCCGCCAATGCGGTAGCCCAGGATGGGAAGCCTGCCGTGCATCACCCGTAAAGGCAGCACTTCCGTCCGGTTGATGTGGAACACCTGCCCCGCCTCCACTTCCTGCAGATAGATACGCGGAACTCCCGGATATACCTTATCGACAAAGCAGTAAGGCATCCTTGCCCGCAGATGGGCAGCAGTGTAGGCATCGGAATAGATAGGAATATCGGCAAAACGACCGAACGGGCGCAAATCATCCAGACCACCCACATGGTCATAGTGTTCGTGTGTCACCAGTACGCCGTCTATCTTCTCAAAAGAAGAAGCACGCAGCATCTGTTCCCTGAAGTCAGGACCACAATCTATCAATATCACCGCATCATCCGTATGCAGCAGGGATGACGCACGCAAGCGGTTGTCCCGCGGGTCAGTGGAAGTGCAGACCGGACAAGTACAGCCTATCTCAGGCACACCGGTCGAAGTTCCACTTCCTAATATTCTGAGTTTTCCCATTGACTAAATCAAATAAATTTCTAAAATTAGGTTATATACAACAATGTTTGGGTGTGTCAAAACTCTCTTACTATTTTATCAAACAAACTTCCGGGTGAATATCAATGCCGAATTTCTCGCGGACAGAAGCCCGCACGGCATCCGAAAGAGCGACAATATCCGCTCCCGTGGCACCACCCGAGTTCACCAGCACCAACGCCTGCCGGCCGTGCACCGCAGCAGGCCCCAGCGCCTTGCCTTTCCAGCCACACCGGTCTATCATCCAGGCAGCCGGTATCTTTACCCGACCGGCATCCACATCATAGTGGGGCATGTCCGGATATTCCCGTTGCAAAGACTCGAACTGCCGACGCGGCACGATGGGGTTCATAAAAAAACTACCCGCATTGCCCAGCACCTTCGGGTCGGGCAACTTGCTTTGACGGATGTCTATAATCACGCGGCGCAAAATTTCCAGATTCAGCACCGGATATTTCTCCAGCTCCTGCCGGATAGTACCGTAATCCAATGTATAATGTTCCCGTTTACCCAGGCAGAAGTTCACGTAAGTCACAAACACGGTCTTCATCTCCGGTTGCTTAAACAAGCTCTTTCTGTAGGAGTAGCCGCATTCGTCCACCCCGTAGATACGCTTCTCCCTTGCCATGTTTATGGTTTCCACGGATGTTATCAGGTCCTTTACTTCCACACCATAGGCACCGATATTCTGTACTGCAGAAGCTCCTACCTCTCCAGGTATCAAAGACAGATTCTCGGCACCATACCATCCTTGCTTGACAGTGTAGTCTACAAAGTCATCCCACACTTCACCGGCACCGACGCGTATCTCTACCCACTCGTCAGTTTCACTCACCACCTGCATTCCTTTAATGCCTGAATGCAAAACGGTTCCTTGATAATCGGACACAAACAACAGATTACTTCCTCTTCCTACATGTAAAAGAGGAGTCTTTTGTGCTTTCCACTCTTTCAAAAAGCAGAGCAGTTCATTCACTGATTCATATTCTACGAAACGAGCTGCCTTTACATCCATTCCGAATGTATTATAAGGAAGCAATGAGTAATTTGTATAGTCTTTCATAATGCATCAATCGCTCAAATCTTCAAACCGGATAAGTTGCCAGATGTTTTCACGCCGTTCAAAATAAAGTGTATTACTAAAGCCGTTTCCAAAGCCTTTGAATTCTACTACCTTATAATCGGAATGTATATTTTCAGGCTGGCCGTAGTGCACATTGGTCATTTTACCCTTTATCATCGGAGGACGAAAAGCAAACCATTGTCCCGGCTCCAGTGTGGTTTCCAATATCTGAAATTCATCTTCAGGGTCAGCCGTTACAAAATACAGAGGTTCATGCAGACGCTCCTGCTGGAAAAGTGAATCGCGCGAAAAACGTTCATAGAAGGTATAGAAAGGAACCAGGAATCTTTTTTCCGCTCAAAATAATAACGCTTGATTTTTTTCTCTGTCAGAAAAATCCAGTCCACCTGTACGCTATGCATACTGGTGTCCTTTTCCATTTCCATGTCCTCTTCCTTATCGAAAAGTACCGTGTACGCCTGTTCGCGACTAAATAAAGGATCGTGTTTCCACTCCTCTTTTTGAATACGCTTCACTTGTTTGCCTTTGTACAATGAAAAAGGAAATACCACACGCGACCGCTGGAACTTTGCATCCGAAGCGAAATTGTAGAAAAAGTCGGCAAAACTCTCGTCAGCCGAAGCAGGTATTTGTTCTTCCACCACAGTGGTATCCTGAATCGAATCAGGCAGAACTTTCATGGAATCAATTTGTTCTGTCAACGCGGCAAAAGGATCGACTTTCTTCTGTCCTCCTCCGCAAGATGCCATCAGCACCAGCAGACAGCACCCAATGATTAGTCTCTTCATCTGGTCTCCTCAAATATCGCCGCAAAAATACCTTTTTTTTCGTATCATTGTTTCATGAAACAAGAGTTTTCTTTTTTGTTGGATGAAAAACTGAATTTTTCAGTTTAAATCCTTACCTTTGCAAACAAAATAATTAAAGAAGAGATATGTTAGCAAAAATAGAACAGTTGCTTCAGGAAGTAAAAGGACTCACAGCGCAGAATCCAGAAGAACTGGAAGCGTTACGAATCAAATACCTGAGCAAAAAAGGTGCCATCAACGCACTGATGGCTGACTTCCGTAATGTACCTGCTGAACAGAAGAAAGAAGTAGGTATGAAATTAAATGAGTTGAAGAACCTTGCACAGGAACGGATTGCAACCTTAAAAGAAGCATTCGATAACCAGGACAACGGAGCTGCCGAACTTGACCTGACCCGTACGGCTTATCCGGTTAATCTTGGAACACGTCATCCGTTGACAATTGTCCGCAATGAAATCATCGACATTTTCAGCCGTATGGGCTTTACTATCGCCGACGGTCCGGAAGTAGAAGATGACTGGCATGTATTCTCTTCCATGAACTTTGCAGAAGACCATCCCGCACGCGACATGCAGGATACATTCTTCATTGAAAGTCACCCTGACATCATTCTTCGTACACACACCTCTTCTGTACAGAGCCGTGTAATGGAAGTATCACAGCCTCCTATCCGTGTAATCTGTCCGGGACGTGTATATCGTAATGAAGCTATCAGCTACCGTGCACACTGTTTCTTCCATCAGGTAGAAGGTCTGTATATCGACAAGAACGTTTCATTTACAGACTTAAAACAGGTGTTGCTGCAGTTTGCACAAGAAATGTTCGGTCCGGAAACTAAAATCCGTCTTCGTCCGTCTTACTTCCCGTTCACAGAACCCAGTGCTGAAATGGATATCAGCTGTGACATCTGTGGTGGCGAAGGTTGTCCGTTCTGTAAATATACCGGATGGGTAGAAATTTTGGGATGCGGTATGGTAGACCCGGCCGTGCTGGAAGCAAACGGTATCGACAGTAAAGTCTACACCGGTTATGCATTCGGTATGGGAGTAGAACGTATCACCAACCTGAAATATCGCGTAAACGACCTGCGTTTGTTCTCTGAAAATGATACACGTTTCTTAAAAGAGTTCGAAGCTGCCAATTAATCAGTCTTTGTTTTGAATTTCATAAAACGATTAATAGACGGAACATTCTTTTGTCTGTTAATCGTTTCTTTATATGACAATATATGAAAGATAAGCTAGTAACAAAAAACTATATAGAAATTCTCGCAGCCAACTTTCTGCTCTACTTTGGTTTCTATTTACTAATGCCGGTACTGCCGTTCTATTTAGCCGAGATATTTAACAGCGAAAAAGGAACCATTGGTATTATCCTTTCATGTTACACAATAGCTGCCTTATGTATCCGTCCGTTTTCGGGCTATCTGCTGGATACTTTTGCCAGAAAACCGCTTTATTTATTAGCTTATTTTCTTTTTACGGCTGCCTTCGGCGGATATCTGTT
>OHVP01000467.1_pt1 | contig 10063 bp, 5 predicted proteins | sample 1579521 | NCBI WGS metagenome assembly OHVP01 (sample SAMEA3882523, study PRJEB24775) | human gut metagenome | biome: human-associated habitat; feature: intestine environment; material: feces | place: Netherlands | collected 2009/2010
GCATCATTTTTGAGTTTATCCGCGTTCTGATCCATCGTATCTGAATAGGATAAAAGACCATCCGATTTTTCCGAAAGTTCTTTCGTACGATCTTCCACTTCTTTCATATTTTTTGTAATCCCGGAAACCATATCTGCAACGGAAATCATGGATGCCGATAATTCTTCCATGGCAGTGGAAATATCATCCGAATTTTCGTTTGAACTACGTACCTTGTCATCCACCTCCCGGATAATCTGGTTCATACGCAAAGAACTGTCTGTAATCCGTCCCATAACATTTTGAAGCGTATCAATAAATGCATTTACATTCCTTCCAACTTTACCAATCTCATCTTTTCCTGAAATCTTTAATCTTACAGAAAGATCTCCCTGATTTTTTTCAATATCTGCCACCATTTTCTGCAATGTCTGACTGATATAGTGCATCGGTCCTACAATCCCTTTCACACAAATCCAAAGAGAAAACAAAATCATAAGCATTGAAACTGCAACGAATACAATAGCAGAATTCCTTGAAAATTCATATTCTGCCTGCTGTACTTGTAATGAATGATTCATTGCCTGTTTCCGCATAGCAATCAGACTGCTGATTTTCTTTGCAAGATAATCTTCCGAAGGTTTCTGTATCACATTGATTGCCTCCGTTGCACCATCCGCATCGCCTTTTGAACTTGCGGTAAGGACCTGTTCCATTCCTTCTTTATACTTTTTAAAGCGATTTTGTAATGCCCCGAAATATTCTTTTTCCCGCGCTGTTTTTTTCTGTTTTTTATACTGTTTAAAATAACTATCCATAGATTCCAGCTTTTCATGGATGGTTGTTGCAAAGCTTTCTTTGGAAATAGAATTTTCCGCATCACAGTGTCCATACATATTTTTCCCCATGGATTCCAGTTCGGATGACATATCCATCAATAGTTCAATACTCTTCGAACAATCCTGCGAAATTACAACCCCCGCCTGCAACAGCCTTTTCGAATTTACAAGACTTGAAATACTTGCCAAAAGAATAACAATTCCCAAAATACAAATTGGCAGCATAACCTTTACTTTAATACTGATCTGATTCAACCACTTCATAGGTATTTCCTCTCTTTCTGCCTAAATTAATGGGATAATTCCGGATGCAATTGCTCCATCTTTTTATAAAAATCGTCCATTCCCTGCGCAAGTGAAATTTTACCTTCAAAATACGGATGCAGACACTTTTGAATCTGCTCATTGCAGTCCTTATCATAATCTGATATATTACTCATATCAATTTTCTTTGCAGCCTCTGCAAAAAGTGCAATATGATTTTGTCCACCAAGGAAATCCGACTGATAGTCACTTTTTGCAATCTCATCCATTGCTTTCTCATTATTGGTATAGTCCTGCGTATCCAATGTAATCTGCTTCATGGTTTTGGTATCACACGTCAGACGCTTCATCAAATCCCTGATAAAAGGAATATTATCGGTTCCCTGCGCCGCACACATCCATGTACCGCCCCAGTAATATGCCTGTGGACCTTCACACACGGCATAATCTCCGTAAATTCCATTTCCTTTTTCTGCGGGTTTACTACTGTCTGCCAATGCATTTCCCATCAGAGTAAAATTAATGCCCCAGGTCGAATAGAAAAAGCCAAAAACATTCCCATCCGGTCCCTGATCCTGCGTCCACTGCGGACTCCACAGTGTGGTATGATTGTTATAATCTTTTTGAGCATATTCCTTCGTCTGACGAATCCACTTCTTGATATTTTCATCTATAACAATCTTGTTACCGACCACCCAGGGATGTGAGACATTGTTGGAAAATGCCCGATAGGAATCATCATATCCCGATAACATTTTATATCCGGCGGCATTCATCTTCTGTGCAACCTGATCAAACTTATCCCAATCCTTCAGTTGCTTTTGTACCTGATCCGGATCGTCTGTACCCAATACCTTTTTTGCAATGGACCTGCGATACGCAAACAACCCCGGCGTTGCCTGCCAGGTCACTCCCTTTTGTATTCCATTTTCCGATACAATTTTCTTTGTATAATCATATTGCTGCTTCAGATCCTCATCGGTCAGTCCCACTGTTTTTTTTACATCAATGGAATTATCTGACTTTACATATTTTGATGCATAATCTGCCTCAATTAAAAACAAATCCACTTTGTCATCATCAATACATGTATTCTGCTCTTTTAATGCTTCATCCAGATTGATCTGATAGGCATTGTTATCACTGGAAATTATGACAAAATTCACTTCAACATCGTGTTTTTTAGCAAGATCTGATGCATATTTGTCATAAATTTCCTTAAACTCATCATTCCAGCAATAAATATTTACAACCTGTCCTTCCTTACGCCCGGTATTTTTTTTCTGTCCGTTTTCTCCCGTACATCCACTTAATAATGCCGCACATATGACAATTGCCGCTACCTGTTTCCAACTCTTCTTTCTCATTCAAATGCCTCCTTTTATTACTCCTCTTCTCCCCCTTTTCTTCCCCCAATATGCAGAAAAACGCCATGACACGCCCCCTGTCGTAAAAATGGATTCTGTCATGGTGTCTTTTCTGTTTTCTTTTTAAACTATCTTTCTGGTACTACTCTGTGATCTTCTCAAGAGAGAAATTCGTCAGCGTAATGTCTGAAGCTGGTGTATTTTTATCACTGATTTTTCCCATGGAAATAAACATTTCTGAAACATTATCTGTGTCCTGCTGCATCGTAAATTCATAACTAACTTCCTTTTCCTTTGCTTCCGCCAGAGAAATATCTGCTCCGCCATACCACTTCTGGGAACTGTTATCCATTAAGCCGAGTTTTATGGTTCGTGCTTTCGTCGAAGTGACTTTGAATTTTACACGATATTTACATCCTTTTTCAAGTGTAAATCCAGTCTGCTTAAGCTGAACATCCCAGTCTTTTTCGCCCGGATTTTTCACCTGAAACACAATACCGCCATCAGTAACTACTGTTGTTGCCGTCTGATCCGCATTTGCATTAATGTCCCATCCATTCGTTCCATTCGAAAAATCTCCATTGGTCAGCAGATTCTTTCCGGTTTCCTCCGGCTTGATCTCCGGTGCCTCTATCTTTTCCAGCACAATGTCATCCATACAGATTCTGTGCTGCTGTGTGATCTGTTTTCCACCGACTGCACCCATGGCAATATTAAAGATCGTTTCCAGATCTGTATCCTCTTTCATCTGAAACTCTTTCGTGATCGTCTGATATTCGCCGGTCAGATCTACGGTTTCCTGGCAGTATGGAGTCCAGTCCTCATTTCCATCTGCATCCTTATGGGTGCTTCCATCTCTCTGCAACGCATAAGACACTTTACGGTCGATAGAAGATTTCATTTTCAGGGAGAGTCGATACCATTGTCCCTGTTCGAGTTTTACCCCTGTCTGCTTTAACTGGATATGCCAGTCAGCTTCCCCGGTATCGTCAATTGTGAAATCTGCCGCATTGTCTTCGTTTAAGGAGTCAACAACATACGTTACATTGGATGGTGTATAGCAATAGACTTCAAAACCTGCCATACCTGCATTAAAACTTCCGTTTTTGATCAGACTGTCCTCATCAATCCGCACATCGTCGAGATATACGGTTGTCCCCAGCCCGAGATCAAAGGAAATATTCTTATCTGTCAGATCCGCTGCCGTCTGAAAGGAAAAACGGTAATTTTTCTTTTCATTGGTAAGTTCTGCCTGAAATTTCTGTCCGGCAACATGTACTGTCATAGTTTCTGCTTCGTTTGCCTGAGCCGAAAAACTGAGCACATATTCTGTATCCCCGCTCAGAGCAAGCCCCTGCTGTCCTGCTGTTACCACAGTTCCTTTTGGGCTTACCACTTTCAGACGGCGTCCATCTTCCAGACCGGTTACCTCTGTGGTTGCATTTTCCGGTTTCGTGATGTCCCAGTAACCCAGACGGTTCTTCCCTTCCTGGAAGGAACCGTTGTAGACATAATTTCCGTCTGCAAGCACTTTCTTTGTGGTGTCTTCTTTGATTTCTTCATATCCGGTCTTTTCAATGCGCACATTGGAAAGGTGCACTGCTGCTGTGGAAGCAGCATTTCCCAGATTAAATTCCAGACGTCCGTTGGCATCATCGGAACCTGTCATCTGAAACACATAAGTATATGTCGTTTTCTGTGTTCCAAGTTCCACTTTTGTATCCTTCCAATACCTCGTATAATTATGATCCGGTCCGGAAATATCTGCAATCATTGTACGCGCCTCATCCGCATAAGCATCAAAGGTTACTTTATATGTTCCGCCTTTTTGTAACGGCACATCCGGCTGTACCAGCTGAATGCTGTAATCTGCGGTTCCCATATTTACTGTAGAAATAACCATCTCATGATTCTTAATTTCTGCTTTTCCATCACCATCTAAAGTGGTAAGAAATTTCCAGTTTTTGTCATCACTTAAATTCTCTGCTATGGAGAAATCACCGTTGTTAATATAATTTCCCGTTGTATCCGGCTCTCTTAAAATAACATTCTTTACCGGTTTTTCCACATTTTCGTCATAACTGTCTTTCTGATATACTTTCACATAATCCACTGCAAACTGCTGATCGGCATAGGTGGTCGAATCATCCGGATACCCTACCCAGCTGCCACCGACCGCCAGATTCAAAATCATATAAAACGGCTGATCAAACGGTGCCGGATAAGCCACTTCTCCCTGCCCGCTCTTTGCAGAAAACCAGTCGGACTCTTCATGAAATTTCACACCATCAATATACCAGGTAATCTTTCCTGGCTCCCAGTCACAGGCATATGTATGATACTGATCTGCAAAATTATTTTTTGCATCTACCGTACAGGTTCCCTGACTCTGATCATGCGGTTCTCCGTAATGAATGGTACCATATGCTTTATTTGTTTCCTGCCCCATCACTTCCATGATGTCGATCTCACCGCATTTTGGCCACTGTCCATACAGATTTTCGTCCGTCGGCATCATCCAGAATGCCGGCAGATAACCTTTTCCGGTCGGAACTTTTGCACGGCACTCAAAATATCCATACTTAAAATCATGTTTTCCCTGTGTATTAATACGACCGGACGTGTAGCTTCTGGTTCCGTCTGCATTCACCGTTTCCACCGGCTTGATCAGCAGTTTTCCGTCTTTGACCTGAATATTTTTGTCAGAATCCACATATTCCTGCCACTCACTGTTGACCCAGCCTTTTTCATGCAGTTCCACATTCCAGTCTGCACGGTTTAAAAAATTTCCGTCAAAGTTGTCCTGCCACTTCAGTTGATAGCCCTGTTTTAAGAGATCCGCTTCGGTCAGCTTTGAAGGTGTCTCAACTGTTGTTCCACCAGAAGAATTGCCCGAAGAAGAACTGCCGGAAGAAGCATTTCCGTCCGAGGTATCGTCTGTTTTCTGGTCTTTTCCATCCGTCTTGTCTTCTCCGGAAGTGTCTTCTTTCTTTCCCTTCGGAGTTATGGTGCAGGATTCACCGGATTCCACTTTCAGCGTTGTTCCATCCGCAATTTTTACAGATATTGCTTTCTTTGTCTGATTATCCACCTGTGCCTGTACATTTTTTGTACACGTTATGGATGATTTTTCCGCACCTTTTTTGAGCACAATGTTCACATCTTTCTTTGCGGTTATTTTCGCCGGTGCTGCCAGAATCATCGAAACGTCTTCGGCATTTACAACAACCGGCACTGCCTTTTTATGGTTTCCGGAAAAGGAAACTCTTTTGGCATTTTGTACCGTCACTTTCTTTATGGTACCATTGTTCTTGATCGCAACCGTTCCCTTACTGTTTACAACAATTTCTTTGACGGTACCATTATTTACAACGGCTGCCTTTTTTCCGACCACCCGAATGGTCACTTTATAAGTTCCCTTTGGAATCGTAATCTTTACGTTTTTCCCTGCTTTTACGGTAATGACCGCATTCTTCCCTTTTACGGTTTTTAATGCCTGATTCAGCTGCTTTTGAGAAGAAACGGCAAGCGTTTTACCGCCTGCCGCCTGTACCGGTGTCGCCGGTACGGTACTCATTACCATGGCAGCGGCAATTGCTGCCGCTCCCACCTGTTTCCATAATGTTTTGTTTTTCACTGTAAAAACCCCTTTCTTTTTCTATTATCCTTTTACGCTTCCCAGAGCAACCCCCTGTACAATATGCTTGGAAAGAATCAGATATACAACGATAACCGGCAGGATCGAGAATGTAATCATCACATATACCTGGCCCATATCAAACTTCAACCAGTCTGCTGTACGAAGCTGTGCAATCAGAATTGGAAGTGTTTTCTTTTTATCATCATGCAGAATCAGTGCCGGTGTGAAGTAATTGTTCCAGCTGCTGACGAATGTAAAAATTGCCTGTACGGCAATCGCCGGTTTCATCAGTGGAAGTACGATACTGTTGAAGGTACGGAACTCACCGGAACCATCAATTCGTGCGGCCTCAATCAAAGATAACGGAAGTGCACTCTCCATGTACTGCTTCATGTAGAAGAATACAACCGGAGAAGCGATTGTCGGAACAATCAGTGGAATGAAGGAATCCATCATTCCCATCTTTGTCACTAACTTGATAAATCCAAGTGCAGTAACCTGTGTCGGAATCATCATGATCATCAGGATGAACGGATAAATAAACCGTTTCATTTTGAAATCATATGCATGAATGGCATATGCTGTCATGGTTGAGAAATAAGTACAAAGCACTGCCGAGCAAGCGGCGATGATCAGACTGTTAAACATTCCATACCAGATTGGAAGCGTTCCATGTACCAGATTGTTCCAGTTTGTCAGCAAATGGGTACTTGGAATTGCGGTAAATCCGGATTGTAACTCTCCGTTTGATCTGGTTGCGTTGATAAACATAATGTAAAACCAGAACAGACAGAAAAATGAGATAATAATCAATACTACATAGGCGATGATGCGCCGTGCGTGAAGTCCTACACCCTTCTGGGTGTCGTTTGTATTTGTCTTTGCCATATCAATTACCCCTTTCTCTTGTCATTGCCGGTAACCTTAAATACGATCAGGCTTAAGATTGTGGTAAGAATGAACAGTACAACAGACAGTGCACCAGCCATACCATAGTTCTTACTGAACAAATGCTTATTCAGATACATGATCAATGTCATGGTAGATCTCATCGGATCACCGGTTCCATTTGTCAAAATCTGCGGTACATCGAACAGCTGCAGACCACCGATCAGTGATGTGATGATTACATACACCAGAATCGGGCGAAGCAGTGGAAGTGTAATCTTGAAAAATACCTGTGTGGAAGTTGCTCCATCCACCTCAGCTGCTTCAAAGAGGGAAGTATCAATTCCCATCATTCCAGCCATCAGAAGGATGGTCGTGTTACCAAACCACATCAGGCAGTTCATCATGGCGATCAGGCCTCTGGCACTTCCTGCATGTGATAAAAATTTATAAGGTTCTGAGATAAATCCGATCTGCATCAGCAGGGAATTGATTGGTCCACCATCTGAAAAGAGTGTGAAGAACAACATAGAAAATGCAGATGCCATAATCAGGTTCGGCAGATAAATTACAGTTTTGAAGAATCTGGACCCTTTTAATTTCAGACGGACATCGGAAAACCATGCACCTAATAAAAGGGAGAGGAAAATCTGTGGTATGAAGCACATGATCCAAAGAACCATCGTGTTCTTAAAATATGTCCAGATATCTCCACCACTGAATAATGCCTTGTAATTATCTAATCCAACAAATGTCGGTCCAACCTGTGTTAAACCGGACATATAATTTTCGAAGAAACTGTTATAAATGGTGTTTACTAACGGTACCAGCTGAAATATTACAAATACAACGATAAATGGAATCAGAAATATGTAGCCCCATTTATTATATCTGACCGCTTTTCCTCCACTATTACTTTTCATAAGACCTACCTCCCAACTGGTATGTTATGATGAATATAGTTTTTGTTACACATATTTTTGCTAAAAAGATGGTGCCTGCCTTCCGTCATATCGTCTGGCAGGCACCTGTGAGGTAAGGCGAACGCCTTATAGTATTAGTAAGTTAACTCTGGGTACTTCTCAGTTACAGCCTTGTAGAAGAGGTCAAGTGCTTCTTCCTTGCTTGCTTTTCCTTCGAAGTAGTTCTTCATAGCGTTCTGGAATTCTTCGTTACATCCCTGATCGTAAGAAGACAGGTTGCTTAAGTCAAGTGTCTCAACACCTGCGCAGTACATTGGGAGTGGATTCTGTCCACCAAGAATCTTGCTGGTATATTCTTTATCATCTTTAACCTTAATAGATCCATCTGCCAATCCGTTCATAACGGTGCTGTTGTTTACGAAATCGTCATCATCTACAACGATATCTTTCATAATGTCGTCGTCTGTTGTCATCTTTAACATAATATCTTTTACAAGATTTGCGTTATCTGTTCCCTGAGCTGCACAGATCCATGTACCACCCCAGAAGAAGCCCTGCGGTCCCTGAGCTGCGCCCCATCCGCCGTTGTATCCGATAGATCCTTCTGTATCAGCTGCCATAGAGAAGTTTACTAACCATGCAGGTCCAAAGTAGCAGAATACATTTCCTTCCGGATAGAAACCTTTCTTCCAGTCATCACTCCACAGTTCGTATGTTCCTGTCTCGCCTGCATCTACAAGTTCTTTGGAATCATCAACCCATTTCATAATGTTGTCATCAATATTGATCTTGCCATCAACAACCCATTTGGAAGTAACGTTGTTGGAATATACACGGTATGTATCATTTACGGAAGATGTGATGGTGTAGCCGGCATCTTTCATCTTCTTTGCTGTATCATTAAATGTATCCCAGTCTTTCACATAATTCTGAACCTCTGCCGGATCATCAGAACCTAATACTGCTTTTGCTGCATCTCTGTTATAGAATAATACGCCAGGACAGCCCTGCCATGAAAGACCTTTTAATACACCATCAGAATTGGTAACAACATCTTTGGTGTACTGATACTGTTTAGAAAGATCTTCATCGGTAATACCAAGGTCTGTCACTGCCATTGTGTAATCGGTATCAACATATTTCAATGCATAATCAGCTTCTACCAGGAAGATATCAATTTTATCATCTGCTGCTGCATCAGACTGCTTTAATAAGGCTGCATCCAGGTTATTCTGATATGCCATATCATCACTCGGGGTAATGTTCCATTTTACTGTTACATCACCGATCGTACCTGTGGTTGCATCTACCTCTGTATATCCAGGATAATGATCTGTCAGACGACTCTTGAACTCCTCATTCCAGCAGTAGATATTCAATACTTTTCCCTCATCAGAAGTACCTGTCTCTGCGTCTGTACCTGCTGTCTCTGTTACCGGCGCAGTGTCTTCTTTTGCTGTGTCATTGGATTTCTCTGCTGTGCTGCTGTTTGCTGTATTTCCTCCACAGCCTGCCAGTAAAGCTGTCCCCATTGCTGCCACAAGCATCATACTTACGATTCTTCGTTTCATTTACTTTTCCTCCCTTTTTATAAGCACCTTTGGAACACTTTATCTTTTGTGTTCCTGTCTTGTTTACAAGTGATATATTACCGGATTTCAGCTCTGCATTATATTAAATCACTTGAAAAAATATCAGATTCATGACATAATAATGCGAAAATAAAAAACAGGAGTAATGCTATGGAACTTTCAAAAGAATGGTATCACACAGAATTAGCCAACAGTGAATACGATATGCTGCACCGTTCCCCGACTGTTGAATATTCTTTTTACAATGCAGTCAAAACCGGTGACATGGATTCTGTGATACGAAACTGTAAGGAAGATGCCTTCATCGACTTAAAGGGTACCGGTGTCCTTTCCCGTAATCCGCTTACAAATATTAAATATCATTTTGTTGTCACTACCGCTATGATCACGCGCTATTGTATTGATGGCGGATTAGAGCCGGAGCAGGCTTACCGCCTGAGTGATTTTTATATTTTAAGGATGGATTCGTGTACCACCGTCCGGCAGGTGGCAGATCTGCATCATGAAATGGTAAAAGATTTTACCGGAAAAATGATTTTACAGAAAAAAAGTTCTATACTCTCGAAACCGG
>OHVP01000471.1_pt1 | contig 10011 bp, 6 predicted proteins | sample 1579521 | NCBI WGS metagenome assembly OHVP01 (sample SAMEA3882523, study PRJEB24775) | human gut metagenome | biome: human-associated habitat; feature: intestine environment; material: feces | place: Netherlands | collected 2009/2010
TCCATTCCCGCGGTCTGCCAGTCTGTCTGGAACTGGTATGCCTCCTCGTAGGAATGATAAAGTTCCTCCCCTGCGCCATGCGGGATGATCTCATATTCCGTGGTCTTTTCGCCCAGGCACTGTGCTTCCGGTGTTAAAAATACACCCCAGTCTCCCAGCTCGCGCACACCACGGTGAAGTGTTACTGCGATCGTATTTTTTCCGTCACGCAAAATCTCATACTCTGCAAGACCTTTATTGGCGATGGTGAGTCCATATGCATCCTCATGCACATTGACAAAGCACTGCTGATGCTGGGCATTGCAAGGATTTTCCCACGTATCTGCCGGTACGTTCGGGCGCTTTGCCACCTCAAATACAGAATCTGCGTAATGGAAATCTGTATGTAATCCCGTCTCAAAAAGGACGCGCAGACGGTGGTCTTTGATCTGGTTATTGAAAGTGGTCTTTACTTTCAGTGCTTTTCCGTGCTTCTCTAAGGTATACTCTGTCACGATCTCAAATGGAACCAGATGACTGCCGCGGGATGCCTTGCGGTGTTTAAACTCTACAAGATCCTCGATCTCTCCTGCCAGCGTCTCATCGGCTGCATCCGGGAGCATCATCGTATGTTTCACACTGACCACGGCGCGGCATGCGTTATCTTCTGCCACTGTGATCTCTGCTTTCGTCCCTTTTGTCGTCACCGGTACGTCATTTACCGGGGCAAAGAAAATATATTCGTTTCCGATATCCCCGCAGTCCTCAAAGATACCAAGTCCCCTGTATACATGGTCTGTCTTTTTATCGGTCAGTTCCACAGAACCGTCCGGTTCAAAGTGTGCCTTTAAAAACTCATTTTCCAGTGTATTTTCTGCTGTGATCAATGACTCCACAGTATTGATACATTCTGCACTTGCATGTTCTGCACTCTGATGTCCCGCTGCCTCTGCCAGCACATAAGTGTCCCATCCAAATGCCGGCACACCGGCTGCCTCCATGGTAATCTTTACGCGCTTTGCAATATATGGCTGGCGGAATTTATCTTTTGGCAGATCATAGTTAAAATGATTTGCAATTTCAGTGACAACCGCCGGGATCTCTCTCCCGTCTTTGTCAAGTACGCGGTATTCCGGGAGTTTCTTTTCATGCATGCGTGCTATCACTTCGGCTAACGGTGCCTCACTGAAATACATGCGATCGGTTTCTAACTCCATCTCCACAACACCTGTGCGGTCCCAGCCGGTCGTATTGACCACGACAAATGGAATGTTTCCTTCCTTCACTGCACTGGTATTGATCTTTCCTTTCAGATAGTCCATACACATGGAAATAATGTGCAGTGCCACCTGTTCTGTCTTTTCAAAACGGGTTATCATCTCACGATGTACATCATCCACGCTGCATCCGCAGATACTGTCGTGCGGATGATTCTGCATCAGAAGTTTCCATCCATAAGTAAACAGATCCTGCGGATATTCCATCCCCTCTTTTGCCGCAATCGCAGCGAGCGGTTCTGCCACTTTCTCAAACAGCATCTCACAGCGGACATTCCACTGTTTGATATAAATGCGGGAGGATGCTGTGTTCGCTAACGTATACCATCCATCCGTCTTCTGGCTGCGCAGTTCGCCCGTGATCATGTTCAGATCGTCCGGCAGTTCCTTTTTTATCTGCTCCACATAACCGGCGAAATCAGAATGTACGAAATCCACATCCGGGTACAGCGCATTTGCCGTGCGGATGGCAGCTGACAGATCCGTCTGTACCGGCTGATGATCACAGCCATTCATGAATAAAAGCTGGTCCGTACTGGCATAACGCACAGCATCTGCAAGTTTTTTATCCCAGTACACTTTTGACTTTTCTTCTTCCACCGGCACTTCTGCGCCGTTGTTGTACCAGTTTGCAAATAAAATGCCAAGCACCGCAGAACCGTCTGCTGACTGCCAGTTCATCTCAGAATAGGCAGACTCATAGGCGTCGGCCGTCTGATTATTAAATCCGGTCGGTTTTACACCTCTTCCGAATACTGCCGTGTCAATGCCCGCCTTCTTTAAAAGCTGCGGTGCCTGCCCCACATTTCCAAAGGAATCCGGAAAGTATCCTGTTTTTGTCCACTTTCCGCCAAATTCCTGTGCAAGTTTATAACCCATCTGTAAGTTTCTGACATTCGACTCACTGCTTGTCAGAAATTCATCCTGCAATACATACCATGGACCAATTGCAATCCTGCCATCCCCGATCAATTTCTGCAGACGTGCACGGTTTTCGGGGCGTACCTGAAGATAATCTTCCAGCATGATGGTCTGTCCATCCAGATGAAAATATTTATATTCTTGATCTTTCTCCATAGTATCGATCAGTGTATCCATCATTTCAATATAAAGCATATGATGTTTTTCATATGGAAGATACCATTCTCTGTCCCAGTGTGTATGAGAAATAATATGCGCCTTTTTCATAGTGCTCTCCATTCCTGCCCATTTAGGACATTATAAAAATCTCTGCTTCTGCCTGTTTCCATTGATATCCCATATTTATGCACAGGCACAGATATCTTTTTAAATCAAAGGGTTACTTTCTGTCCGCAATAGTCCAGTACCAGTTCACAAAATACGGAATTTGCCCATGAAAACCACGGACGTGTAAATTCTTCCGGGTGATCCACATGAAATGACTCATGTACCAGATTGGTCTCCGCATCACAGTCTGCGATCATCTCAAGCATTTTTAATTTTTCCTCCTTGGAATCAGAGGTAAGTCCCTGCATTGCCAGTGCCATTGGCCAGATGAAACGCGTGTATGTGTGTGGACTTCCGATTCCCTCCGCGCACTCTCCGCTGAAATAATATGGGTTCTGGTCACTTAAGATCACTTTTCTGGTGTTCTGGTATCTCTCATTTTTATTGTCGCAATAGCCATAGTATGGCATCGCAAGAAGGCTTGGCAGATTTGCATCATCCATTACAAGATACTGGCCGAAACCATCTACCTCATATGCGTAGTATTCCGTTTTCTGTGCCGGAAGGATAGCAAGTGTCTCGATCGCACTTCTCACTTCCTTTGAAAAAGCATCTGCCTCTTCTGCCAGTTTCTCATCATGGTAGATTTCACGGGCAATCTCTGCTATATTTCCAAGGATGACAGAAGCTAACATATTTGACGGGATCAGATATCCATATACACAGGCATCATCACTCGGACGGAACCCCGACCAGATCAGTCCGACGTTGCTTTTTACCAGAGCACCTTTTCCGTCCCTTGAGAGAGTATCGGTAAAACTGCAGTTTTCTCTTTCAAATGTATATGGGGAAGCATTTTCATGATCCTGTTCCGTTCGGAATACGCGGATCACGGCTTTTGCGGCTTCTAACCATTCTCCGGTAAACTGCTCCGTACATCCTGTATTCTTCCAGAGCAGATAGGAAAGCTGTACTGGATAGCATAAGGAATCGATCTCATATTTCCGTTCCCACAGCTCCGGTTTCATATCCGTCTTGTCATGATCCCAGCACTGTCCGTCGCCATTTTCATTAAATGCATTGGCATATGGATCTAAAAGAATGCACTGCATTTGTTTTTTGATCAGCCCGCATACCAGCTCCACAAGTTCCGGTTCTTCCTTTGCAAACAATAAAAACGGGCGGAGCTGACATGCCGAATCACGCAGCCACATAGCAGGAATATCCCCCGTGATCACAAATACTGTATCATTTTCTTTTATTTTAATCGTTGTCTGAAGCGTATTCGAAATGCACTTTTCAAACATGACCGCGATCTTGCTGTCTGCACCAAATTTTTCTTTTACAAGAGCAACCGTACGCTCGATCGCTGCATAATTCTCTTTTATTTTCATCTTAATCTCCCTTCTTGTACTGTCTTTTTCACACGAATCTCCTGCTTTATAGAATCCCCGATATCTGATAGGGAATTATAATATCCTCGTTCTGTTTCTTTCCGGTTGTAATTTCCTCCAAAAGTGTGACTGCCTGCTGTCCCATCGCAAATTCATTCTGCCGCACATGGATAAAATCATCCTGCTCATAGATCTCATCAATGCCATCAAATACAGCAATCTTTTTTGAAATCCCATGCTCTTTTAAATATTTCGAAAAAAGCACCCCGATCCGGTATTCAGCGGCAATATATGCCGTACATTCCCTGTTTTTTTCCAGGATCTCTGCAATCTGCGCATAATCAAATTCCCGGCATTCTTTTTCAATATCCTCTGGAATGTGGTTATATTTTTCAAGTTTTGCAAATGTCCCATTGGCGTCTTCATATTTGAGCATACAATGGGCAAATCCTTCGTAGCGCTCATGGATCGTTGTCGTCGTAACGCATGCGTCAGAAAACAGATTTTTTTATGCCCCATTGCGATAAGTATTTTGGTAACCTCGTTCGCCGCTTCATAATTATCTGTTCTGACACACGGGATTGAAATGCCCTGCATCCTCCGGTCCATAAGCACCAGCGGATACCCGTTCAGTGCCAGTTCTAACACCTTACTGTTATAATTATCCCCCTGTGCGCAAAGAAGCAGAATACCTTTTACTCCCGCACGGATTGCTGCGTCGATCGCCTGTTTTTCCTTTTCGATACTTCCATAAGTACACTTAAACAAAAGATCTGACTGTCTCCTGTCACATTCGCTCTCAATCCCCTGCAAAAGCCGTGTGCCAAAATCGCTTCCAAACCCATCGAATATTACACCGATCCGCTGATTGGCAGTCCCCCGGCTCTCCTTTTTCATCTCCACAGCAGCAGCCGGACTGCACACAAAAGAACCTCTTCCCGGCTCTCTGCTGATCTTTTTTTCCTTTGCCAGCATATCCATCGCCTTTTTCGCTGTAATACGGCTTACCCCATAAAGCTCTGCTGACTCTTTCTCCGATGGCAGCCGGTCTCCCGGCTGGTAATCTCCATTCTGTATTTTTGCAAGCAGATCCGCATAGATCCGCTCATACATAATTGTTTTTCCCATTGCCGCCTCCGTTAATCTTTCTGTGACACTGCGCACCGCAATTTTACACTACCAGATTTGCTGCTCCAATGATCCCAGCATCATTTCCAAGTGCAGAGGTCACGATGTCGGCAATATATCCATGACTGCCACCGAAACACATATCTTTCACCAGATCCTTAAGCGGTGCGGTCAGATTTTCTTTCTGCGCAGCAACTCCTCCGCCAAGGATCACCTTTTCCGGCCGGAACGTATTTATCACATTTGCAATTCCGCATGCGAGGTAACCCTCATATTCTTTTATAACTTCCATGCCAGCTTCATCTCCGGCTTTTGCGGCGTCAAACGGAATCTTACCATTCATCTGTTCCAGGTCATTTTTACACATCTCATTCATGATGGATTCCGGGTGCTCTGCTGCCTTTTCCCGTGCGATCCGAAGAAGTGCAGACGCAGAGGCATATGCTTCCAGGCAGCCTTTTCTTCCACAGGTACAGCGAACGCCATCATGGCGTATAGACAAATGTCCTAACTCACAGCCTCCCGGCATCCCACCGCGAAAAATCTTTTTATCCAGGATCACTCCACTGCCCACACCCGTTCCAAGTGTCAGAAGAACTGCATTTTCTGCACCTTCTGCCGCACCGGCATATACTTCTCCCAGTGCCGCAGCGTCCGCATCATTGGCAATTTCAATTCCCACATCCAGATGTTTTTTCAGTTCTTCTACGATTGGTACATTTTCCCAGCCAAAATTATTAGAATACAGGATTACTCCCCGCTTTGCGTCGATCGTTCCCGGACTTCCAATTCCGATCCCCTCACACTGTTCCAATGTCATGCCTGCATTTTCAAGCATCTGTTGTACGGCATCTGCCATGCGTTCCACCAGCATCTGATACGGCACCGTCAGATCGGTTGGAATTGTGATTCTCCCAATAATCTCATTTTCCTCATTTACCAGCCCCATTTTGATGGACATACCGCCCATATCGATCCCCAGTTTCATTTTTTCCTCCTTTTTATATGTCATTTATATATCATTTGCATATTATTTATATTTATTAATATATCATATCCAAATCGAATATATCATTTTGTTGTGTATTTGTAAAGACAAGACTTACACGCAACGGAAAATTACTGCTCACCATGTTCCCAACGAAAAAAAACATCTGCTTTCTCCGTTTGATGCGGAAAAAGCAGATGTTTTTCTGTCAGAAGCAGGTACTATTTCCCTGCCTCTTCCAATATCTGTTTCTGTACTTTTTTGCTGAAACCGTGCAGCACGGTATCATACGCAAAATCTATCATATTATAAAGTTCCTTCTCCGGGAAATCATCCAGATAGATCGTGTTCCAGTAAGGTTTCTGAACCTTCGAACAATGATATCCTTCCATGATCTTATCCGGGTAGACCATCCGGTAAAACTGTGCGGCATCCGCTGTGCATTTTAATGTAATTTTATAGTTTCCCTCATCCGGATATAACTGCGCAAATATTTTATCATTCAGTTTGTAGCAGACCGGCACTTTCCCAAACGGGTATGCTTCACATGCCTTATGCTTACTGAGACAATATGCTTTGATATCTTCTGCCGTCATGATTTTCGCCTCTTACTTCTGTTTTTCTCTTATCTTTCATTACTTGAGATATTCGATCAATTCCTCACAGCGTGTCATGGTAAGTTCTGCTGACTTATCATAATAAGCTGCTGTTCCAGCACTTCCTTCCCCATACTCATCCGAAGCAGCCTTTGCTTTTGCTTCTTTATCTGCGATCCAGGTCCGCTGTTCTTCAAGTATTTTCTGATACGCGTTCTCATCCGTATCATTCTTTATGAGATTCCAGATATAATTCAGACACTCATCCATGACCTCATATCTTTTTTGGGAATCATCGTTTATCTCACTCTGTGACTCCGCTTTATCGATCTCATCCGTCCAGTATTCATAACTTGACGTATAACTCTCAAAAGTTGTCTGTGCATCCTCTAATGGGGACAGTTTCTTATAAGAATAGATTCCCTCTTCCTGTCCCTCATTTACAAGTGCCACCATCGTAAGCTCTGTATCACTTTTGTTTGCCATGGAAAGCCAGGAATATGCCTCTTCCGAAATTTCGCTGACCGGTGTTCCCTCCATATAGACCAGAAAAGTATCTGTACCAGTCAGTCCATATGCATCTGAATAAACATACTTTGTTCCATCTTTGATCTCTTCCCTGCCAAATTCATTTTCCTGATAGGAAATATCAGCAAGTGTCATCCGGTAACAATGGTCATTCACCGGTGTCAGATCTTTAAAATGTCCATCGAACACGCTTATATACACGGTTCCGTTTTCATAGCCGTCCCCGGTAACTCCCATATCGGAATCATGATATTCACCACTGAAATGACCGTCGGAATCAATGGTAAAATCCGTAGCCCATCCACCCGCGCCACTGCAAAACTTGAACTGATATTCTGCAAGATCCGCAAATGTAAGCCCCTCGGTGTTTTCTGTTCCTGTGCCGTTTTGGGCACTCTCCTCTGTGTCTGTATTACTGTCTGCATTATTCTCTGTGGATGCATCTTCCGTATCTGCATTTTCCTCTGTAGCTGATGTTTTCCGGGTACTGTTTTCCGCAGCGTCAGACTGCTGTAATGCACTGTTTTCATTCGATGCCGCTGCACCTGAACTGTTTATATTTCCATTTCCACATGCTGCCACACCGATCAGGAATGCTGCAGTTATAATAGATAATGCCGCTTTTCTCTTCAACTGAATTGCCCCTTTATCTACTTTTCTTTTCTAATTCCCATTGTAATTCCTGCTTACATATTCTTTGATCGGCTCGCTATCCTCCGGCATTCTGCACCCAACGATGAATTCACCTTCATTGTTGGAGCTTCGGATCACGCAGCCGGTTAGCGGCTTATTTCCAATTACTGCAAAATCTTTCACATCCAGCTGGACATTTCTGCCTGTCTGGCTTGCAAAAACATTGTCACGCACAGAAAATGCAAAACCGTTTGCACTGATATTTACCATTTTTCCGGAATATGTTTTATCTGTTCCCTCTAAGCGGATGGTACATGCATTAGAGATCGGCATACGAGGATATTTTCTTCGGTTATATACCTTCGGATTGGATTCAATATGCAGTTTATACTGACCTTTTTCACCCTGTCTGACCGGATGGATCTCAATGTCATCCCAGTAATACAAGACATTGTCAACTACAATATGCAGTTTACATAACTCATGTTTATTCTTCTTGTCAACAAAGTCTTTCACTCCACTTTCTGCGGTTACAAAGAGATCTTTGCCACTGCAGTCCGCAACTTCGCCTGCATACTCTTTTTTACTGCTGTCATCATTTAATGCAATCGTGATCTTCATGCCAGGTTTTACATCCTGTACCCCCATGAATCCGCCGACGCCCAGCTCCTCCATAAGTTTGCCGACAACACTCTCAATATCCAGTGCACTCTTGGCACTTGCCTCGTATTTGCTCAGCATCGTCCTGGTTGTCAGTTCCGCACCATTGATGCTCTGTGTCATGACTTCCATGACTTCGCCGACCTGCTGCATATTGTCCGTCAGTGTCTGGTTGGATGTCTCCACTTCTTTGACTGCGCTGTCTACAACCTTGATGTTTTCGCCAAGGCTTGTCGCATCGTTTGTAATATTTGTCACACTCTGGTTGACATTCGATACTTTTTCAATATTGACCTGGATCAGTTCCACGGTCTCTGAGATGGACTTCATCATCTTCTCGGAAATTGCTTCGAGTCTTGACAATGCTTCCATAATACTGTTGGAGGAAGCCTGTGTTCCACTGCTCAGCTCGCGAATCTCATTGGCAACTACCGCAAATCCCTTGCCGGCTTCTCCGGCTCTCGCTGCCTCGATGGATGCATTTAAAGCAAGTAAATTTGTCTTTGAAGTGATACCTTCAATCGTACTGGTCTCTTCTTTTACATTCTTAAACTCAGCCTTAAAGTCCTCAAGCACCTGCTCTACTTCTTTGGAAAGTGTCGCCATCTTATTGGTGATCTCCACCACCTCAACCAGCTCTTCCGCGCTGATATTGGCATGATCCACCGATGCCCCGATGAGCTGTACCACCTGCTCCATGAGACCGGCAACATTTTTTACCTGCGTATCGATCACATTGGTCATCTCAACAGAGGAAAGTGTTTTATCATTGAGCACTCCATTGTTATCCGCAAGATTTTTCATATCATTCATGACATCATTAGCGCCGGTGCGGTTCTCATCTGCAAGTTCCCTCACAACCGTTACACCGTCCACGATCTCATTGCTCGCCTCTTTGACCTGCTCCACAGTCTGTACGACGCGCGCCAGATTAGATTTGATAGAAGCCGTCAATGCACCATCCGATTGTACCAGATGGGCGATTGCCATATTGGTACATCCATAACAGCAGATCACAATTGCAAACTGCAGGACACATTCCTCGCTTGCAACGAAATCCATCATTCCTTTTGCCAGACCTTTATACAGGTTACTTGAAATCAGTACAAACAATGTGATAACCATCATCGTACGGATAAACTTCGGATCTTTATAAAGGATCAGAATGCATACTAACGGTAAAATAAATACATAAGAAACTTCATCTAAAGATGTCCACGCAATTACCGCATAAAATATCAGGTAGCCAAGTCCTACCACCCATTTATACCGCAGACTGTCAGCATGCTTAAATCTCAGTAAGATCCTGCCGCCAAGATACGACAGCCAGCCTGCAACAAAAAAGCCTGCAAAATACGCTTCCTTTAACTGTCCCCTGCCGACTTTTATTCCGTAAAACACGGACGCTATCAGCAAAAGTACAAACCACGTGATACTCGCCCTCTTGTTTGCTTTCGCAATAAAAAAACTCTCATCATAATCCTGCATAGCTTTTTATCCTCTCTGTAAAAATTCACGATACACTCTTGTTCCAGTGTATCACAAATAAAGGGGAATAGCTAGAAATTATGCCAGAAATCTGTCCGGACCTGATTTTAACATGTTACTGTTCACTCGTACCTCGTTCCAGTAACGGATTT
>OHVP01000478.1_pt1 | contig 9931 bp, 10 predicted proteins | sample 1579521 | NCBI WGS metagenome assembly OHVP01 (sample SAMEA3882523, study PRJEB24775) | human gut metagenome | biome: human-associated habitat; feature: intestine environment; material: feces | place: Netherlands | collected 2009/2010
CATTGCTGGTATCCGATTTGCTTGTAGTACTGGTATCCTTTGGTATTTTTCCGTCTTCAACGGGCTGAATTAATGCCATTTTTTTCTCCTTTCTTTTGTTTTAAGCAGTATAATCTACGGAATTACCGTGATCTGCCATAATCTGCGCCACAAGGGCTTCTTCCTCACTCATGACTCCGGAGAGTTCATCTAACTCATCTAAGTTGATTCTTCTAGTCTTTGGCGAAGCTTTTTCCTGCTCCTCTGCCTGTCTCTCTTCCTGTTTTGCATTCTGCTCTAAGTTTTTTTCAAACTCATGGCTTCCAACCGTAACTTCTACGGCATCCACCTTCACACCTGCCTGGTTCATACTCTGTTTGAGTTCTGCCATCTGCGCTTCTAACGCTTCTTTTACCAGTTCGTTCTGTGTCATAATATGAGCAGATACATTTCCTTCCTTGGTCGTTACTTCGATATAAATCTTGCCAAGGTGTTCCGGGTTCAACTGCATCTCCATCGTCGTCTGTGCTTCACGGACAGTGATTTTTGTAAATTCTGTTACCTGACGGATCAGATCTAAAGTGTCAAGCTGTCTTGAAAATTCCGGCACATTTTCCGGTGTTTTTACTGCTGCCGGATCTGCCACATGTTCCTGATTCACAAATGCTGTCTGACCCGATGCATTCCCAGATTCATTTTTACTGCCTGTCTGCTGTCCCTTATCTGACTCTGTCTTTACATCCGGTTCTTCTGTTTTCTCCGGCATCAGACCATCATTCACGTCATCGGTATCCTTCACATTATCTGCGACTTCTTTCTGCAGAACAATGTTGTCCTCCGGCTTCTGTGTTTCCACTTCATCTGCATTTAAAACTGTCTGTACTGTTTTATCATCTTTTGCATCTGAAATCATCTGCTCCGGCACAGCATCTGCTGCCGTCTGTACTGCGTTGTCATTTTCCGGCACCTGAATATCCGCCGGTAACTGCTCTGCATTCACATTTGTGTCTGTTGCAGCAGCCATCTCAGTAAACATCTGCGGTGTCATTCCAAGTTCATCTAACAGGTTCTGTGACAACTCTCCAATTTCATTTACAATTTCCATAAATGAACTGTTGCACAGCAGTTCTCCAACATTTTCACATCCTGTGAGTTCAGCTGTAAGCTGCGCAAGCTGATTCGGCTGTATCAGATCTGCAACAGTAAGTCCTAACTTCTGCATGGCATCTGCGATTTCTTCATCTGTCACACCAAGTTTATCTTTCAAAACCTGTCTCACATCCTCATCAAATGCAGCTAACTTTTCATCCGCATTTTCTGATTGAATGTCCGTTTTGCCTGCTGAATTATCTTTTATACTGCCCGCAGCATTCTGATAACGTTCATAATCATCTGCCACACTACTGTTTCCGGTTACAGCTGCCACATCCTGTCTGCTGTTCTGTCCACCATAATTGTAACCGCCTCCAACCTGGGTTGTCATCTGGCTCATCACTTCTGCAAACTGAACTTTCAGATCGCCTTCTTTTGTTCCGGTCAGTGTCTGGCCGCCCTGTCCTATGGACATAATTCCAGCCACTTCTGAAACGCGCGTGCTTCCCATGTTTCTTCCTCCTTTCCCTTTCGCTGCATGTACTGCCGCTTAATGATCTATTCTGAAGGTTTCATGATCTCTGTTACCTTTGCAGCGGTATCAGAAGTCATTTTACCAAGAATAGCAGCTCTTGAATCTGCATCCATACCATCTAAAATCTGTGCAACCAGTTTCAGGTTGTCTGTCATGGTATCAAAAATTGCTGCTGCCTCTTTTGGCTTCATGGATGAATATGTTTTGATGTAATCATCAAGCTGCTCATCCTCTGCCGTCTGTGCCACTACCTGCTTATACAGTACTTCTGCATTTGCAGGATCGATGCTTTCGTAATATTTCTTATATTCCTCAATATCCGGGGCTACATCAGAAAAGACAACATCCTCATAGAAGCTCTGCTTTTCCTTTTCAAATTCTGCCTCGTTTTCCTTATATTGCTGTAATTCCTGTGATTGAGCTTCTAACTGGCTGATATAATCCGCATTTGCAGACGATGCATTCTGTGCATCTGCCAGTTCTTTTTCAAGTTCTTTAATGCGCTCAACCGCATCTGCCATCGTATCATACGCATAAGCACTGTCCTCTGTTGAAACCTGTTCCACCGCATCATCCGGTAAAATCTTATTTACATAAGGGACATCTTTCAGGATCGGTGCAAGCACGCCTGATCCAAATCCTCCAACATCCCATTTAATCAGAAGGGCAATAATTGCAAACCATACAACTATGATCAGAAGGGAAACAAAAAATACCGCAACTTTGCTGCCGCCGCTTTCTTCTTCAAGTTCATCGCTCTCTGCTGCATGCTGTGCTTTCTTCTGCTTTGCCTCTTCTTTTTTTCTTTGTTTTTCTTCAGCTTTTTTATCTACAACTTCTTCTTTTTCTTCTGCCATATTTTCCTCCTGTCCGCTCAAACTGCCTAACTACGCTGTCCATTATCGTGATAGGTATAACTGACAAGCTCATCTATTTCTTTTGACTCTTCATGTAAAAGTTCCTGTTTAAACTCCTCAAAAGCTTTTTCTTTCAGTTTTTCATGTGTCTTGCGTTCAACCATTGCTTCATTCAACTGTTTTCTCGCCAATTCAACATCACGTTCTGCAGCATGTACATTCATCATCTGGCTGCGCTGTTTGCTTTTTAAGACGTCAATCGCCTTCCTGCATTCACGAATTTCCAAAACATTAATACTGCCACTCACCAATTCTCTTGCTTTTGATTCATAACCGGCTCTCCGGATCAGGATATCCTGAAGTTTCTGCTGTTCTGCCGCAAGTTTTGCATTCGCCATACCATAGGCTGTCTTTGCCTGATTTTCCATTTTTTCTTTGATATCAAGAATGTTCTGCATTCTGTATCTGAACTTTGCCATACCAGAAACCTTTCTTAGTTTTCAAACAGTTTTCGCAGCAGGTCAATCTCTTCGTTGAATTCAAATTTTTCATCGGTCTTTTGCATCAGGAACTCATTTACCGCTTGAATTTTTTGAATTGCATAATCAATTTCACGATTGGTTCCATTTTTATATGCCCCGATATTAATCAGGTCTTCTGCCTCATTATAAGTAGCCATAACATTTCTTAATTTTCCGGCAAGCTCTTTATGCTCACTTGTAGCAATCGAACTCATAACACGGGAAATACTCTGTAATACATCAATTGCAGGATAATGATTCTTTTGTCCTAATTTTCTGGATAACATAATATGTCCATCCAGAATACTTCTCGCCGTATCTGTGATTGGTTCATTCATATCATCACCATCTACAAGCACGGTGTAAAGTCCGGTAATAGATCCCTTATCCGAAGTTCCTGCACGTTCCAGAAGTTTAGGCATTTCTGAATACACACTTGGTGGATATCCTCTTGTTACCGGTGGCTCTCCGGATGCCAACCCAATCTCCCGCTGTGCCATAGAAAATCGTGTCAGTGAATCCATCATCAGCAACACATCTTTCCCCTGATCTCTAAAGTATTCAGCAATAGCTGTTGCTGTTTTTGCAGCTTTATTTCTTATCAATGCAGGTTTATCGGATGTCGCAACAATAACCACGGAGCGTTTCATGCCTTCTTCACCAAGATCGCGTTCCACAAACTCTCTTACTTCTCTTCCACGCTCGCCAATCAATGCAATCACGTTGATATCCGCTTTTGTATTTCTCGCAAACATACCAAGTAATGTACTTTTTCCAACACCGGATCCGGCGAAAATACCGATTCTCTGTCCTTTTCCTACTGTAATCAGACCATCTACTGCTTTCACACCCAAAGGTAGTACTTCATCAATAATTTTTCTTGCCATCGGATCCGGCGGCAATGCTTCAACCGGATAATCATACGGAAGTAATAATTCTTCCACATCGGTTGGCCGTCCTATTCCATCTAATGTATGACCTAACAGTTCTTCTCCAACTTTTACCGTCAGAGGATGTCCTGTATTTTCTACAATACATCCAACACCAATTCCTTCTACGCTTTCAAACGGCATCAGGAGTAAATGTTTATCACGGAAACCGACGACTTCAGCCATCGTTGAAATATTTTGTTCCCGATCGATAATGATACGGCACAGATCATTCAGTTTTGCATTTGGTCCTACAGATTCAATTGTAAGACCGACAATCTTTGTCACCTTGCCTAAACGGTTAAAATACGTCTTATCGGCAAGCTGAAGATATTTATCAAATGTACCCATTCTGCCGCCTCACCTCTATGAGCATAATGCTTTGATATCCTTCATCAGATTATCAAGCTGTACGTCTACACCACAGTCAAATATTCCTGCGTCAGTCTCTATGGTGCACGCATTTTCATTCAGTGTATAATCAGGAACAATTTCAAGTTCTATGTCATGTCCGACATAATCTAATATTTCATCTTTATGCTTTTCTAAAAATGACACATTGTCTCCTGCAACCTTAATCCGGAAATGCTTTTCATCTTCGATATTTGCGATAGCATTATCGATCAGATGAAGCAGGATTTCTTTCTTATCATCAAACTGGATATGAAAAACCTTATTAAAAACATTTAATATCACATCTACCAGTTCTTTTTCCATGTTTTTTTGTTTTTCCTGATAAGAATTCTGCAACTGTATTTTTTTCTGCTGTTGTTCCTGTTCTAACTGCTGTTTTTTCTGGTTATACTCCTGTTCTAATGTATTCTGTCCTTCCAGATAACCCTGTTTTTTTGCTTCATCACGGATAGCTTCCGCTTCCTGTCTTGCATCATCAATCAGCACATCTGCCTGTGCTCTTGCCTGCGAAAGTATCTGCTCCGCTTTTTCATTCACAGCAATCATATCCTGTTCCGGTTCTTCTACAGGGATTACATTCTCTGTTTTGTCAGTAATAATCCCCTCCGCAAATCCATCCGGTCCTACAGGCCGGTCTTGTTTTACCATCTGTTGTTTCAGGAACTCCTGTATATGATCATTTGAATCGATCACCCTTGTATTCTGACTCTCTGTATGCACGAACCACGGTTTATAAAGATTAGACAACGATCTCGTCACCTCCGCCTCTGGAGATTACAATCTCTCCAGAATCCTCTAATTTACGAATGACACTGACAACTTTCTGCTGAGCCTCCTCAACATCTTTCATACGGACAGGTCCCATAAACTCCATATCCTCTTTGATCATTGCAGCCAGTCGTTTTGAAAGATTCTTAAAGATAACGTTCTGTACTTCTTCGTTTGCAGCCTTTAAGGCAACTCCAAGGTCAGCATTATCGACATCACGAAGCACTCTCTGGATTGCACGGTCATCAAGCAGCAAAATATCCTCGAATACAAACATCTTCTTGCGGATCTCGTCTGCCAGTTCCGGTTCTTCGATCTCCAAAGACTCCATAATATGTTTTTCTGTCGTACGGTCTACCGTATTTAAAATGTTTACGATGGCATCCACACCGCCAACAATGGTGTAATCCTGGTTGACAAGGGAAGAAAGTTTCTTTTCTAACACACGCTCTACCTCTTTGATCACATCCGGAGATGTACGATCCATCATTGCAATACGTTTTGCAACATCTGCCTGTTTTTCCGGCGGAAGTGCTCCAATCACAAGTGCAGCCTGGGCTGATGTCAGATACGACAAGATCATTGCGATTGTCTGTGGATGTTCATCCTGAATAAAGTTCAATAACTGGCTTGGATCTGTTTTTCGAACAAATTCAAATGGACGTACCTGCAGGGACGCTGTAAGTTTTGTGATAACTTCCTTTGCCCTGTCCTCACCAAGAGCCTTATCCAGCAGCTCTTTTGCATATCCAATACCGCCTTCTGCAATATACTGCTGTGCCAAACAGATCTGATAAAATTCATTTAAAACATCTTCCTTAACCTGTGGTGAAACACTTCTGGTGTTCGCGATCTCAAGTGTCAGTTCTTCAATTTCATCTTCTTTTAAATGCTTAAAGATATCTGCAGACCGCTCCGGTCCCAAAGCAATCAAAAGGATTGCTGCCTTTTGTATTCCAGTATAATCTTGTGTGTTCGTTGCCATACCTTATTCCCACTCCTCGTTCAGCCAGTTGCGCAATAATGATGCTGCCGCTTCTGGATTGTCTTCCACAAATTTTTCAATCAGGATACGTGTCTCAGACTTCTCATTATATCCAATATCCTGCATTTCTTCCTGGCTTTCTTTTGTTGACTCAAGCAGGCTTTCAACAGAAAGCTCCGGTTCGATCTCTGCCACTTTCTCTTTTCTGGTACTGCGGAACACCACATAGCCTAAAAGAAGAAGGATCAATACTACAAGTACGATCTGCAAATAATCAGAAGCACTTCTTCCACCGGAAGAATACTGGAAAACCGGTTCTTCCTGTGCAATGATGGTAATCTTGTCTGTTGGGATTCCTGTTGCATTTGAAATCATCGTGATATATTCCTGATCAACCGTAATCGGTGTCGGATCACTGTTTGCTGCAACATACTCATCAAATGTCATGTTATCGAGTGCTCCGGATGCACGCAATGTATCTTCATCGTAAATGCGGTATTTCGTTGCTACCAGAGAAACGGAAGAGTCTGCATAATTAACAGTTCCGCCATTTGATGACTTTTTCGTTACCTTTTCATTGTTCTGGTAGTTTGTGGTTGTATCTGTAACAGTACTGTGTGTGTAATTGTTATCTTCAATCACATAAGACGTATCATCATTCGAATCTGTTCCAGGTGTTGCAGCTGCACCACCTTCTGATTCTGATTCGTATTCACTCTTACTGCCAACCATACCATTCGTCTGTCCGTCCGGTGCATAATATTCATGCGTTGCTTCTTCTGACGTATCGAAATCCATCACAAGTTCCGGTGCCACTTCCACATGGTCAAACAAAGAAGAACCCACCATAACATCTTTCACTTTACTCTTTACCAGGTTTTCTGCTTTTGATTTTACAGAGAGCTGGCTGTTTGCAGTTCCCACATTGGTATCAGAAGAGTCTCCTGAGAATAAGACATTCGAATTAGAATCTAAAATCTGAATATTATCTGTATTTTTATTTCCAAGCTGTGTTGCTATGTATTTTGCAAGACCTGCTGCCTGATCCTCATCCATATCTCCGTTTAAAGTAAGAATCACTGCTGCATAGGAATCCTGATCTTTTGCAAGAATTGTTCCATCATCATTTGGAATATCGAGTGTTACAGAAGCACTTTCAACATTTGACAGGGTTTCCAACTGTTCAGCAAAATATTTCTGCAGATAAACTTTGTATTTCTTTGTCTTGTCTGCCTCTGTCGAACTGAATCCACCATCAAAAACATTATCAATGGATGCGCCCTGGCTCGGTATATCATTTTTTCCGAGCAGAATCGAAGCAGCCGCCTCATCTTTTGCATCTACATAAAAGATCAGTCCATCCTGAGACATCTGATAAGAAATGCTCTCGCCATCCAGAAGATCCTTCACTGTACCTGCCTCTGCTGTTGTCTGACACTCGTGCAGTGTAACCATATTGGGTTTACTGACAACCGCTGCCAGTATTGCCAGCGCAACAATGATCACTGCGACAATGCTGATCAATAACGCTTTCTGCTTTGTATTAAACTTTTTCCACCATTCTGTAATCTTATTTAATATATTTTGCACCTGTTCCGGCATGTTATCTGACTCCATTCATTAAATTTGCATATTCATGATTTCTTTATATGCATCCAGCATTTTATCCCTTACCGCTGTTGTATACTGAAGTGCTGTAAGTGCTTTCTTTGCCGCAATCTGCATATCATGCGGATTATCTGCCTTTCCAAGGGCAAATTCTATCTGGGCCGCTTCTGCATCATTCTGTAAATCGCTCGTTTCTGACAATACATTCATCGCCGAATCAAGCACCGACTGAAAGCTGTCATCCGAAGTATTTACAAGTCTGTTCTGTTCCGCCACCTTTTCAATATAATCTGATGTGATCCCTGTTAATGAAGTAATATCCATTTACCGTCATTCCTTTCCTTACTTACTGATATTCAGTGCAGCCTGCACCATACTTTTCGTCGCGTCAAATGCTGTTGTATTTGCTTCATATGCTCTTGTTGCATCAATCAGGTTTGTCATTTCAGTTACCGTATTCACATTCGGGTATGTAACATATCCATTTTCGTCTGCATCCTCTTTTACAGATGTCACCTTCACGCCATTTCCAACCGCTCTCGCTCTTGCAGTCTCATAATACTGTGAAAAAGGTGTTTCTGTCTTTTCTGCAAATGTAACGATCTTTCTCCGATATGGTGTACCGTCTTCCGTCCTCGTTGTATTTATATTTGCAATATTCTGTGCGATCGTGTCCATACGAAAGCGTTCTGCTGTCATTCCACTTGCGCTGATATCAAATGCCTGAAATAATCCCATATACTTTCCATCCTTTGTTCCATTTTCAATCTTTTATCCGTGGCAGTCAAATGTTCGTAAAAGTATGTATTCTATTACTTTAGAACCGTCTGCATTCTCGAAAAATTATTTGTTATCGCCGTTGTCAAAAGCTGATATCTCAGTGATTCAGAAGCCAGCTCCGCATTTTCTGTGTTTTCATCCACATTATTGCGGTCAAGTCGATAAGAATAATTTGCCGCATCTGTATAAGATGTCGTTGTAAGTTTCCCCAGATCCTGATTCAGCTCCCTCACCTTTTTATCAAGGCTGCTGTATTTTGTCTTGCCAAGTGCTTTCTGCAATACGGACTCAAAGTCAACATCCTGTCTCTTGTATCCAGGTGTGTCTATATTTGCAATATTATTGGTTATCACATTCTCACGCATCCAGCTTGCATCAGCCGCTTTATCAAGTATATTTGTATAGTCAAATACATTTGTCGTAAACATACTGTTGCTCCTTTCATGCACTATTTTCTATATTATTCTATTTTATTATAAAATATCTCAAAAAAAAAACAAGAGATTTTTACTTTTTTCGTGGTTTTTTCCCGTATCTTGTATTATTTTATGATTTGGTGTACTACAATTTGTCCTTATCTTTCATATTTTTCTCTTTTTCGACATTTTCCGCGTTTTTGCGCACATCTTCTTCAGATGAAACACCAGCGTTTCCGCAAAAACATCCCCGAAAATGAAAATTTCTCAAGAAGATTTTTATCTTATCATTCGATTTTTCAAATTTAGGGATGCGAAACAGCAGGTTTCATACAACGAATGGCATTCATCTGTATTCTTTCCACTTTCAGGTGTACGACTCAAAAAGGAATCCGCTATGTTTAACAAATAACATAACAAATTCCTTTTTGTTTTAACTATTCTTATGATTCTCTTTCTTTATTTTGTCCAGTTCATCAAACACAACATCATTTAATACTTTGATGTATGTTCCTTTCATTCCCGAAGATCTTGATTCGATCACACCTGCACTTTCAAATTTCCGTAGTGCATTTACGATTACAGATCTTGTAATCCCAACACGGTCTGCAATCTTGCTCGCAACAAGGATCCCTTCCTTGCCATCCATCTCATCAAAAATATGTGTGATTGCCTCTAATTCTGAAAAAGACAATGTACTGATCGCAGATTTTACAATCTGTACTTTTCTTGTCTCTTCTGCATTTTCTTCATTTACAGAACGCATCATTTCAAGTCCGACCACCGTTGTTCCATATTCACTCAGTATAATGTCATCTATATCATACTGACGGTTCTCGCGATATACAAATAATGTTCCCAGTCGTTCTCCCGCAATATCAATCGGTGTGATGATTGCTGTATATTTTTTTACATCATCCACAAATCCAAGTGTTTCAAGATTCACATTTTCTTTTGTGGACAGGATTCCAAGCAAACGTTCATTTAAAAGCGGGTCGATAAAACCTCCTACCTCGTCCACAATCAGCTCCTGAATCTCATCGATCC